>ERZ887830.1548-NODE-1548-length-12733-cov-16.645291_pt1 | contig 12733 bp, 18 predicted proteins | sample MGYA00521101_ERZ887830 | MGnify/ENA primary metagenome ERZ887830 (study PRJEB32303, sample SAMEA104408592) | aquatic metagenome | biome: Marine water; feature: Pelagic; material: water | place: Baltic Sea | collected 2014-06-05T16:38:00 | depth 1,762 m ...
CTACCTTTTGGGTCATAGCCCATAGATCAATTGGTCCCATATCCATAGGCTCAGAGTTACCAAGCATTTGGGTTAGGTGATAAGAATCAACATGAGAACTTGCTTTGTAGCTTGTATCACGTAGGAAAATCCCATTATTTAATACTGGAGTTGCCATAAATTTGATTGTTTTTGATTAATAATTGTTTTTGTTTATATTTAATTTGCTTAATTAAATTCTTTTAAATATGTTGTTAGCTCTTGGAATCTTTCTTTGAGCTGTTCTTTGCGCAGCTGGTTCACTATCCTTTACACCTAATGATGCGGACCCACCTGCATTTGCTTGTTCAGTTTTAAGTTTCCTCACTGTTTTTTCTACAGATGCCTGAGCACCTTTGTCCATAATTTTTGCTTTGTATCCTGTAGGATCTTGCAATAACCATAGTGCTTCAGATATTAATCCGTAGTTTGGTTCAACAAATTGATATTTTTCTAATAGATGTCCTAATAGGTTAGTGTTTTTACCACTAACAGAAGGATAAGAAGGTTGAACTAAACCATTATATATCATGGCTTGTGTCTTCTTGTCCAACTTAATTTCTCCTATTGCTCCACCTTTTAATGTTTCATATACATTTTTCATGTATTGTTGAGATGCTTGCTCTTGTTGCTTTTTCTTGAGTTGTTGTTCTTGCAATTTTCTTGCAACAATTTTCTCTTGCATCTTATCTAGTTTTGGTTTAAACTTACCAGCTTGACTTTCAAGCTTTCCTAAGTCTTTCCAAATTTCTATTTCTTCAGCAATCTCTTCTGAATTACCATATCCTGTTGCAGATAAGTATTCAGTTATAATTCTTTCTTGATCTTTTTCTTTTTTGATATCCAACCCTCTGTTTTCTTCAACAGATGCTAGAGTAGCAAATAAGCCTTTCATATCTTGACCACCATCAGCAACATAGCGTGCAGCTATTTGTAATTCTTCTGGTAAACTTTCAAAGAATTGTTTTGGAGTTTCTCTTCTTACTTGATTAGCTCTTTCATCTAAGTTTGCTTGGATAAGTTCTTCCCAATCCTTAGCTGTATAATCATCTAACTCCTTGTCATCATCAAAAGGTACAATCTTATCCTCTTTAATAAGCTTGCTAAATACATCTGATATACCATTAATAGATTTCCTACCTCTTTTTTCTTCTCTTTCTTCTTCTTCAGTTGATTGGTCAATTGAATCTATTACATCATCAATATCAAATTTTTCTACTTTTTTTTCTTTACCTTCTTCATCAACAGTTTCAATAGTAGTTTCTTCTGCTTCTACCTTAGAGTTTAGATCATCTGTATCATTAACATCAGGATCAGCAAATGACATATCAGCTTTTTCTCCTCTTGAGAAGATACTTTTTGCAGGTTTTTCATCTTGAGTGATTACTTCTGCTGCACCCGGAGCTGCTGCAAAAATTTCATCTAAGTTTATGTCTACTTGTTCTACTTTACTATTCACAGTTCTTTTTTCTGTAGTTGTTTCTGTACTCATAATATTTGTTGGTTTTAATATTAAACTTCTATACATATATAATATAAGAATAAACTTTTAGAATAAACTTATAATATTTTAAATCTTTTAAAAGTTTTCTAAAATTTTTTGCAGTATATAGCTAACACTTACTTTTTATCCTTATTTTCTTTTGAAGACTTGACATCATATTTATTTTTATTCTCTCTAGCAATGTCTAATTTAGTTTGTGCAATACTCTTTTGTGCAGCTATTTTTTCACGTTCAACATTTAGTCTACTTTGTTCCATGCTTTGTTTTGCAACGTTTTCTTCTCTTTTAAGGTTTGCTTGATCTTGATATCTATCAGATTCTCTTATATCTTTCATAGCATCTTGATAATCAGACTGTTTATTCTCATTCAAGTCAACCATAGATCCATATCCAGCTGATCTTATCTCTGCTAGTAGTACATCATTCTGTCTATCTTTTTCCTTCTCAGTCATTTCAACTTGAAGTTTCATTTGCTCTTCTTGTTGTCTAGCTTGGATTTGCTCTTGCTGCATTTGTTGTTGCTGTTGCATATCTTGTTGTCTCTGCTGTTCAACACGTTGTTGTGAATCTTTTAGTATATCTGTTACTTCAGCTATAGAATCTGCTTTAACAATATTACCTAATTCATATATGCTTGCTCCTGTAGTATTATTTGAAAGAGCCATTTGTTTTAGATTTTCTAATATAGCTCTGTGGTTTGTTTTAGTTGTTGCAAAAATATTAAAATCTCTAAGTAGTAAATCAGTTCCATTAATAGAGAAATTTACCTTTTCTGCCTGAGAAGAAATATAACTCAATCTAACACTAGGGTTACTACTTTGATAGTATTGAGCAAGGTCAGTTCTCATTTGATGAACTCTAGGCATTAATTGATCTGAATGCTGTACAAAATACATCTCTGTTTGAGCGTAAGATTGTTGCATAGCCTGAACTACCCCTGTAGCAGTTTGAGCTGATACAGCGCCTCCTAGACGTTGTGGGTTGATTCCAATTGCATCAAAGCACTGTTGTTTAAAATAATTTGCTAATTGTATTCTAGACATCAATCTACTAGTCTGCTCCATGTTAAGAGTTTGATAGTGATTAAAGTTGGTAGCATTCTCAGTATTTGTAATTGATGTATCAAGAGGTAGCATTTGAAAGTCTTTCATTGCAACCCATGCTTTAGCATAATTATTTTTCCCCCAGTCTTCTCCCATTGAGTGACGTGGTAAAGCATTTTGATCAAACATAATTACTGTTCCTAATTCATCTATTAGAATGTCAGCAATTTGGTTGTTAACCATATTGTATCCAACTTGATATGCTTTCATCAAATCTACTAAAGACGTAGACTTAGTATTTCTATCAGAAAATACTCTTCCTTCTACTGGAAGTTTGCATCCATAGAGTGTATTATTGCCTTTAAACTGGAAAGGTAATCTTCCAGGCTTAGTTCTATTTATACCAACATAGATTGGATTAATATTATCACCCATAGTGGATCTCCACATTGCTGGTAAATTTGGACCAATCTTAACACCACCCCATACTTCATTAATCCATATCCAGTCAATATGCTCTCCTTGAAGTAATGTTTCTTTTGTTTTATTTTTAAATATTGAAGTATCAAATACTGGCTTCTCAGTTATTCTAAATGTTTCATCAACTATTTCCTGAGTTACTGTACCATCAATTTCTATCTTAGTCAAATGACCAATTCTTCTTTGTGTCTTCCAATATATAGTAGAAACTCTCATCAAGTTTCCTTCATCTAAAGGAGTCATATCTTCTGAGTTATCTAATATCTCACTAATGATATCCCCTCCTGTTGCTGGATCATTCCAGTAGTTACTTGTATATTGTCTGTATGCTAAGCCTGGCATATTTGTATTCCACTCATGAGATCTTGTAGCATCATAATATGATCCATCATTTTGATAACCATTTACTTGATATTGTGCAGATCTTGCTGGATATATTTTTTGAAGAGATTTAAGTTGTCTCTCATCCATAAGATAACCAAACTTATCTATAACATCTGATACTGTCATCAAATCTATCTTACCTACATAGTTAGAATCAGATATATATCTTTGATCTGGAGATTTCTGGTAAAATGTTAATACAGGATTCCATAGTTCTACATCATAATCATCTTCTAACATTCTAAAATGCCAGAACTCTCTATCAGAAATAAGCATATCTCTAAAGCCTCTTTCTTCTAGCTCTTGCATTTTGAATCTTTCCTCATCCACATTAAGCTGGTGAGTTGCCCATTCTTCAACCATACTTCTATAAGACTTACTAAAGTAATCTTCAATTTCTGGTAAAGACTTTAAGCCTTCTGGTGATAGTTTTTGTTGTGCTTCTTCAGATGCTGGGTCCATACCCATCTCTAACATTTTCATTACTAAATTTGACTCTGCATCAGCTAACAAAGTTTCCTCAATTTGTAATCTTTTTTGTTCAAGCATCTCATTGTAAGATGTGTCATCTACTGCTCTAAATTGAACTTTAGAATATCTCTTAGCAAATTCACCTGTCAACACATTTATTACATTGGGTACAATTGGATAAAATTTTAGTTCAAGAGCTGATTCATTCTCTTGGGTAAGAACGTCCATCATTTCTTTATAATCATTGTCTGGTTCAACAATGTAATCTGTTTTATCTATTATACCTACAGCAAGTTTATAGTTTTTTAATAGTCTTCTTGAATTAATTTTAAGAAATTCTATACCTTGTAATTCTAACCAATCTAGATTCCAAGCCGCCCAATCATCTGTTTTTTTACTGTATGGTAAAAACTGTGTAGGCTGTGTTAAACTAGAATAGGAAGCTCCCTCTTCTGCTTTAGCACCGTTCTTTAATTGCATTGCATTTAATACTCTCATCTAAATTTTTTTAGGCTATTTAATATTTTTAAACCCTGTGCGTCCTGTTCTTCCACCCATACTAGACTTTTTACGGCCTATATTTTTAAACGCACTGGTATACTTTAATTTACTTATTTTTTCTGAATTTACCAAAGATTGACTGTCTGATTCACGTCTTTTGGTATAACCCCTATTAGATTGTTGTATTTTAGCAAATGCAATCAGTGCACCAAATGTAACTAATCTATCAACATTCAATCCAGGGTAATAGGCCAACATCTCCTTTATCAACATAGGATCCGGTATTCTTTCAACACCTAATGTTTGTGACATTACATTGCCTTCATCATCTAATTCTTCATCTATTGCTTCTCTGATAAATTCTATAGCATAAGATATTAAATGACTTTTAAATAGTGTTCCAGTATTTTTCCATCCATACTCTTGATAAACTGTTCTGTTAGAACCCAGATCTTTCAGGAATAATATTTGTTGTTTTGGAACAAGGTATCTTTGTTTTTTTCTAGCAATCATATGCTGTATAAATAATGAAATATTATTTTCAACAATAGTCCATGCATTATACCATTCTATAATAAGCTCAAGTTTCTCATGTGTTTTATTTATGTCATCAAATCTTCCACACCATGCTGCTACAATTTTATCTTTTTCTATAAATTGTTCTACTTCTCCTGATGCTATTGTCCTTGTAACTTCTGTTGCATTTTTGTATACATAAATACTACATAATGAATCTGAAGTTGTTGTCTTTCCTTCTGAGACTGGATCAATAGATGCGTAATATGCACCAAACGCAGGCCTCTTAGCTGCAGGTCTTTCCCATACAACCATAGATCCAGTTTTATCTGTTTGTTTTTTGTTTACTGGAAATTCAGATATAGGTAATTTTCTTGTTCTTTTAGCAACAATACCGTCTTGTTCTTTTTCTAATTCAATTAGTTCATATGGGTATTCTTTTTCTTCTATCTTTTTTAATTGCTTTGCTAGTATACCTTGTGGGAATACTGATGCTTTTCTATATGCAAATGCTTCAGCAATATTTTTAGGCTTCTGTGATATTCTTAATTGGAATTGTTCTGCTCCTAATTCATTTTTCCAACGTGATCTTTCTAGATCTATTGCAGCTATAGCTTCTTCTATTTCAGAGTTACCATATGCATCTATGTAGGGAGGCATTGACCATTGCTCTGGTATAAATAGTCCAGCCATTGCTGTTGTTCCATCTGCATCCATAAGGTTAGTTTCTACAGCATATATATCATTTGCTACAGGATTTAGTATCATGTCTTTTAAAGGATTACATTGTTCTAAATCTCCTACTGAACCTGCTGCTATAAACATTCCTGTTGTAACCATTCCTGAAGACATTGCAGGACGCAAGTACTCATATGTCTGCATCATTTTAGGGGCAATACCAGCTTCTTCATGAAAGAAATATGAACAAGGTCCACCAACCCCAGTAGTAGCATTCTTTTCAAATGAAGCTCCTTGTATTTTAGACTTAAGACCTCTAGATGTTTTTCTATTACCTACCTTAACTTCTATTTGTTGTTGCCAGAGTAAAACCTTTTCAGGGTTACTAGGTCTATACCAAGCTGTGTGTTCATTTAAAAAAGTTTTGTACTCATCTAGAAATTTCCATGAGCCTTTGTCATTAATGTAATCTTTTAAGGATGCACCAATTTTTAACGTAGCTCCTTCTTCAAACCAGTATGTATTAATAAGCTTACCCATATGAAAATATGAAGAAGCTATCTGTCTTTTTTTAAGTATTGCGGAATGTTGATTATTTAGTTCTGCTAATAATTCATATAATGCCATATGATATTGAGCATCACGTACTTTAGCAAAACCATATTTTTTTTCTTCTTTATCAAATATAGGTAGAAAGTTTAACCACATATAATAATCCCTAGTCAAAAACCAAGACCTACCATTGTTATTGTAGATTACACCCTGCCTGCATTTGTTTTTTTGGTCATCCCAATAAGCCATAAAATCTTTAGACCTAAAAGGTGCACTACAATACAATTCTTCTTCATTAAATCTTTTTGCTTCTGCATTAAACAAATATGCTGTTTCATCAAATTCATATTTCCCAGGCTCTTTAAATATATTATAAATATATTCTTGGAATTCTTGGTCATCCTTAAACTCAGTTGTTGTCCAAGCACCTAGCTCATATGTTGGTATGATTCTACTCATCATATCTTATAATTGCATAAACATCTCCTAATTGCAATAATAAGTGTTCTTCACCATTATGTTTCATTGGTGTTGGCATAGCATGATCTGCATATTGTACTATATCACCAATTTCTATTGATGTTACTTCATCTCCTCTACCCACAACAGTACCTTGAAATGTTTGTTTAGAAAATTGTTCAGGTAAATACAACCCAGATTTGGTTTTAGTTTCTGGTTTAATTTCCTTTATTAATAATTTCATGCCTACTGGTACTACTATCTGATTTTTCATTTGTTTGGTTTTTATAATTATAATTGATCATATGCCAATCCCGCACCACCACGTACTGAACTTTCTTGTTCTTGTTTCATATCTAAAAATGCACCCTTATATGATTGTCTAATGTTCTCAAATTTAGCTGCAGCATTTATCATAGAGTTCATGTTACCATCTCTACCATGCTCTATAGGGGTTACCTCCATATACTTAGCAAGCCTATCTAACATGGCTTTAATTCCTACATAAGCCCTATACGTAGGTGTTTCATACATTTTTTTACACATATCTAATGCATATCTTATTTTTCCATCTTCAGGAGATTCTTCTAATCCAATTTCTTCTATGATAATATCTTCTTTCTCATGTTCTGGTAGATTAAAAAAAGGATTTAGATCTGGATCAGGACAACTTAAATAAAATATATATTGATATACCTGCATATAATTATCAGGATATTCATCCATAATTTTTTTTAGGAAAGGTAATGTATAACAATGCTCAGTTAATACAACTTTACTATTCTGTATATCAAATAATTTTACTATCATTTTTAATTTTGTTTAAGTTCCTTTTTAAATTTTTCATAATTGATCTTAAGTGTAATAGGTTTTGACTGACCAAATATTAATATATCTGTGTACTCATCCTTAAACTTATCTGTTGCCTCATGAAAATATTGTTTACACCAAATCACTTGGTCTAAGTCTAACATAATACTTGTATTCTCAAATCTAAAGTCTGTTGGTACTTTGGAATGTTTAGATTGTATAGCAATAGCTACTGTATATTCTTTATATTTTTTCATTGATTATCTTTTAACCACATCATCATAGATGTTACCTCATCTTTTAAATATGGTAGTTCATAAATTTTAATATTTTCTAAAACCGGCTCTCCATTTACATGTTCATTGATTGGATAACCAAATTTATCTTCCCCTACTTTTTTAAACTTTACATGTTGAATAGTAAGTTTACCTATTTTAAGTTTGGGGTTATGCTTCTTAATAATATACGCATAAATACTGAGCTGTAGGTTATAGTGATTAAGATTACAATCATCTAAATGATTAACAGGTATAAACATTTTATTAGTAATGCCTTCCCAATTTGTAAAGCCTTTATCCTTTATTTCTTTATTAGTCTTATAATCATGAATGTTAATATACCCATTTACAACTTCAACTAAATCTGCTTGTCCACATATACCCAATGATTTAAGATATACTAAATGTTCTGGATATACCCCTTCATCTATTTTTTGAATAGGAGCTATTTTGATTCCTTCACTATCAACAATGGGATTGACAATAGGAACTTCAACACCATGTCTTCCAATAGTATCAATCTCCATCATATCAGACTCTCTTTGGTCATGATAAAAGTTACCTAGTTTAATTGCTCTTGCTGTTTCATTATCCCAAGCTGATATTATTTCTTTGGGTGTCATACCAAACCATTTGGATCTTTTATTTTTTGAAGATTTTTTAGCTTGCCCATCCCTATCAAATTTAGGTTTGAACTTAGCAACCAATGAAGTTACACTTGTCCATTTTATTTTTTCATCATCTGTACTTTCATACACATGACCTTCTTCTATAAATCTTAGTCCCATGGTTTTGTTTTTATGTTCTTGTTGTTGTATAATTATAAGGGTTAATGATTTCTAACTCATCATCACAATCTGGCGTTGATTCACTTAATAGTGTTATTGCTTCTTCAGCAGTGATCTCACCATTAATTAGTAATTCCCCTACTATTACTTCTTTAGTCAATTTTTCCATTTTCAATTTTTTTGGTTATTAATTCTTCTTGTTCTTCTGTTGTATAAGCTTCCCAGTATCCTTTAGGACACTCTGAGGATAATGACCTAACCTTAAACGTTAGACTACAACCACAGTCACTACAGCATGGCTGCGTGCCTTGAGCCAAGCAATCATCACCTTTTGCATCAAACAAAGAGCATCCTATACATATTTGAAACCTGTGAGTTGCAACAGCTTCAATGTGTTCTTTTTTAAAGATGTTGTTGACTATCCCGTCAGCTATTTTGTCTGCATTCTTAAAGGCATCTAGATATTTTTTCCACTTACTCATTTTTTCTAAATTCTTTTTTAGTTATTATATCTTTATGTATTTGCTTTAAGGCTGCTTCCATTTGTTTAATGTTTAATTTAACATCTTCACTTTTAGCATAACCATTATAAGTTCTCTTTGCTATATTACCTAATAAACTTTTATTCTTTAATATAGCTGTTTCTAACTTATTTTTTCTTAATTCAAATGTACCTAAACCTTCAATATATAATCTTGGAAAAGATAAATCTGATAGCTTCCTTCTAACCTTTGCATAATAGAAAGATATAAAATCATCTACTACTTGTTGGTGGACACCCACTTCATCTGCTATTTCTTTTTTAAACTCTTTATGAGACTTGGGGAACATTGCCTAGGATTTTATAGTCAAGCAAAACTAACCCATCTACTTGAACGTTCATATCCTTATTTAAAAAGATTGTCTTTTTATTGTTCCCTTTTTTAATTAGCAAACCCTTTTTTTCTGCTTTAGTAATTGCATTTCTTGCAGATTGTGGGCTTTTAAATATTCCTTGAGAAACAAGGTTTATACAAAACTTGGTTAATTCTACATTATTATTTTTTGCTAATTCACATAAAAACTTTAAATCAGAATTAGACAATAGTGTATCATTAAAGAAACAATACGTAAGTACCTGATACTTTATTGACACATCAATGTCTACTTTCAATTTTAAATCTACTTTATTTACTATTGCCATTATAAACTTATTATCATATCAACCATATCTGGGTGTGGGTATATATCTGACTTACCTTTTCTAACATTTCCGTGAGTCAATAAACCTTTTACTTTCCCTGCCCATGCATCAACTTGAAAATCAAATGCTTTATTTGGGCCATACTTTTTGATATATTGTTTTAATCCTAATCTAATATCTATCTCATCTCTTTCACCAATCCACCTTATCCACTTTTCAGTTTCTTTGATTTGATCTTCTGTATATGCATGCCAAAACAATCTGTTTTTAAATGCTTCAGATAAACCAATAACTTGTTCTTTTTGAACAGTGGAGTTTACATATGTCTTATATACATCATCTTCCAGTGTCAGATAACCCATATTACATATCTCTATTCCTACTGAGTGACGGTTCATCCATCCTGATCCTGTTTTACCTAAGTGCCATCCTTGTGCACCTGTAGGAAATGCTTGAACCATAATACCATCATATTCATCATCCCCATTTCTATGGTTCTTCCCACCTAATACAAATTCAGTGGCTATACGCCCTCTGTCATCTCTACCCCAGTGATCAATGCATTTATAAGGATTGTTATTCCCTGCAGTATGATGAAGAAACATATACTCATTTGAAACTGGCCCATTTACATATTCACCTTTAGGTAAGTAGTGTTTATGAACTACTTGATTATATGGTGTTGTGAAATATTGGTTTGTTACATCAGTGTCTTCATCAATTGCTACAGTAATATTAGTAGGTAATTGTAAAAGAAGTGCCCATGTATCTGAACCAACAATTCCGTCTGCAGCAAGATTATGCATAAGTTGAAATCTTATTACATGCTTTTCTGTTTGTTTTCCAAATACTCCATCAGGAGTAATCATAAGATTCTGCTGTAATGTCTGAACTTCAGGTCCTTTATCACCCTTCTTTAAGACTCTCATGTTATTCTGCGTTTGTTGCTGCTTTCTCCATTGCTTCTTTAAATGCAATTTCATCTTCAGATGCCCCTTCTCCGTCAGACTTCTGTTGTGCTGCAGTTTGTGCCATAAACAATTGAGCTTGTAATCTTTCAGCTCTTGACTTATCTATGTCAGAAAGTAATGCCTCATATTCAGCTTGCACTGTTAGATGAGGAATGTTGTCTTTGTAAAATTGTGTAATTTCTTCTCTCCTAGCATTAAGTTCTTCTTTAGAAAGCTGAGGATCTTTGTCCTGTAAATCAGGATTTAAATTTTTAACGTCTGCCATTTTATTTGGTTTTAAAATTAAACTTATAGCAAATGTACATAAATAGTTTACATTTCAAAAGTTTACAGACATTTATTTTTTATGTAGGCGTATATATTGGATTATTTTCTAGAAGAGTTATCATAGCAACTAGATCCGATTTAACTAAAGTTTTAAAGTCTATTGCATAATTTTCAACAACCCAACTATCATTAACTATTGTATCACTTGCTGGTGTTGTAAAAGGTATTGAACTACCTACCTGTAAATAAAAAGTATATACTTGTGGATCACAACAAGCATCTTGTATTTGTTTTATAAATCCTAAATCTGTTAAATCTTTTTCTGTCATAACTCATTTCTTTTTGCAGTGGTTTTTATGAAACCATCCACCACATTTACATTTTATGTAATATACTGTAGACGCAATTACAGGGGTAGAAGCAATAGCAGTAAATATATTTGGATGCCAATGCTCTCCACAAATACCTAGTGTATGTCTAATTATTTCTACCATTTATTTTTTTGATTTGGCTCCTGAGCATTTCCAACGCTTACGAGATAAATTATTAGGAGTATTAGGATCATTTCTTTTTTTAGCAGACAACCTTTTCTTTATACCTAGACTTCTAGCACAATAGCTATCTCCTTTAGATGTACCTGGTTTAACTCTAGGGCCTCCCCCTTTAGCTTTTCCTGCCTGTCCGTAACTAACTTTTTTACCACTAGCTGTTACTTTTACCTTTGCTTTTCCTTTTCTTGGTGTTGCCATTGATTATTTTTTTACACATTTATTTACCATTTTAGCTCTACCGCTTTTTGTTTTTTTTCCACTTGGAGATTTCTTTTTACCTACTGCCTTATATCCTTTCCAGCAAGACATTTTCTTTTTAGTTGCCATAGCTTATTCTTTTATCATCTCAGGAAATATATTATCTATTATTTTTTGAATCTTAGCACACCTTTCATACGCTTCTATCTCAATATAATAACTTATCATATTAGTTAATTCTTCAAGTTTTGGACCGTTTGTAGGATCATAAGCCATAATTGCCTCATGCCCGTCATGAAATCTTTTATGCATCAAGTCCTCAAATGTGATTTGATCAGTTAGAACTAGATAAGAATTATCATAGGCAGTTTCTAATAGTACAGCGTCAAGCTGCATTTGTTCTATCTCACTCAATCCACTGCTTGTCTCACCCTCATTGCTGTCATCCCATTGTCCCATATCTTAATTGTTTTAGTTACACTGCGTCTATACAAACAATATACTAAATTTCCCAGACCCATAAAAATTTTTTGCTCATAACATACCCCCCACCTGAGTAAAATATATTCCATACCCCCCTCCCGGTCCTGGCAAAATTATATATTTGGCGTGCTTGAGATGCCATAATAAAACTGCTCCCCACCTTTAGTTTGTGGTTGGGGTACCCCCCGTAATTATCCACATTAATTAATTAATTTTAAATTATTTTTATTATGGTTTACTTTAGAAAAATGAACATCAATGAGTCAACTGGCTCAGCAACTATCATTGTGAGCTCAGCTCCAATGTCAAACAACAAGACATCCATTGCTGGACTACCTGTTGCAACTCGTACTCAAGGTAACTTATCTTTTGGTGTGTTGAGTCTCATTGACCCTGACACTAACCAAGTGATGAAGGCTAGTCATCCAACAATCACAGCGTTGGGGCAGAAGCTCAACCTTGGTGATGAGATGAAAGGCTTCAAGTTAAGTGAGCAAAAGGTTGTGAACTTACAGACTGGTGAGGAGAACCAGAACTTGTTTTGGGTTGAACAAATCTAAATCAAGAACAGAGGAGGGTGTAACAGCTCTCCTCTTTT
>ERZ887830.1554-NODE-1554-length-12700-cov-4.457335_pt1 | contig 12700 bp, 8 predicted proteins | sample MGYA00521101_ERZ887830 | MGnify/ENA primary metagenome ERZ887830 (study PRJEB32303, sample SAMEA104408592) | aquatic metagenome | biome: Marine water; feature: Pelagic; material: water | place: Baltic Sea | collected 2014-06-05T16:38:00 | depth 1,762 m ...
TTGAATCACACCCTTCAACCAACGCACGAGGCAGCCATCTACGCGTTGGACTCAGTCCTCAAATCTCAATATCCCAATGGAGCGTGGCCGCAACGCTTCACTGAATCCCCCAATCCTTCGCTGTACCCAGTGATCAAGGCGTCTGTTCCCGAACAGTGGTCAAGGGAATATCCGGGGAAGAAATATAGTGATTTCTACACCCTGAATGACAACACGATCTGCGATTTAATCGAGCTGTTACTTGATGCGGCAGACATCTATCAACGGCCTGATTATCGAGATTCTGCATGTCGGGGTGGTGACTTCCTAATTCTCGCCCAGCTACCAGAACCGCAGCCAGGTTGGGCACAACAATATGACAAAGACATGCATCCCGCCTGGGCAAGAAAGTTTGAACCCCCGGCCATCACGGGTGGAGAATCGCAGCGTGTGATGCGGACACTGATGCGTTTGTATCGTCGCACCGCAAGACACATTAAAAATGCTGAACGTTTTTTAAAACCTCTGGATTCAGCAATCCCCTATTATCGACGCTCGGAACTTGAAAGTGGGCAACTGGCTCGCTTTTATGAATTGCACACCAATCAACCGCTGTTCTTCACCAAAGAATACAAGCTGACGCATTCCTCCGAGGACATGCCCACCCACTATGCATTTCTCATCAGCTCGAAATTGGATTCCATCGAGAGAGAATTCAACACAATTCGCACAGCTTCTGCACCAAAGACACCGCAATCAGCAAGCACACTCCTGCCCAAACGAACAGACGCTCTGGACTCCAAAGTAACGATCATCCTGAACAGCCTTGATAGCCGCGGTGCGTGGGTCGAAACGGGCCGTATGCGATACCATGGCTCTGATGATACAACGACACAGGTGATTCGCAGTGACACCTTCGTCACCAATCTGATGAGCCTTGCAACATGGCTGGGTGTTGAATAAGTCTTGTGCGCTGCCTACCAATCACCTCACCTGTCTCTTGACTGAAGGTTCCTGCTGACACCATGGCTGATTCTTCATCACACGCCCATGAGCCCCCCGAAATCCCTGAACCGGAACAGCGTCTACCGGTGGTGTTGGTGGCAACGCCGCACCCGGCAATTCTGCATCCCGACAAGTTGTTGGAGAACTGTGGTTTGCGGACGCAACGTAGAAGCGGTCCGGGTGGGCAGCATAGAAATAAAACCAGCAGTGGCGCTTTCCTGCACTACCCCCCCACCAACACCACGGCCGAGGCGACCGAAAGAAGAAGCCAAGCAGACAATCGAAAGATCGCGCTGGAACGGCTGCGATTTCGCTTAGCCGTTGAAGTCCGCAGCCCGTCACCCATGGATGGGCACAAAGTCTCTGTTGATGAAATGGAACTGAGAAAACGATTCCAGGGAAAACCCCTTAAAATCAGCGATCGCAACAGTGACAAGCCAGCCGTATTGGCGCTGCTTCTAAATGACCTGCACGTGTGTGGTGGCCAACCCAGTGCCGTTGGACCTGCTTGGCACACATCCACCAGCGGCATTGTCCGGCTAATCAAATCGCATCCCACCGCGTTCACATTCCTGAATCGAATCAGGCAACACCATAATCGCCTTCCACTACGATAATTCACCCGCCTATGTTTTTTCGCAAGCGGAAGAAGCTGGATGACATTTCAGCTAAACTGTAAGATCAAAGCTGAAATCGCGATTGCGGAAAATTGACAAGTTACTCGCCTGTCCCCAACTCGAAGATTTCCCACCTGAACGAAACTGCTTCTGGCTGAGAAAACGCCACTAAATCCACACGAGGTCCTCCTTGATTCTCTCGATCCTGAATTTTTCGCTTCGGGCACTGCTGCCAGTCTATCTTTGCCTAACACCTTTGGTGAGTTTCTCAGCCGAGATTTTCGTCGAGGCAGAAAGTTTTCAGCAACGTGGAGGCTGGAAACTTGACACTCAGTTCATTCAGCAGATGGGGTCTCCTTACTTACTGGCTCACGGACTGGGACGCCCAGTCGACGATGCCATCACGACGATCGATGTCTCTGAAGCGGGAAATTACCGTCTTTGGGTTCGAACCAAGGACCGGGTCGCTCGGTGGAACGCCGACGTATCACCCGGCAAGTTTCAGGTTGTCATCAATGAAAAGCCAGTCAAGACAACATTCGGGACACAAGGCGCACAATGGACATGGCACGATGGTGGTATCGTTGCCCTGAAAAAAGGATCAACAAAGCTACGACTCAAGGATCTGACCGGCTTTGATGGACGCTGTGATTGCATTTATCTGTCCACCAGCACTGACCAACCGCCTCCGCCGGCAGACACAGTTCTTTCAAAATGGCGACGTAAACAACTTGGGCTTCCTGCAAATCCTGAAAATCGTGGCCCCTACGACTTGGTAGTGATCGGCGGAGGATACGCGGGCATGGGTAGCGCCCTGTCTGCTGCCCGCATGGGATGTCGCGTTGCTCTGGTTCAGGACAGACCTGTTCTGGGCGGAAACGGATCCAGTGAGGTGCGCGTCTGGGCCAAAGGCAATATACGCCGAGGCAAGTTTCCAAGAATTGGCGAGATCATTGAGGAGATCGCCGATAAAGCAAAGAAATCTCCCGGGACTTACGAAGAATTCGGCGATGAGCTGAAGGAAAAAGTAATTCGCAATGAACCCAACATTGACCTTTTACTAAATCATCACGCTCACCGAGTCGACATGGATGGGAATCGCATTGCCGCAGTCCATGCTTTGGATACACGCACAGGAGGTGAAGTCAAAATCATTGGTGACTACTTTGCCGACTGCACCGGCCATGGTTGGATTGGCACTTGGGCAAAGGCTGATCTCGACATGTCGCCTGATGGGCGAATGGGCATGAGCAACATGTGGGCATGGGGCGAGCAAGGCACTGCCGCAACGTTCCCCGATACCCCTTGGGCTCTCGACCTTGAGATGGCCGATTTCCCCTATCCACGGGACTATCACGGTCAGTGGTTTTGGGAAAGCGGTTTTGACAAGGATGCCATTGGCGACGCCGAAGGTATCCGTGATTGGAACCTGCGAGCGGTTTATGGTGCATTCAATGCAATGAAGAATCGTGACGGAGCCGAAAAACACCAAAACGCGATTCTGACGTGGGTGGCGTACGTGGGTGGTCCTCGAGAAAGTCGCCGACTGCTGGGCGATATTATTCTCACCGAAGACAATGTCGTCGCCAAGAAAGACTTCCCTGATGGCTGTGTACCGAGCACCTGGTCAATTGACCTTCATTATCCGAAGGAACAATACGCAAAAAAGTACGCCAAGAACCCGTTCATTTCCAAAGCAGTGCACGGCAAAGGAGTCGATCGCTCTTACGGATACCCAGTTCCCTATCGCTGTTTCTACAGCCGCAACATCGACAATCTTTTCATGGCTGGTCGCTGCATCAGCGTCACTCACGAAGCACTTGGAACAGTTCGAGTCATGAAAACTTGCGGAATGATGGGGGAAGTTGTAGGAAAAGCTGCCTCAATATGCGCCTTGAATGACTGCCAACCACGCGACGTCTATGAATCACACTTGGATGAACTACTAACCTTACTGGAACTTCCCGGCAAAGCTCACCGCAGCACACCCTCCGCTGAAATCATTATTCCTACCGATGCACTGCCACTGGCAGGACCACGAGGACCTGCCAATGGCATGGATATCACGAAAATGGCTGGCACAATCGTCGACGATGAAACCGCAAGTCTCAACGGAAATTGGACCAACGGGACAGGACTGCCCAACTATGTCCAATACGGCTACAAGTACACCGGACCGAACACCAATGCCACAGCAACCTTCAAAATCAAGGCTCCAAAAGCAGGACGATATTCCGTCCAAGCTTTCAGTCAAGCTCATCCCAACCGTTCCACAAAAACTCCCGTGACTGTGCGTCACAACGATTCGATAAGCCAACACACCATCAACCAACGTTTAAAAAGTAAAGATGATGTGGTGAACATCATGGATGTCACCCTATCAGAACAGGACGAAGTCATCGTGACCATCGGCACAAAGGGCGCGGACGGCACTGTCCACATTGATGCGGTTCGCCTTTGGGAAGTCGAGTAAATACGTCTCCCATGGTGACGAAGCTAAAGCACAGGCGTCCTTTGCGCGCCCAAGCCATTCATGTCATCCGCACATGCCTGGTCATTTCGTTGCTGCTCGCCATCCCCAAACCGGCACTACGAATTCAGGAACAAGTATCAGAAACGCCCAACATCGCAGCCATCGATTTTCCTGCTGACTTGGCCGGTAGAAAACTACATTTAGATCCGCAAGTAGGCGCCAGCGGTATGTGGCGTCTAATGGATGAGAGCCAAACGACCGTTGCGCTCGTTGCTCGCACATTGCCAGCAGCTAACAACGTGATTGGCTATCGTGGACCAACCGAATCGCTACTGCTATTTGATCCTGCACTGAACCTGCTCTCAGTAACCTTGCTGGAGAGTGCTGACACACAAGAGCATGTGGCAGCTGTCAAGGCTGATCGCACCTTCTTTAAGCAGTTTGAAACATGGATGTGGGGTGGCCCTCCAGCGAGCATTCAGATCGATGCTGTATCGGGGGCCACGCTAACTTCTTTGGCACTCGCTGAAGGTGTTCTCAAGCGAATCGGCGGAGACCGACCATCTCTTGTTTTCAATCGACCAATCACGCTGCCAGAGATTGAGAATTGGTTCCCGCAAGGCATTGAATTTGATAGCAGCAGCGGTGCGGTCCGAGATGCGAACGGCACGCTGATTGGTACTGTGCTGCGAACCGGTCCGCTGTCGGATGACCTGAGTGGATACCAAGGGCCGACAGAAATGCTCATAAAAACAGAGCCCGCTGGCAAAGTTGAGGCAATTCGAATCCGCACTTCTTTTGACAATGAACCCTATGTTGACTATGTCCGGACCGAAGCTGGGTTCTGGGCTATTTTTGAAGACAAAACAATCGCTGAACTATCTGACTTTGATCCACAGGCAGCCGGAGTGGAAGGTGTTTCCGGTGCCACCATGACAAGCCTGACTGTAGCTGACACCATCGTTGCAGCTACGAAGCAGGCCCAAAGGCACGTAGCTTCACCCAAGAATGCAGAAGCAACGTTGCTAGGTTCTATCCGTTGGACGCTCACGGATATTATCACGATTGCCACCTTGATCTGTGCCGCGATCTTGAAGTACTCAGGTGCCTACAGACGACGAGCATTCCGACGCATATGGCTGATTTGGGTGACACTAGTCGTTGGGTTTTGGGCTGGCAATCTGGTTTCGCTGGCACTGATCGCTGGTTGGTCAGCTGAAGGAATCGCTTGGCGTCTGGCGCCGGGTTTGGCGGCGATCTCATGTGTCGCCATGCTCGGACCACCTTTGACCAAGGGCAATCCCTATTGCAATCACTTGTGCCCGCACGGCGCAATTCAGCAGCTCGTTCGGCCTACCACGAAGTCCATGCGATACCGAAAACTGCGACCTAGATTGGGTCGATTGATGCGTCGACTGCCCGGCATTACCCTATGCGGCGCCTACACTGGGCTCGTATTGCTACCTACGCTCGACCTTGCGTCTTGGGAACCATTCCATGCCTACCTATTTCGGATCGCAAGCTGGAGTTCACTCGCATTCGCTTTCGCAACCATTGCGATCTCAGCTGTACTGCCCATGGGATATTGTCGGTATGGGTGCCCCACCGGACGAGTGTTGGACTATCTGAAACGAACAGCAACGAGTGATCGGTTGCAAGTCGCAGACTTTGTAGCCGCCAGTCTGTTGATCTTCGCGCTTCTGAGCCCACATCTTAGGTGATCAGGATCTACACCCAACATCGGTCCACCGCATTCACACAATCGACAACAGTGGGTGAGCCTCAACAGGCATGCAATCACACTGTGCTCTGGACAGCGAGTTTTAAGTATCGCTCTGCCGCCTGTACCGGGCGTAAGCGAGCGAATGAACAGGTGCAAGGACCAAACACATGGCCAGTGCATAGCCAATCACCACACCGTTGGTCGAATAAAAATACCCACCCAGCCAAACCGCCGCTGCTGTTGCGAGGGATCCAATCAACGAAGCCAACAAGAGTGGATTCGCTCGTCGGGATAACACATAGTATCCCTGAACTGTCGCAATGTGACTTGCAAGGCATCCAAATCCCAAAACAGCGACCTGCCACGGTTCAATGAAACGGTCTTCAATGTTTTTCCCCAGCAGGGGCAAGGTTGCGACCGCCGTGGTCAATACCACAAAGCTGGCCACAAGAAGCAACGTTGAGAGAATAGCAGTGCGGCGCCAAATGGTGCCAGCTTTTTCACGTTCCCCAGAACCATGGTGCATGGAGACAATGGGGTACTGTGTCTGCACCCACGCCAAAGCCAACATCTGGATTGCTGTTGTGACGCTGAGCGTCATGCCAAGAGGCGCTGCATCAACATCACCATGGAACATCAAGATAATTACCGTGAGAAACTGCGTCGCAAAATGAAAAGACGCACCAATCAAGGCAACCCGCCATTGAACTGGTAATACCTGATGGACCCAGTCAAAACTTGACTTCTGAACTTTGATGTGCCGGAACTTCCGGAAGAAATCTGCCTGACCCACAAACGTGATGTACATGAACATCAATGCCTGAACGGCCGATGTGAGCACGAGAGCCCACAGCTTCAATCCACATTCCAATGACACCCACATCACGATACTGCCAATCGTCATCTGCAGAAATCGAAACCGGAAGATCACATCACGAAAACCTGCGCCCTCAAGGATTGAAAGTCCCGGTGACAGACAAACCGAGACCGCTGCAATTGGAACAAGAGCCAGCAGGGGCCCCCGCCAGGCGACATCGGACTCAGCGAGGGAATACCAGCCGAACAGCCAAGCCGACACTACATAAAATAAGCTTGCCCCACTGAACCATCGAAACGAGTCTCGAATGAGATCTCGCATCCGCGCTGCAGACGCAATCCACTCGGGATCAGATTCTCGCAGTACCTGATCGTCGGATGAAACAGCCACCTTGTTCATCGCCGCAGTCTCATGCCCCGACTGACTTACCAGCACATTCAGAAGACCAAGTTCAAAATATGCCTGAATCCCGACGATGCCGACGATGCCGTAGTAAACTCCTTGCTCCGACAAGTCGAGTGAACGAATCAGCAGCAGAATAGTGATTGGACCTGAAACTGCCTGCCAGACCCGAGTCATCAGTGCATAAGCAAGCGGTCGATCAAGTTGCAACCGCGCACGAAGGTCTTTAAACATCGTGACTGCTTTGCTGTTCGCGGGATGGAGCTAGCGTTTTACCAGTCTGACCTAACGCGTAAATCATCGGAAGCAGCTCGCCATCCGACCTTACCCAGTTATTTAGCATCCAAACCTCCGCGCCAACGGCGTCTCGCCCGTACCAAACCGCGACCCGCACGGTACAACGAAAAACGTGGCAAAGACCGAATTTCCACAGGCTTGCCCGGAATAAATTTCGAAGTTCGGTTGCCTAAAAAAAGAATCATATCGGCAATCGAAACAGAAGCGGCAAGCCACATGATCAAAGACCGTGGGTGCCGTTTCAGCGCCGGCCCCAGCATTTGCAGGGCGGACATCGGATTGCCGGATTTCAGCGCAATATTGATCCAAAATAAGCGTCGATTCCAGTCATCTTTTTCCAACGGCGGAATCTCATCCATGACCTTCCCGGCAGGCGGCAAACCTCGTCGCTGCAAAGCTTCTTGATGGATAGCGTGACCTTGTGTTCGTTGATCGATATTCAGCGTCCAATTAGCTGAAGTGGCATGCACCCTATAACAAAGGTGGCAAACTGGCAGATTGGCAAGCTGGCCGATTTCCGCTAATCGCAACCACAAAGAGTAGTCTTCTGCACATGGGTAGTTTTCGTCATAGCCACCAGCTTCCAAGACTGCTGATTTCCTGACCAAAACACATGACTGAAAGAACGCGTTTGCCTCCCCTGACAGATGACGCTCATCAATGTCAGCACCATCAAGAGGGTGTGCAATAGGACCGATCGCATGCCCTTTGGCGGTCATCGAATACCCTTGACCACCAACCGCCACACAATCGGGATGATCTCGCAGGTACCCTATCTGATCAGCTAGCCAACAGGGGGCAGCAAGGTCATCACCATCCAGCCACGCAACTAAATCAGTATCAGCCAGCTCCAGCATACGATTGCGTGTTTTTGCTCGACCTTGATTTGGTTGCGTCAGCACCCTCAAGTTGGAGACCTTGCCAGCCATCTTATTCGCTACTTCCAGCGATCGATCAGTGGATCCATCATCCAACACAATGATTGAAAACGGTCCGTCGTACTGTTGCGTGAGCACGCTCTCAATCGCATCCTGCAGATACGCATCGAGGTTATACGCCGGTATTACAACGGTCACTGGATCGACACAATTTGCATCAGCCATAGTCACGCATCCGGCACGCAGTCAGCAGAACTGCTGGGTTCAGACAGGGAAGCGAACATGACTGTCGGTTCATGCCCAAGCACTTTCTCGATTGCCTGAACAGCTGCAGCATCGTCGCGAGATGCCCAAAGGATCGGTAGGGTCGTCTTTTGATCGGTCAATAAAATGGCCTGGTAATTCAATGTGCAGAGAATCTCAGCACAGGCTAAAGCCTCATAAATCCCGTGCAGTTCAATCAATAGCCTAGGCTTGTTGCTGGAGATTAAATTGTGACCTGCACCAAGGATCGCCGCTTCAGCTCCCTCGGCATCAATTTTGATGAATTGCACGGATGGCAAGTCACCTGAAAGCGAATCCAACGTTACAGCCTGAACCGAAGTACGTGCAAAGCTACGATAATGTTCATGGGCAGCCTGGGTATCAACACCACCGTAGGCATCAAGAAAAGCCATCGAGTCATCACTTCCTTCTGCCTCTGCAAACTGCAGCATCATCTCACCGTTCTGACCAGCCATCGCTACCTGATGCACCTGAACATGCTGGAATGCAGATTTTTTTGCTGCCTCTTTAATCCTTTCAGCATGAGCTGGAACGGGTTCGAAGGTATGAACCTGGCCCTCCGATGCAAGTTTTGCAAGCGACAGTGTGTAGCAACCGTAATGGCCACCGATGTCAAAACAGGTATCATCTTTGCCCACGAGCACTTCCACGACTTCCAGGATTTTTTTATCGTAGTCTCCGGCCGTAATGGCATCAGCGATCAGTGTGTTCCGAGGCAGCATGACATGGGCACCCACCGCGGGACCGCCTTCGATCCGATGCCAGCCGAATTCAATTGGGGGTGTGGGTGGCGTCAGCAATGACCTGAGCCCACGCGCGACGGGCCGTAACGCCTTTCTGCACCCATCTTGTAGTTGCTGCTTGAACTGACCCATCAGGTTCCATAAGGCTTCGAGAAAAAATAACCACACCGCATTGATTACCAAACGCAGTCGCCCGTTATAGTTTATCCAACTCCCGGCTCGATGACTTGAGCATATATCACGGGGGTCAACTTGTTTTGGGAATGAATTCAAATGCGTATTCTGGTTGCGGTAGGCTCGGAAGAGCAAATCAACAAAGGGGCTGCTTGGTGCGCCTCGATTGATGGCGTCTCTGCTGAAAACCTCAAAGTCGCCATTCTGGGCACAGATCGCAAGGCACTGGCAGAATACGGGCGCAAGACACTGGCGACTGAGCTGAACTGTGACCCAGCCGATCTGGCTGTTGCCACTATCGAAGCGGACGCACATGCCATTCTCAATCACGCAGAAGACAATCACTGCAGAAGCCTGATTCTGCTGTACGAAGGGGACCAATCGGAATTGCAGAAAGAGGTTTTTCAGACTTCGAAGCATCCCACCCTGTGGCTTCGCATTATCGGAAAACCGCCATGTTCAGAATCGAAAATCCTCTCAGCATTTCAAAAACCAAGTCACGTCACGTCGATAGTCACGCAAAAACTACTTGGATTTTCTCCAGGCAAGACGCTGTGCAGTGAAGTCGACCTGCAACGAGACAACCTTTCCGATGCAATCAAAACGGCCATTAACGAAGAAGACATCACTGACAATGAACTGATTTTGTTTGGTATCGACGATCCGGATTCATCTGATCGTGTCTATAAAACTGCACTGACATTGATTGATTCCAAGACCACCACCTCCGTGGGGCTACTGCATGATGGCTACACGTTCCCGGAAAAAGTCGCAAGTCGGGTTTACCAATGGGCAGCCGACGTGGCGCCGCCGATGGACCGACAAGAAAGAATCGATCTTTCACAGGACCTGCAATCTGGCTCTGCTCCCAACCTTGAGTTCTTTGGACTGATCTCAGCGGCAGCGATGCTTGCCGCCTTCGGGCTCATTCAGGATTCCGCAGCAGTCATCATCGGGGCCATGCTGATCGCTCCGCTGATGACACCAATCATTGGCGCTGGCCTGGCGCTGGCGCAAGGCAATCGCCCGCTTTTTCGCGCCGCTGCCAGCACCATCATTCTTGGCTTCTTCTGTGCACTGATCGCCAGCATGCTGTTTGGCTGGCTGGTGCTGATTTTTCAGGACCCCGTAATGACTCCTGAAATGCGAGCTAGGTGCAGTCCATCTCCCATTGATTTCTGTGTCGGACTCGTGGGCGGTTTCGCAGCGACCTATGCCAGAACCAGACGACACCTGTCAGCTGCCTTGGCCGGTGCGGCCATCGCAGCTGCGCTTGTACCACCCATTTCAACCGCTGGCCTGCAACTCGCGTTCCACGTCTGGACCTGGGACACCAACCCCGTCGGAGTACCTGTGCTGGGTCCCATCCTACTGGTGTTGGTGAATGTTCTGATGATCATGGGTGGGTCTGCCTTTGTGCTATGGGCACGCGGAATGCGCACAGACCGAACACTCACGATCCAAGATCGGTGGACGGTTAGAATCGTCACCTTTCTACTGACCATCACCTTGTTGATTCTTACTTGGCTCCTGCTGCCACACACAACACATACCGTCCGCCCGGACAAGACGCAAGAAAAGGCCCAAGAAAATTCAAACGCCAGACACTCAGACACTCCGCCTGCAACCGCTGTTGCTGCAAACACCATGGCACAGCAGAACTGGGTTTAGAGATTCTATCTTTTCACGCCACTCACTGACGTAGCGGCTCGCGACGGCGCAAGTACTTCAGCTTGTACTTTTCGTACAACGTTTTATGCCGACTTCCGAGATCCACGGCGCGTCCTTGAATGAAAGCAGCCTCCACGTTCGTTTCCGTTTCTAGAATATCACCATCTGCTAGGATCAAAGTCGCATCTTTGCCAGTGGTAATGGACCCCACTCGGTCAGCAACTCCAAGAATCTCTGCTGCTGATAGTGTGATCGCCCGTAAACCGTCAGCGTGTGGCAGACCATACGCTACTGCGACGCCAGCATGGTAAGGAAGATTCCTTGCATTTGCTGCACCTCCGGGAGAACCAGCTCCCTCTCCACAAATGGCAAATTTAATGCCCGCGGCCCGCAGTCGTTCTGGCAGTGTATAGGCCGTGTCGTAAGCTTCATCACGGCGAAGTGGCAGACGGTAAGTGGAGGCGATAATTACCGGTACATCATATTGCTTCAGCAGCTCGGCACATTGCTCCGCATCGTAGCCACCGTAAATCACAATCGATAAGCCTTGTGCTTGTCCATAAGCGACAGCAGATTCGATTTCCATCTGCCGATCAGCTTCGACATAAACGGGCAATTGTCCGTTCACCACTGGAATCAGACTCTCAAGCCTGATGTCGGTCGCTGTGGTATCTGGCGTCGTCCCACGAGCCTTCTGGTAACGACGCACGGAATCCAACAACGCATCCAAATCCGCAAGTTTTTGTTCTCGGCTCTTACGGCGATCGGCTGCACTGCTACCCCGCGGTTGCATGGCACCCCAGTCGATATACAACCCTGCTGGCGTTTTGAGCTTCATTTCCGCGACCGTCCAACCATCTAGGTTGATTACGGCGGTCTGCCCGCGAAGGTACCTTCCACGAGGTGCTGTCATCACGGTCAAAACACCGCCAGCTCGTGCCACGGGAATCAGCTCACTATCGGGATTTACAGCGACCCACGCCCTCGCATTTGGGTTCAGTTCACCGTACTCAGTACGATCATCAGTTTCTTCGACTGCACTGATCTCACGCAAGCCAAGGTCTGTCATCGATTCAATCAGGCCAGGGTAAAGGTGTTTACCATCTCCATCAATCTCCACGGCTTTTTCAGAAGCTTCCAAATCCTTACCGATGGATATAATTTTACCAGCTTCGAATAACACATCACCATTCTTAATATCAGGTCCATCAATTACGTGGATCGTGGCATTTCGAATCACAATGGGACGACTTTGCGGAGGGCCGGGAACCTGGTCATGGGCCTCGCTGCTGGACAACATTGCCAAGACAACACAGGCGGCCGTGGTCAGTCTTAATCCACTCATGATTCTTAATCCGATTACCATCAATTGGTTTGGTTGCTTACACCGTTTCATAATTTGCTCAGTTCTTCTTGAGGTTTCCGGTGTAATCGTACTCATGACTCCCGTGGGCAGCACAATGAACGTCGTGCTTTACCCAGCGATCTTCCTCGGCAATTTCTTTCGGCGTCGACTTCGATGCACTGCGGCCACCATTCAAGACCTTTTGTATCAATCGAGCACGCAGCTCCGAATCACGAGACTGCAGATCCCGATCTTTACGAAGGTCAAAATAACAGCGTCCATCGACCCAAG
>ERZ887830.1557-NODE-1557-length-12688-cov-7.730389_pt1 | contig 12688 bp, 11 predicted proteins | sample MGYA00521101_ERZ887830 | MGnify/ENA primary metagenome ERZ887830 (study PRJEB32303, sample SAMEA104408592) | aquatic metagenome | biome: Marine water; feature: Pelagic; material: water | place: Baltic Sea | collected 2014-06-05T16:38:00 | depth 1,762 m ...
GTTGATTACACAATTCCTACTGGTTTAAAACTTACAGCATCATTCACAGATTACACACAATCTGGTACAAATGCCGGTTCTTCAATATCTGGTACTTCTACAATGGTACGTGTAAAAGTTTCTTTCTAATTATTTAGAAAAAAGCTACATAGAAGGGGTCAGTTGTCTGACCCCTTTTTTTGTTGCATATTGTTATGCAAAGGAGATGCGCATCAATGTCTAGATACCTAATTCTTATCATATTAATAAGCTTAACAGCCTGTTCATCCATCGAACCTGAAACAAATGAAACAAAAATCGATAGAGATAGCGCTGGTTCGTTTTTTACAGGACGTAGTGAGCAAGGTGTAACATTGAGTGACCTTACAGGCAATTCGGCCAAAGGTTCTTCTGGTATACCTGTAAATGCCCTTTTATGGCGTGCATCGTTAGATATAGCATCTATCTTGCCAATCGATGATATTGATGTGTTTAGTGGCACGATCCTATCAGATTGGTATAGTCTGCCCTCAACCCCAAACGAACAAATAAAATTAGCAATCTTCGTTCTAGATAAAGAATTACGTTCTGATGCTATCCGCGTGGTAGTATATGTGCAATCCAAGAAGGCAAATATCTGGGAGGATGCTGGTTTAGATGCATCACTGGCTAGACAATTAGAAAACCTAATTCTTACTCGTGCGCGTGAACTCCGTGCATCTGCTGTTACTCAATAAATTTTAGTTGATATTTTTATGACTGATTTCATTCCTGCTCCGCTTGAGGAAAAATGGCAAAATGCCTGGGACACTTCTAATTGCTTTAGTGCAGAAGATAATTCAAAGCAGCCCAAATATTACGTATTAGAGATGTTTCCCTATCCATCTGGTAGAATACATATGGGACATGTTCGCAATTATGCACTAGGCGACGTTGTTGCGCGTTTTAAAAGAGCAAAAGGATTTAATGTTCTGCACCCAATGGGGTGGGATGCTTTTGGTTTGCCTGCTGAAAATGCTGCCATAGAACGCAAAACCCACCCTGCAAAATGGACACGGCAAAATATAGCGTCTATGCGAGAGCAATTAAAGTCGATGGGCTTATCCTATGACTGGGAACGTGAGATAGCCACCTGTGAGCCTGATTATTATAAGCATGAACAATCAATGTTTTTAAAATTTTTAGAGCATGGGCTAGCCTATAGGAAAGAATCATGGGTGAATTGGGACCCAGTGGAAAACACCGTTCTAGCTAATGAGCAAGTAGTGGATGGTTGTGGTTGGCGCTCTGGCGTCCCCGTAGAACGTCGAAAATTATCTCAGTGGTTTTTAAATATAACTCGCTACGGAAATGAATTATTAGAAGCACTCGAATCTTTGAATAATTGGCCAGACCGCGTACGTTTAATGCAACATAACTGGATTGGACGCTCAGAGGGAGCACAAATAAAGTTTGAAATCACCTCCCCCATCAATACAGATTTTTCTGAATTGGAGGTTTTTACAACACGTCCAGACACACTATTTGGAGCATCTTTTATCGCTATTTCTGCCCATCACCCTTTGGCTGAAAAATTGGCACTTACACATTCTGATATTGCTAATTTTATTTCTGAATGTGATGCACTGGGAACATCTGAAGCAGCAATAGAGCAAGCAGAAAAACGCGGGCTAAATACTGGGCTTTATGTGAAGCACCCAATTATGATTGGCAAAGAATTACCTATATATATTGCTAATTTCGTTTTAATGGATTATGGCACTGGTGCTGTTTTTGGCTGTCCTGCACATGACCAACGCGATCTTGATTTTGCTAATAAATATGATTTGCCGGTAACTGTTGTTGTCTGTCCTGATGGTGAGGATGCAGATTCTTTTTCTGTTACAAATCTTGCTTATACTGGAGCAGGAACACTTGTTAATTCAGGTGATTGGAATGGTTTGAGTGTAGAAGCAGCTAAAATCCGTGCCATTAAGGCTCTTGAAGAAGGTGGGGTGGGAATCACAAAAACAACCTTTAGGCTTCGGGATTGGGGTGTGTCGCGTCAGCGTTATTGGGGATGTCCAATACCCATTATTCACTGCGATAAATGCGGTATTGTTCCTGTACCTGAGAATCAATTACCTGTAATTCTTCCTGAAGATGTAAGTTTTGATACGACTGGCAATCCACTTGATACTCATCCAGATTGGAAATATGTAGATTGTCCTAAATGTGGTGCAAATAGTATGCGTGAAACAGACACTTTTGATACATTTTTCGAAAGTTCATGGTATTTTTTGCGATTTGTCGACCCAAAATCAGAAAAAGCTTTTAATGCTGAAAAAGCAGCTTATTGGATGCCTGTAGACCAATATATTGGTGGGGTCGAACATGCAGTTTTACATCTATTATATTCTCGGTTTTTTACCAGAGCCCTAAGTGATACTGGATATTTAAATCTTTCTGAGCCTTTTGCAGGACTGATGACACAAGGCATGGTATGCCACCAATCCTTTAAATCAGCAGATGGACAATGGTTGTTTCCAGATCAGGTTAAAAAAATAGGAGATGGGTACGTTTCTGTTGAAGATGATAGCCCTGTTCAACCTGGTCGTGTAGAAAAAATGAGCAAGTCAAAGCGGAATGTGGTGGACCCTGAAGAAATTATAAAAACATATGGTGCAGATACAGCGCGATTATTTATGTTATCAGACTCGCCGCCTGATAGAGACCTTGAATGGACAGAGGCTGGTGCTGAAGGCGCGTTTAAATTTATTAGTAAAATTTATAAATTATCAATAGAAGCGCCAGAAAAACCACAAAATGAGATAGCTTCTGATACCTTACCTTCCCTTTCAGAAGAAGCTATAGAGCTGCTTAAGATAGCACATAGATCGGTTGATAGCGTTTCTGAGAACATTGAACGTTTCGCCTTTAATAAATGTGTTGCACAGCTTCATATTTTCGTAAACGCATTATCATCATATAAGCAAAAAGATGCAAATGCACAGCGTGTAAGACACCATGTTTTAGGGTTGCTAGCACAAATTCTTTCTCCTTTTGCGCCTCATATCGCTGAAGAATTATGGTCAAAATTAGGGTATACAAAATTAGTTGCCTCCTCACCTTGGCCTATTGTTTTTGAAAGCCTTTTAATAGATGACACTATTGAGATAGCTGTTCAAATTAATGGAAAAGTAAGAGCCAAATTAAATTTGCCTCTAGATATGCCAAAAAATGAGGTGGAAACGGCAGCTCTTTTAAATGAAGACGTTAAAAAATATTTAGACGGAAATGACGTAAAACGTGTAATTGTAGTTCCAAATAGGATAATTAATGTTGTTTACTAAAAAATATACATATGTATTGGCTTTTCTAATGTCTTTTTTTCTTTCAGCGTGTGTTTCAAACATTGAATCTGCAAATAACAACTTTATGAAGGAGAAACTTTCCTCAGTGTCAGTTACCGCGCCAACTGAGCATCTTGAATTGTTATTTTTCCAACAATTTAATCAAATTACACAAAATAATGCATCTAATTCAAATTTTGAGCTTCAATATTCGCTAAATATATCCAATACGCAAGCACTAGCTTTTACTGGAAATTCGTCCAATTTAAAAAATACGTCTCTGACCATAGACTTTGTTTTGATAGATAAACAAACAGAAAAAATAGTCCATAAAGGCACTATTACATCACAAGCAACATCTGGTGCTGTTTCAGGTATATATGCACAAGAGCAATCAGCAAAATTTGCCCAAGAAAGACTTGCATTAGTCTTAGCAGAGCGCGTTTATCAAGACCTTTATCTATATTTTTTAGAAACTATTGATAGCTAAACTCTGATGAAAATAGCTACACGGGAAATAAATGGCTTAATTGAAAAACCAAATACAAATTTCCTAGCCTATTTATTTTATGGGTCAGATAATGGACTAATTGAGGAACGTGCAAAGAAGCTTGCTAGCGTTTATTGTTCTAATCTAGACGACCCATTTTCTGTTTCAAAATTAATCGGAAAAAATGTGCAATCTGATACAACGTTATTAGCGGATGCATTAAAGGCTATGACGCTGATAGGCGATTTAAGAATTATCTTTCTGTCAGGAAGCGCAACAGAACTGGCAGCAGCCCTTAAATCAAACTTAGAATATTTAAATCCAGATTGTCGTCTTATCATTACCGCAAAAGACACAACCACAAAACATAGTATAGTTACATTATGCGATAAAAATCCCAAAATTGCGTCTATTGCTTGTTATCCAGATGAAGAACGAGATCTTTATAAGCTCGTCTCCAACAGTTTTTCTGACCAAAACATAGATATAAATTCAGAGCTTATCCATTATATTGTTTCGAAATTAAGCTCAGATAGAGCAATTAACAGAAATGAGATTGAAAAACTTATACTATATTCATTAAATTCAAAAAGCATAGATAGGAATGAAATTGATACCCTGTTAGGGGATAATACCTCACAGGTAATAGATAAATTAACTGAAACAGTATTTAATGGGTTACCTGAAGATTTGGCGCCCTTATTAGCTAAAATTAAAATTGAGTCAATCCAACCTATTGTAATTATTAGGTCTTTCCAGTCATATTTAAAAACTCTTGTTGCTGTAAATGCACAGATTCAAACTGGAGTGACACTACAATCGGCAGTTAGTAATCTTCGGCCCCCAGTTTACTTTAAACGAAAGCAATCTGTTATTAAACATAGCTCCATTTGTAACTTAGCTCGCTGCATGAGTTTGATGGAAAGGTTATTATCATTAGAAAAACAATGTAAAACTGGGACAAATCCAGATCCCTATAGTCTAATAGGACAGTCCTTATTAGGAATTGCCATTAGCTTTTCACGTCAGCGTGTTTGAATTCCGAGTTTTTGTAGCAACATATCGAACTGATCTAATGTTGAAACAGAGAGTTTAATGCTGCCTTTTTCGGTTTTTTGATTCCATATTATTTCTGTTTTCAACCCTAATTCAATTGATATTTGATCTTCTAACTGTTTGTTTTCAAATGTTTTTTCGTGGTCTCTTGTTTTGGAGGCTGAATTAGACTTTTTCGTCTTTTTTATTAAGTTTTCAACCTCTCGAGCTGTAAGATTCTGCTCAATGATTAATTTCGCTAAATTTTCAATATCTGGGTGACCAATAACTGGTCGAATCTGTCCTACTGTTATATTTCCATTATCAATCTCTGCCTGCACCCAATCAGGCAGGTTTAATAAACGCAGAAGATTGGCAATATGTGGTCTCGATTTACCAATCACTTTTGATAATTCTTGTTGAGTATAACCAAAAGTCTTTATTAATTGTTGATACGCAATTGCTTCTTCAATAGAAGATAAATCAGCCCGTTGAATATTTTCAATAAGGGCTATTTCTGCAGCATCTTGTTCTGAGAAATCCCTTATAATAGCAGGTATCTCATATATTTTTGCAATTTGTGCTGCCCGCCATCGTCTCTCGCCAGCAATAAGCTGATATCTATTTTTTTCTCCAGGAGAATTGCGTATTAAAATCGGTTGGATAATGCCTTGTTTCAGGATTGAATCTGCTAATTCTCTGAGTGAATGTGAATCAAATTTTCTTCTTGGTTGCCACGGACCTGGATTTATCCATTCAATGGGTATTTGTTGAACAGTAGAGCGATACAAAGATGCTCCACCTTCAATAAACTTCTCCCCAGCAGTATCTGAACCTGAGATTTCCATAGGAATTTCATCTAGTGAAGATCGTGCCTCAATATCCCCAATCAGAGTGGATAATCCACGCCCTAGACCGCGCTGAATTTTTTTGGCTTTTTTAGGTGCTTGAGTCATAAAATTACATTCTCCTGTTGCAACAATTCAGCTGCTAGAGCCGCATATGCCTTTGATCCTGAACAATTAATATCATACATCAAAACTGGTTGCCCAAATGATGGTGCTTCTGAGATTCTTACATTTCGAGGAATGATTGTTTGGTAAACCTGTTTTCCAAAATGTTCTCTCACATCTGATACAACCATTTCTGATAAATTATTTCGGCTATCAAACATCGTCAACACGATACCTTGTACCTGCAATTCAGTATTCAAATTTTTCTTAACAAGTTCAATTGAACGTAGCAGCTGCGCTAACCCTTCAAGAGCATAAAACTCACATTGCAGGGGAATTAATACTGAATTAGAAGCAGATAACGCATTTACCGTTAGCAAGCCAAGAGATGGTGGGCAATCAATTATAATATAGTCATATAGCGCCGAAATCTGTGACAATAACTGCTTTAAAATATATTCTCTGTTATTTCTGTCACGTATCTCAACTTCCGCAGCTGCTAAATCAGTATCAGCTGGTATGATTGATAATTTTGGAACGATAGTATCCTGAATAGCATCATTAATTAACGCTTGGTCTATAAGTAGATGATATATTTGCGTGCTTCTGCTTATATTATCAATACCGAATCCTGTGCTGGCATTACCTTGAGGGTCTAGATCAACCAAAAGCACTTCCTTATCACAGGCTGCCAATGCAGTTGCCAAATTTACAGCTGTTGTAGTTTTTCCAACACCCCCTTTTTGATTGGCAACTGAAATTATTTTGGCCATTTACAATCCCTAAACTGATTCCGTAAATTCTAATTCAAGAATGCACCCGTCTTTAGAGGTAATAGATGCATGTTTATTTATTATTTGTAGTTTCTGCCATGAGTCTATATTAATCAACTCCGAATTTATTTCTCTACCTTTTAATAATAAAAATCTTAAATTTTTATGATGTTGTTGTTCTGTTAAATGTAACAATCTCGGGATTGGGGCAAATGCTCTGGCTGTTATGATATCTGGGTCAATTGAGGGCATTTCTTCTAATCTACACTCATGTATTATGGCTTTGACTTTCACGCGAGATAATACTGTTCTTAAAAATGCACATTTTCGTATGTCAGATTCTACCATATGTATTTCATGTTTGGTTAGAATAGACAGAATAATAGCCGGAAACCCAGCGCCTGAACCTACATCCAAAATTCGGCTTGGCTGTTCAGGTAAATAATTACATAGCTGTGCTGAATCTAAGATATGCCTGTGCCAGATATCATCAATTGTATTGGCAGAGATAAGGTTTAGCTTTGTCTGCCACTTTAGTAATAAGTCATGATACGCAGATAATTGAGACAATGTTTCATGTGAAACATTATATTTTTTTTGCAATATAGTAATCGTGTCATTCATTTTAACTATGACTTCCAAAAAACTATATTGCGGATGATGAGTGTATATGAGGTCTTGAAGATTTTGGATTGCGACGAATGTAACGCAACACACAAACGATAGCAGCAGGTGTTAATCCTGGTATTCTATTGGCCTGACCAATCGATGTTGGTTTAAAGCGCTTAAATAATTCTATAGATTCAGATGACAGCCCACCAATATGTGAGAAATCTACATCTTGCGGAATTACTAAAGCTTCATCACGCCTCATCGCCTCAATATCAGCTTGCTGTCTTTTTATATAATTAGCATACCTACAATCTGTTTCTATTTGAGAATGAATTTGTGGTGGAATTTTAGCTATTTCCTGCCATAAGGATATACAATCTTGAAGTTGGATATCATGGTTTGAGAGTAAATCTACTGCCTGTGTAATACTGCCATTGCGAGAAACTGGAAGATTATGCTTTAATAGCTCAGAAGGTTTTGCTTTTAAATTGGCTAAAATCTTCATTGCATCATCAAGTGTTTGTTTTTTATCTTGAAATGCCTTCTTCCTATGTAAACTAACACACCCTAATTCTATTGCTTTTTGGGTTAATCTTTGGTCAGCGTTATCTGCACGAAGTAGCAAGCGGTATTCTGCTCGTGAGGTAAACATTCGGTAGGGTTCAGGAGCGCCTCTTGTAATAAGGTCATCTATCATAACGCCAATATAGGCTTCAGCTCTATCTAAGTGAAAAGCTGTTTTTGACCCAGATGCACGTAATGCTGCATTTATGCCAGCCATTAGACCTTGTGCTGCTGCTTCCTCATATCCTGTGGTTCCATTAATTTGACCTGCAAGAAACAACCCGGGAAGTGATTTTAATGCTAATGTCCTGTCCAATGACCTTGGATCAATAAAATCATATTCAATAGCATAGCCAAATTGTAAAATATTGGCTTTTTCCAACCCTGGAATAGAAGCTATCATATGTGTTTGTGTTTCACGTGGCAGGCTTGTACTAATGCCATTTGGATAAACAGTATTAAGGTTTAAACCTTCTGGCTCAAGAAAAATTTGATGGGATGATTTATCTGCAAAACGGTGCACCTTATCTTCGATTGAAGGACAGTATCTGGGACCTCTGCCTTCTATTTGACCGCTATATACAGCTGATAAATGAATAGATTCAGCTATTATTTGATGGGTTTTTTCTGTTGTTCTAGTAATACCGCATGAAATTTGAGGTGTTGTTATGTTCTTAGTCAAATAGGAAAAAGGGATAGGAATATCATCAGCTGGTTGCATTTCAAGAGAATCCCAATCAATGGATGATTTATCCAATCTAGCAGGAGTGCCTGTTTTAAGTCTTCCAACAGGCAGCCCAAGGCCGCGCAATCTGGTAGCCAATTGGTTTGATGGCTCCTCCCCTAATCTACCTGCGTTAGTTCTCTCAGAACCAAGGTGAATAATGCCCCCCAGGAAAGTACCTGTTGTTAACACAACAGACCTAGCTGTAATATGCGTTCCATTAGTAAGCATAACGCCTGTTACACAGCCATCTTTCACACTAAGATCTGCAACTGTCCCCTCATAAAAAGATAGATTTTTTTGCTCCTTTAACGCCTCTTGCACCGCTTTACTATAAAGCTGTCTATCTGCCTGCGCCCGAGGTCCATGAACCGCTGGTCCACGTGATTTATTTAACATACGGAATTGAATACCAGCCTTATCAATAGCTTGTCCCATTATACCATCTAATGCATCGATTTCGCGCACTAGGTGACCTTTGCCCAAACCGCCGATAGCCGGGTTACACGACATTTCGCCTATTTTTTGAAGATTCATTGTTACAAGTAGAGTATTTGCACCCATTCTGGCAGCAGCACTGGCTGCTTCTGTGCCAGCGTGACCACCGCCTATTACAATTACATCAATATTCTTAGTAAACATCTATTTGTTTTTCTTTAAAAAATTAAACCTTAGCTATCTTATATAATACCTAATTGCATAACTATATGTCAAAAGACAGGATTACCCTATTTTCCAATACAAAAACTAGAAAAAATATTATCTAGCAAATCATCAACCGCTACCTCTCCAGTAAGCCTTCCAAGGGCATCACAAGCAACCCGCAACTCTTCTGCTATAAGTTCTGGCTCCACCGCTATATCAAGAACTAAAGCGCGCTCTAATGCCTGTATAACACAAAGACAACTTGATTTATGCCAGGATCTGGTCAATCGCAAATCACTATTAGTTAAATTAATATATGATAATAATTCGGACAATCTATCGATTAAGGATTGGGTGCTACTCTGGTCAATAAAGCTGCCTATTACCGGTTTATTTTCTTTTAAAATGGATGAATGTGTTTGCTTAATTTTATTTTTTAATTCTTCACGTGATACCAAATCAGATTTATTCAGAATAACCAAACTATTCTTTATATCCCACTGCTCAAACTCACAAAGGCTCTCGGTCCAATTCGGTTGAGATGAATCTAAAACCAATAGACTAAAATCAGAATCTTCTGCAACATCCCTTGCTCTTTTCATACCCTCATTTTCAACAAAATCGTCGGATTCACGAACGCCTGCAGTATCCTTTAGAATAACAGGGATACCGTGTAAATCTAATCGAACCTCAATCACGTCACGTGTGGTTCCAGCTATCGAAGATACGATGGCAACATCTCGTTTTGCCAATGCATTAAGAATGGTTGATTTACCTGCATTTACGGTACCTATGAGCGCTATCTTGACACCTGAGCGTATTTGCTCTGCTATCTTATTACTATCAACAAGCACCTTTATTTGATCAATAAGATGTTGAATTCTGTGCGACTGTCCCTGAATAACGTCTTTCGGCAAATCTTCGTCTGAAAAATCAATAATAGTCTCTAATCTTGAAGAAATAGATATTAACTCTTCACGATAAGACATTAAAAGCTCAGATAGCTTTCCACTCATAAGATCCATGGCTTGTTGATGCTGAAGTGTTGTTTCTGCATCAATCAGATCTGCCAACCCTTCTAAATCTAACAAACCCACCTTACCATTATTAAAGGACCTGAGTGAAAATTCGCCTGGTTTTGCTGGACGAAATCCCTCTAATCCTGATAAATGAGACATTATTGATTGAATCACAGCCTGACTTCCATGACATTGAATCTCGGTTATATCCTCCCCCGTAGGAGAGGCTGTATCAGGGAACATTAAAAGCATTACTTCATCAATTAATTGATTATCTGGTGATTTTAATCGTTGATATCTTGCAGTTGGCTTATCAATATGCGGTTTTTCTGTCATACCAAAGTAAACAGGTATATTATGCGCATTGGCACCCGATATCCTGACAATAGCAATTGCTGATTGTCCAGGGGGTGTTGCTAATGCAAATATTGTGTCCGCTACACTCACCCTATTTTCCGTTTCTTTGACAAGGTTATAAATCAACTTATAATATAGGGGCTGATTAGCACCAATATACGCGATTGAAAACTGTTAAATGAATACACTGAAAACAAATCTGGGTTATTTTCTAGCAGTATCTTCTGCAAAGGGGCTAACTTCATTAAAATGGCAACAAATGCCTTTTAGTAAAAGAGATTGTTTGAGTGACGAGAATCAAAATGTTTCACATGAAACAATTAGACAATTACAGCACTATTTATCTGGGTCGATAAAAAGTTTTTCTCTTCCCTTAGACCTATCAAATTGGTCTGTAGAAATGCAAAAATGGTTTAAATCCCTCACTTTAGTTGATTATGGCAGCTCTATTTCATATCAGCAATTAGCAGAAAAATGGGGAAATAAAAAAGCCGCAAGGGCAGCTGGTCAAGCGTGTAGACGCAATCCAATTCCCATAATAATCCCGTGCCACCGAATTGTGTCTTCAAATGGTAGCATTACCCAATATAGTGGTGGTGGGACACAAAACCCTAGAGATGAACAAAACATTAATAGAAAGAAGTGGCTTCTAAATTTAGAAGCACATTTTCACTAACTATTCATATGTTCAAAAAAGTCTTCGTTGGTTTTTGCGTAACGCAATTTGTCTGTTAAAAACTCCATTGCATCTATTGGCCCGCTCTGCATTAATATACGACGCAACATCCACATTTTATTTAACGTGGCTTTATCAACAAGCAACTCTTCTTTTCTTGTTCCAGACTTTGTAACATCTATTGCTGGGAATACGCGCTTATCTGCAAGCTTACGATCTAATATTAACTCGCTATTGCCTGTTCCCTTGAACTCTTCAAAGATAACCTCGTCCATGCGAGACCCTGTTTCAATTAGAGCTGTTGCAATAATTGTAAGTGAGCCACCTTCTTCAATATTTCGAGCAGCCCCAAAAAATCGCTTTGGTCTTTGCAATGCGTTAGCATCTACACCACCTGTTAAAACCTTACCAGAGGAAGGAACAACCGTATTATATGCACGCGCAAGACGTGTGATACTATCAAGTAAAATAACAACATCACGTTTATGTTCAACAAGTCTTTTTGCTTTTTCTAAAACCATATCCGTTACTTGTACATGCCGGACCGCTGGCTCATCAAAGGTAGATGAAATAACTTCCCCTTTAACAGAACGTTGCATGTCTGTGACTTCTTCAGGACGCTCATCGATAAGTAACACAATAAGATAAACTTCTGGATGATTTAGCGATATCGCATGTGCAATAGACTGCAACATCATTGTTTTACCTGTACGAGGTGGCGCAACTATAAGACCTCTTTGACCCTTACCCATAGGTGCAATCAAATCCATGATGCGCGGCGTTTTATCCTTATTATCTGGATCAAACGGTAATTCCATTGTGAGTTTTTTATCTGGATAAAGAGGTGTTAAATTATCAAAATTTATCCTGTGACGTACAGAATCAGGTTTTTCAAAATTAATCAAATCAACCTTCAGAAGCGCAAAATAACGTTCTCCTTCTTTAGGTCCTCTAATTTCTCCTTCAACAGTATCCCCTGTTCTCAGGCTAAATCTTCTTATTTGACTAGGTGATACATATATATCATCTGGTCCAGGTAAATAATTAGCCTCTGGCGCTCGTAAAAAGCCAAATCCGTCTTGAAGCACTTCAAGCACACCTGTGCCGCTAATAACAACTTCATTTTCAGCTAATTGCTTTAAAATAGCGAACATCATATCTTGTGTTCTCAAAGTAGACGCATTTTCTACTTCTAATTCTTCTGCATAAGCTAATAATTCTGACGGAGACCGTGATTTTAATTCTTGTAGATGCATGGGGGTAAACTTATCTGATTAAGTTTAAAGGAAAGATTATTTATGATATCTTATTATTATGCTTTATGTCAATTAAGTTAAAAATATAGTAAATAATATCAAAAAGGCTCCACCACTGCTAATATAACAATAACTATCATTAATATAGTTGGAGCTTCGTTCCAATACCGATAAAATTTATCGGATTTATTATTTTCATCCATTTCAAACTTGCGTCTCATACCAGCAAATTTCATGTGAAAATAAGTCATAAAAATTACGCAAACAAGCTTA
>ERZ887830.1567-NODE-1567-length-12648-cov-62.487572_pt1 | contig 12648 bp, 6 predicted proteins | sample MGYA00521101_ERZ887830 | MGnify/ENA primary metagenome ERZ887830 (study PRJEB32303, sample SAMEA104408592) | aquatic metagenome | biome: Marine water; feature: Pelagic; material: water | place: Baltic Sea | collected 2014-06-05T16:38:00 | depth 1,762 m ...
TTCATGGTAAGATTTGGGGCAAAAAAGGTGGATTCTTTCCACCTTTTTTATTTTATACAAAAAAAGAGGGCTATTTAGCCCTCTTTTCTGTTTTGTAACACACTGGTTTTTAGCCTACTGCGTAGCGTTTGCTCACTTCAGACCAATTGACAACCTTAAAGAACGCTTCGATATAATCTGGACGTCTGTTTTGGTAATTTAGGTAATATGCGTGTTCCCAAACATCCAACCCAAGTATGGGCGTTCCCCCACAGCTGACGTCTTTCATCAGCGGATTGTCTTGGTTTGGTGTTGAACACACCTCTAATTTGCCATCGCTGTGCACACACAACCATGCCCACCCTGAGCCAAACTGTGTTGCTGCTGCTTTTGAAAAAGCATCCTTAAAAGCATCGAAAGAACCAAAAGCGGCTTCAATCGCATCACTTAGTTCGGATGACATTTCACCTGCGTCAGGCCCCATGATTTCCCAAAATAAGCAGTGATTGTAATAACCTCCGCCATTGTTGCGAATGGCAGCGTTACTCATATCAAGATTACCTAAAATTTCTTCAATTGATTTACCCTCAAGCACAGTGCCTTCAATAGCAGCATTAAGTTTGCCGGTATAACCATTGTGGTGTTTTCCGTGGTGGATTTCCATTGTTTTTGCATCAATGTGTGGTTCCAGCGCATCTGCGGCGTATGGAAGAGAAGGAAGTTTAAAAGCCATATTCTATATTTTATTTAGCACAAAGTTACACATATATTCCTATATTTAGTTCTGATAAAGACCAATTGCCGTGTCAACCACAGCTACACCTCCTTTTGTTATATACAACGCTTCGGCGGGCTCTGGAAAGACCCATACCCTCGTGCGCTCTTTTCTCTTTCGGTTACTTAACAGTAATCAACCAGAGCAAGTAAGGCGTTTGCTTGCCATAACCTTTACTAACAAGGCGGCACAAGAAATGAAATCCCGTATTTTAGTACAGTTAGCTTCTTTTGCTTTAAGCGCAAAACGACCCAAAGAGGACACTATGTTTTCGGAAGTCGCGGCATTGTGCGACCTAACTGACGACCAGCTACACCAGCGATCAAAAAAGGCTTATCGCTATATTTTACACCACTTTGGACAGCTTCAAGTAGCCACCATAGACAAGCTAACACACAAGATTATTCGAACGTTTGCTCGCGACTTAGGCATTAATGCCCGTTTTGAAGTGGCTTTAGACGGCAAGTCATTTATGGCAGAAGTGGTGGAGCAAGTACTCAGCAAGGCAGGGGAGGACAAAGCACTGACTCAAGTCTTGGTCAATTATGTATTGCAAAAGTCAGATGATTTGAAATCTTGGGACGTTACCAAGGAGTTAAATACCATTGCTCAAATGTATTTAAACGAAAATCATATGCAGTCGCTGGCAGACTTGGAAGCCGTGCCCATCAAAGCTTTTGTTGACTTAAACCAGAAGTTAAAAACCCAAATCCAAACGATATTGGCCCCCATTCAAGCGGAGTCAAAAGCGATACTTCTGGCATTTGAGGACTTACAAATCTCGACATCACTTTTTCCATATGAATCGTTACCTAAGCTGTTAACGCTTTTGTCACAGGGCGAATGGCCCAAACAAATGCTTAATGCGACCTTATCCAAAAGCCTTGAAGCAGGCACGTTTTTAAAAAAGAGCGCCACAGACCAAGAGCAAGGTTCATTTGACAGTATTAAAGACCAGGTCACTGCACTCTTGGAAACGTATACACAATATTGGCGACAGCTGGTTTTATTAAACTTACTTCGCAGCAATGTGGTGCCACTGTCGCTTATGCAGCACATTGGTCAGGGAGTGTCGGCCTTACAAGATGAACGAAACAATCAGCTGTTGGGGTTTTTTAACAAACTGATTTCAGACGCTATTAAAGATACGGACACCCACTTTATGTTTGAACGACTTGGTGTACGCTTCCAACATTTTTTTGTAGATGAATTCCAAGACACGTCTTCCTTACAGTGGGCCAACCTCCACCCGTTGTTTTCACATGCCCTGGAAGACAGTGAGCGTCAGGGTTCTTTGGTTTTGGTAGGCGACGCAAAGCAATCTATATACAGATGGCGCGGCGGTCACCCAGAGCAGTTTATGGCTTTGGTGAATAAAGAGGTTCCTTTTACCATAACTCCTGAAGTCGAAAACTTGCCAAAAAACTTTAGGAGCCTTCCCAGTATTGTTTCGTTTAACAATGATTTTTTCACAAAAGCTTCTGAGTTCTTGCCCTTGCCCTCCCAGCAGGCGCTTTATGCAAAATCGTGTAAACAAGAAGCGAATAGCAAAGCAGGCGGCTATGTTACGATTGCAACCATAGCGGGCAAAAACAACGATGAACGCACGGCGGCATACCAGACCCAAGTATTGGCACGTGTTAAAGACTGCTTGGAACAAGGCTATGGTCCCGAAGACATTTGCGTTTTAGTCAGAAAAAATAAGCAAGGCGTACAGATTGCTAAAGCACTAACAGAAGCAGGAATTCAGATTACCTCCTCAGAATCTTTGCTCGTAGCACAAAGCCTAGAGGTTCAGTTTTTAATGAACCTTGTAAAATTACGTGTAGCGCCCAAAAGCAAGATAAACCGCTATGCTGTTCTAGAACATTTTGCCCTTTTACAGCCCAGCCCTTTTGAATGGACAACACAACAAATACAACATCCTTTAAGACAAGTACTTTTGTCATTGTCAAACCAAAAGTTTGACTTGAGCACGTTTAACCAATTGCCCATTTATGCTGCTTTGGAATATGCTGTATGGGCACTTTCGTTGACAATACACCTAACAGCACACATACAAGCCTTTTTAGATGAAGTCTTAAAATGGCAAGGCAATAGAGAAGGCACACCAATAGCGCTTATTTCACACTGGGAATTAAACAAGGATAACTGGACTGTTCGACCGCCCGAAAACAGAAACGCTGTTAAAATTATGACGACACATAAGGCAAAAGGATTGGCTTTTCCAGTAGTTATTTTACCATTTTCAGACAGCAAATGGATTGAGGGGAACAACAACTTGGCATGGTTTCCGCTTCCTGAGGGGGCATATACCCCCTTCAAAGAAATGTTGTTGCCTATATCTCAAAACCTATCTAAGCTTGGAGAAGGGGCAAAGCAAACCTATGAAACCTATTATGCCCAATCTTTTATGGACACCCTTAATACGCTTTATGTAGGGATGACAAGACCCATTGAAGAACTTCATATTATTACGCAAAAAGGAAATACAGAAACTACACCCAAAGGCCTTCCTGATATTTTTGCACAAGCGATTCCCGAGTTAGAAGACCAAGAGGTTGTATATGGCGTACGGATGAAGCAAGCACCTAAAACAACAGTTTTAAATGAGACGACAACTCCGTTTACATTTAATTTAGCCCAAGCCACAAGTGTTGTTGCAGAAAGGTCTGTCGAATCAACGGAAGCGCTTTTCGGCAACGTACTTCACGAGGTCATGGCATATGTAGATGTGCCACAAGATTTGGAGCGTGCCCTTATCCAGTCGAACGCAAAAGAGCGGTTGGGGACAACACAATACGTCCGATTATTTAAAAGCATACAAGATATGGTAGCTCACGAGCAACTGGCTCCTTTTTTTGACCCTGCCAACACCCCCTATAAAGAGCGCGCCCTTTTTGCTGCAAACGGAGAACTATTGCGCCCCGACAGGTTTGTTATTACTCGAGAGAAAAACGTCTTATTACTTGATTATAAGACGGGTCAGCACCATAAGAGTCATGCAAAACAGCTTGAAGAATATGCCAATTGTTTAAGACATCAAGGCCTTAACGTTAAACAAAAACTGCTGGTTTACTGCGGAAACAGCCTTATTTTCAAAGAAGTTTAGTATTTTCGCATAAATTATTAATCTACAAACATGAAAAATTATATATTCACAATGTTTATGTTGGCTGTTTTTTCTTCAGCGGTGTACGCACAGAATGATAGTAACCCATGGAGCATAACAGTTGGTACAAACGCTGTTGATCTATTCCAAACGGGAAGCTTTGCCGAAGAAGACTTAAGCCTTTCCCCAAACTTCTCATACCTAGGAATTTCAAGATACATCGGCTCTGGATTTTCTGTTGATCTGGCAGGTACAATTAACAATATTGATCGCAAATCAGGCGGTGAAGATTTATACTATAGCTTTGACCTAGGCACTTCTTTGACTTCTAGAGAGATTATTGACTTAGGTAATTTTGAACCAACACTTCGTGCAGGTTTAGGATATGTTGGTGGTCTTTCAGGTATTTCAACAACTACCGAAGATTTCTTTGCTCTTTACGCCGGAGCAGGAATTAACTATTGGTTTAACGATGCTTTTGCGCTTTCTGTTAAGACTACATATAAGATGTATAACAGAGAACTTGATGGCTTAATTAGCAATGACGGAGGCGGACGCCACCACTTTCAACACCTTGCAGGGTTTACATTTGCTTTTGGCGATGGAGATGCTGATAGAGACGGTGTTAAAGACAGTGTTGATGAGTGTCCAGAAGTTCCTGGTTTAGAAAGCTTAAACGGTTGTCCAGACGACGACGGCGATGGTATCAAAAACAGCGATGACGACTGTCCAATGACAGCTGGTTTAGCAGCTCTTAACGGTTGCCCAGATGCAGATGGCGACGGCGTCAAAGATTCAGACGACGCTTGTCCTAACGTTGCTGGCGTTGCAGCCTTAAACGGTTGTCCAGATGCAGATGGCGACGGTATCACTGATGCAGATGACGCTTGTCCTAACGCAGCAGGTAGTAAAGCTATGAATGGCTGCCCAGATGCAGATGGCGACAGTGTTGCAGACAAAGATGATGAGTGTCCCGCAGTAGCTGGTCCTGCATCTAATAACGGTTGTCCAGAGTATCCACTTTCTATGTTAGGGGATTACGACATCAATTTTGATCTAGAAAAGTACAATATTGATTCTGCTGATGTTCAACGTCTTTCAACAGTAATTAAAGTATTATTGGCTAACAACGATGCAAACATTAGTATTCAAGGTCACGCAGACAATACAGGTGAAGAGTCTTTCAACAATCCATTGTCTAACAACCGCGCTAGCTCTATTAAAGACTACTTGGTTAACGTTGGCATTGATGCTGGTCGTTTAAGCACAAAAGCATTTGGTGAATCTATGCCAAAAGCAAGCAACGACACTGAAGAAGGTCGTGCGATTAACCGTCGTGTTGAGTTCAAAGTAGTGAACTAAACATCACAACATTAATAACATAAACAAAACGCGGTGATTTCACCGCGTTTTTTTATTTTAGGGCATGGCGAATTCTTTTTTAGGAAACGTAGTGCAATCGTTAAAAGCACAACAACCCGACTGGGAAAACATGTGCTTCGTTTTACCAAACCGGAGGGCACAACTCTTTCTTCAAAAAGAACTCACAGCAGCCCTAGAAGGCCCCCTTATTCTTCCTCAGTCTTACAGCATCGATGATTTTGTTGTGGCCATAAGTACGCTTAAACCCGCGACAGATTTAGAGCAGCAACAGGCGCTTTATCAGAGCTATTGTGCATCAATCGACAAAAAGGACAAGCCCAACAGCTTTGAAACTTTTTTGGGATGGTCTACCCCTTTGCTAAAAGACCTTAACACCATAGACCAATACTTGGTGGATCGAAAGGACTTTTTCTCCTATATGTCGTCCTTACACGAAATTAGGGCATGGGGACAAGCACAGGACAAAATTATTCAAGATTATACTGCGTTTTGGAAACGCCTTCCAGACATGTATCATGAGTTTATGCATCGCCTAGAAGAAAGCGGGCAAACAACGCCAGGCATGTGTTATCGCATGTCAACCGAACTGTTGGAGACCTTTTTACACCACAACACAAAAACCCAATTTGTTTTTTGCGGCTTCAATGCTTTAAGCCCAAGTGAAATTTTTATAGTTCGTGAGCTGCTTACACAAGACCGTGCGCAGGTTTTTTGGGATATTGACAAGAAGATGTTGGGCGATGAACTACACCAAGCCGGAAGTTTTATTCGCGGCTATATTTCAACTTGGCCAGAATATAAAGAGCAGCCATTTAATCAAGCACATGATCATTTTTACGACCCTAAAAGCATAAAGGTAACACAGGTGCAGCAACAGGTAGGACAGGCCAAAGAAATAGGGGACTTATTGGCCAAGATGGACAATCAGCAGGATTGGTCTAAAACGGCAGTTGTGCTTGCAGACGAGTCTTTGCTTATGCCGTTGCTTTATGCGCTCCCACCTTCAATTGATAAGCTGAATATCACGATGGGCTTTCCACTCGATCAGCACCCTACAGCTATTTTTGTAAATGCACTCCTAAAAATGGCACTTCGTCAAACGGAAAAAGGCTTTTATTTTGCAGATGTAGAAAGCGTTCTTTCCATGCCTGAAACCAAGGCGTTGTTTTCAACTTCAGGGTCCAGTTTAGATGCAGTATTGGAACAGGCAAAAAAAGAACACAGAAGCTATTTAGACACCACTTTCATAAAAGCCATTGTTCCCAAAGCTGCCCACGCAAACGTTGATACTTTATTTAGGTTAAACGGAACACCCGACCAATGGATAGCGGATATGCTAGAGGTATTGCCGTTGTTTTATGACGTGCATCAAAGTCAGGCGATAAAACAAGCATATAGCCTTGCCGTTGAGAAGCTGATGGTGTTGTTGAGTCAAATTAAAGAAGTAGCAGCGGGGCTAAATCAAGACTTTTCATTTTCCTTACTTCGCAATCTTTACAGCCAATTGAGTGCAGGTCAAAAGCTAAATTTTGTAGGTGCGCCACTAGAAGGGCTACAAATATTGGGAGTCTTGGAAACGAGAGCCATTGATTTTGATACTGTATTAATGGCAGGTGTTAATGAAGGTGTTTTGCCAGGGCAAAGCGAACAGCCTTCCTGGATTCCCTATGAAGTTAAAAAGGCGTTTGGGCTGCCTACGCAAGATGAGCAAGACGCCATATTTACCTATCATTTTTATCGCCTTATGTATCGTGCATCGAAAGTTAAGCTGTTTTATAACGGCACTACAGATGGAATCCAAGTGGGCGAACCCAGTAGATTCATTAGACAATGGGCATTTGATTGTCCAGAAACGCACAACTGGCAAGAGCACACCCAAGACGTACCTTTTGTTCCACCTCCAAGCAAGCAAAAAAGCGTTCCAAAAACAGTTGCTGTGATGGAAAAGCTATTGGAGTTGGCTAAGGCAGGCTTTTCCCCTTCTGGATTAAATGTGTTCGTAAAAGACGGATATGCTTTTTACAAACGATACTTGTTAGGACTAAGAGAAGAAGACGAGCTTGAAACCTCTTTTTCGCACAAAACCTACGGGACGTTAATTCACAACTGTTTGGAAGCACTTTATACGCCGTATGTGGGCAATCAGCTCACACAATCCGATTGCAAGGACATGATAGATCGTGTGGATACCGTTGCTGACGAAATGGTTAAACGCGAACACCCTCAAAACATTTCAGGAAAGAATGTGCTTGCGTTGGCTGCCATAAAGCGAAATATTGAAAATATCATTGCTCACGAGCAGGGTGAAATCCAGCAGGGGAATGTAATTGAAATTGTAGCACTGGAGCAAAAATTATCCATGACCCAAAAAGTTCCAGGCATTGAAGGGCCAGTCACGTTTAAAGGCACAGTTGATCGGGTAGACAAATACAATGGAAAGTTCCGTGTTTTGGACTATAAAACAGGGCAGTTGCAAGATTTAGGCATCATGGACTGGACGGACTTGGCTTACGACCCAGATCGGGGTCAGGCACGGCAGTTGCTAATGTATGCGATGCTATGGAACACTCACAACCCTGATAACCCAGCTGCACAGGCGGGTATTATAGCCCTTAAGCAATATAAAAAAGGGGTGCTTTATGTGGGAGAAAAGGCATCGCCCCGAGGCAAAATATCGCCGTCATTAGACACCACACAAATGCAAAAAGCAGCGATTGTTTTTGAACAACTAACACAAACACTTTTTGACACGGATTGTCCTTTTTCAGAACCAGAGGCATAAGGCCTCCAAGTCTTTTAGGCATATGTAAGATGACAGAAAAATGTTTTACAACAGATGAAGAACTGATAAATTATTGTGTATTTTTGCCCATCGGGTCCTATAGCTCAGTTGGTTAGAGTAGCTGACTCATAATCAGTTGGTCCCTGGTTCGAGCCCAGGTGGGACCACCAACAGACCCCTTCTTTACGGAGGGGTTTTTGTTTAAAAAAAACAAAAACGAAAGCGTTGTTTTATCCTTTTCTTTTGAACAATGCAAAGAGCACAATGCCATAAATAACTACAGCGATGCCTACCAAAACCTCTTTAGGGATATCAAATTCCATCCTCAAATATAATTAAACCAAAGTGGGTTCAAGCGTGACTTCAGCTACTTAATGCACAAAAACGTACTTTTAAGTCATGAAAAAACATGTGCTTTTGATGTTCCCCTTATTTACTTTGGGGCAACAAATCGAATTGTTGCCTAATCCTGATATTAAAATAATAAAGGCCGAAGCCTCTTGCGGAATTTGCATATTTGATATGGAAGGCAAATCATGTGAATTGGCCGTTCGATTTAAGGGTGAAAGCTTCTATATTGAAGGAGCAGGAATTGATGACTTTGGCGACGCACATGCCGAAGAAGGTTTTTGCAACGCAACTAGAAGTGCCGACATTCAAGGGGAAGTAATAGACAAGAGATTCGTATTGACTTATTTTAAACTAAAAGCGGAAAAAGACCAAGCCGCTAGACAATAGACTTGTCTTTTTAAAACCTAAACCCGCCATTGGTTTTTTTGTTAGCGAATTAAGCTAAAGTGCCCGCTAAAGCTCCGACCATCATCAAGCACCACGCGAAACCAGTAATCATCATCAGGCATAGGAGCGCCCTTAAATGTTCCATCCCATTCCTTATCCGTCCCATCCAACACTTTCAGCAACCTTCCAGAACGGTCAAAGATGTGAATAGATGCAGTGGCGTAAAACGTACTGTTCACACCTCTTATGTGCCAAGTTTCGTTAATGCCATCTCCATTGGGAGAAAAATACTTGTAGTAGCCTAGAACAGAAACCTCCTTGTTGACGATTCCACAGCCATTTTTATCACGAACGGAAATGGTGTGAATACCAGCATTTACATTGGTAAAAACGGGACTGTCTTGATAGGCACCGCCATTTAAAGCAAACTCATATTCCCCAATACCAAGGCTAGCAGAATCTATTGCGATGGTGTTTTGTTGGCCAAATACAGTTTCCGTAATAGATATGTTATCTGCTGATAAAGTGGTTTTTGATGAGGCCAAAACACGTGCAGACTTGGTGGTTTCACAAAGCGCACCTGTGGGGTCTGTAGCCGTTACGGTATATGTACCCGTTTTTGTTGCAAAAATCTGAGGCGCAGTAAATGTCAACGGCATCTTTACTCCAGCCTCATTTGTATACTCCCAGCTATAGCTGTATACACCTTTCGGGTTACGCGTGCCTACAGGGACAGAGGTTTTGTCATCACATAAAAACACAATATCATCTAGATCAAACCCTGGACTTTCTTGAACGATTAAAGCTATCGTCCCGCTAGAGCTACAACTGTTGTTGAGTGCGTTTGTTAGGGTTACTGTTATAGTTGCGTTTGTGGCAGAAATCGAAGGCGGCAAAGGACTGGGTAAAGGAGCTCCTGCTGCATCAAAGTAGGCAAAAGTTACCCCCGTTTGCCCCTGAAGAATAGCGGCTTCAAAACCACGCGTGTCAAACACCGCTACATTATCTATTACACCGTCCGAACTGTCACACGAAACTTGAGTTGCTATTGCATGAAAAACGGGCTTGCTGTCTACAATAAGGTCAAAGCTTATTTCGTCATAACAAGGGGGCGATGTGGTAGGCATATCATTTACAAGGCGTGCGACGATGGTTGTTGAGCTCGTCATATATGGATTTGGTAGCGCATCATTGAAAAGCAAATTGTTTGTGGCGGCGTCATAAAAAGAAATGTCAACATTTGTTTGCCCGTTTAGGAGTTGGGCGTTTACTCCCGAAGTGTCGAATGGAGCAATACCGTCGTTATCAACATCACAGGCGCGAATGTTATTCACTTGATTGGCTACTGGCAAACGCTCAATATATAGCCTTGCAACTTGTTTTAGGCCAACACACGTAAGGGTGCTTGCACCAACGGTCTCAACACTAGCCCAGAGCACATCCTCCCAGCCACTACTAGTTGATACAGGGTTGGGGTTGGGATAATCGACAGAAGTATCAATTTCATTCTTCTTTTCGGCAGCGTCTTCTAGTGTAGAAAAATATCGTATCACAACATTAGGAGCTAAAAAAGCAGGGTGTTCATTAACCAAAGCAGTTGAAATATCTGTAAAAAGGGATTGAGGGAAGATTATATGACCGTCTTGCACTTCAGCTGGTTGGGTTTCACACGCAAAAAAATCAACGTTAAACCCAGGCTTAATTTGATTATTTACTACCGTTAGCTCAATTTTGGCATCTCTAAAGCAGTTCCCTTTTGGAGCATAAACAGGCTCTTGGATGGGCGTGTTTACGCGCACATAAATGGTGTCGGGTGGAGGAATTAGGTTGCCAAAAGCATCTGTATTGGTATAGGATGTCGGATCGTTGATTTCAGAAACAGGATCGTAACTAGGCAGCCTAAAATATTGAAAAACCTCTTGCAGGTGGTTTGCTGAAATGAGATCGTTAAAATAGGAAAGGTTTGTAATGATGGTTGTGTCTTTATCATCATCATTTGTTTCATCACACTCCTCATGTACCACGGCAGTATTGACCAATACGGGTAGTGCCCCTACCACCAAATCAAAATAGTTCGTACTGCTGTAACAGCGCCGAGGGTCTGCAATATCTATCACGCGAACAAAAATTCGTTTCCTCCCTGCGTCTGAAGCAGCTGTTGTATAGCTTGTTATGCCTGGTTGGGTCAAATCGGCACCGTCTGCAATAGACTCGTGATAACTGATTTTATATTGACCGGTAGTACCTCCAAGAAGGCTAAGAATTCGACTGTCGTTAAGCGTTAAATCAAAATTTTGTATCATATCCAAATCTGACCCGCTTGCAGTATCATCACACTCATGATGCGGAATGATATTAACGTCTGGCGGCGCCAAAACACGCAATTGAAAGGTGCCTGTCTGAATAGACGGGCAACCCGTTAGCGTACTGTATGTACGGTAGTAGATGGTTTGTGGATTTTCTATGTTGGTATATAAAATGGATGTGTCAAGATTGTTTACCAGCAACTGTGCATTGCCGCTAGTCGTAAAGAATAAAACCTCGGTATTGGCTGTGCCGTCTAAAATATCATCTTCTTGTGCTTTAAGATCAAAACCCGTTACCCTTCTATTAAAGGGGTTTGCGTCTGTGCCGCTATCACATAATTCAAGATCTTCAGCGGGCAGCAAATCAGGGGTATAAATAACCGTGATATCTACTTCTGCCCGGCAAGTTATGTTCCCAGTAGTAAACTCATAGTAATAAGTAGTAGACGTTGTGGGGTTAACTGTAATTTCGCTTGTGTCCAAATTTGGCAACTCGATATCAACGCCTGTTATGGGGTCAATATAGCCCCATACAGCTTTTGTAGTAGGATTAAATTCAAAAATAGGCCATGAATTACCGACAGGGTTTAAGTTTGACATGTCGTTCCATCTTTTAAGGTCATAAAAATCGAACTGACCAAAGTCTTCATCTCCATCTTCAACATTGGAGGTTCCACCGGGAGAAGCATCGTTAGGCTCGCCAAAGGACCAATTGGCCAACTCGGGCGTTAGCATTCTCCCATCAATCCATTGCCAGCCTTCATCTAATTCGTTATCAGGGTTTAGGCTTGGAATTTGCCTCAACCCTAGCCAAAAATGTATGTTATCAGTCCCTGTGTATCCCAATTGAGCCAAGGCATTAAAGACAGCGTCTTCCTCTGCCTTATCGTTTATGACATACATGGACGCGCCAGCCCCAACAGACTGTATTAGGTTATAGGCCTCGGTCCATCCCATAGACTCTCTCCTTACATAATATGAGATGTCATTGTACTCTAAAAATCTACTGAAATCAGCATTGTCGGCCTCAAAATCTCCCCTACTTTGCGGCACGCCTTCAGCCGTAATCGTAACTGAATCACCCCCGCAGATGTTATTTTTGTCAATAATTAAGACAGGCTTGCTAATAAAAATTTCAGTTTGGGAACGATTTATACTTTCGCCACTACCTACGTCATAGCTGGAAAGATAATAGGTTCGTTCATGCACCAATATGGTATTGTCAGCCAAAGGTGTTGGTGACGAGGAGGTATTATATACACGAATTGCATTACCATATCTGGCTTTGAGTGAGGCAACATTTGGTATGCCAGCCTCACAGAATACGGTCACGGGATTTAGTACAGGAGCTTTGGGCCGTTCGGTTTGCACAACAGCTGCTTGCACAAAAAAAACACAACAAAAAATAACAAAACAGACGAAGGAAGCGGAGTAGGATTTCAATTTTTTACATTTGGGATTCCCAAAGTTAACAAAAATCACTTAACTTCACCTAAAATTTCTGCCCCGAAATTGACTAAATATATACTTTCATATAGCCTGCTTATATGCCTTAATCTAGGGGCGCAATATC
>ERZ887830.1572-NODE-1572-length-12636-cov-5.624911_pt1 | contig 12636 bp, 13 predicted proteins | sample MGYA00521101_ERZ887830 | MGnify/ENA primary metagenome ERZ887830 (study PRJEB32303, sample SAMEA104408592) | aquatic metagenome | biome: Marine water; feature: Pelagic; material: water | place: Baltic Sea | collected 2014-06-05T16:38:00 | depth 1,762 m ...
TTCAGAAACATTAAACCTTAAAGCTAACAGACCTAAGAAAACGGCAATTATATAACTTATGAGTAAACCATTAAAAGATAAAACGATTTTAATAACAGGAATTGCAGGGTTTATAGGTCACGCATTAGCAAAAAAAATGACGCGTTTAGGTTATAAAGTTGTTGGGATCGATAATTTGAATGATTATTACGACGTGGACCTTAAGTTAGCTCGACTAAAAGACATAGGCCTCAGCGGGCCTTTTGAAAATCATAAACAATTAAAATCGGAAAAGAGTCAAATTACATTTTACAAAGCAGACTTAAGAGATAGTGCATTTTTAAAAACCCTTTTCAACGAGCATGGTTTCAAACAAGTTGTAAACTTGGCTGCGCAAGCTGGAGTTCGCTACTCAATAGTTAACCCTCAAACATATATTGACTCAAACATTAGTGGTTTGGTTTCCCTCTTGGAAGCCTGTAAAGATTTTAATGTTGAACGGGTTTTATTTGCGTCTAGCTCTTCAGTTTATGGGAGTAGATTTGAAGGGCCCTTTACAGAGAATAACAACACAGACTATCCAGTAAGCCTATATGCCGCAACTAAAAAAGCAAATGAAGTTATTGTTCATTCCTACACTAGTCTTTATGGTATTCAAGCGATTGGCTTAAGATTTTTTACAGTTTACGGGCCTTGGGGTAGACCCGACATGGCACCTATGAAGTTTTTAAATAAAATGCTTAACGGTGAGAAAATAGAAATCTATAATAATGGCCAGATGACTAGGGACTTTACCTATATCGAAGATGTTGTTGAAATAGTGTCCAGAGTAATCAACTTACCTATTAATTCTTTCAGTGATTATGAACTTTTTAACATAGGGTCATCAAAACCAATTAAGCTAATGGACTTTGTTCGTGTTTTAGAGGAAGTATCTGGAATTACTGCGAAAAAGGAATATCTCGAGATGCAATTGGGAGATGTTACCCTTACGCACTCAGACTCTTCAAATGTCCTTGGCAAGGCCGGGATTGATAAGCATAAGTTCAAAAAGCTCGAAGAAGGGCTTAAAGAGCTTGTTCTTTGGAACAATAAATTTGATTAAAGACAACATGAAGACAACAGAATTAATAATATTTGACTTAGATGGAGTTTTAGTAGAGGCCAAGGAAATCCATTATGAGGCATTAAACAATGCCTTAGGAGAGAAATATGCTATTGACTGGGATGAGCACCTTTCAAAATATGATGGCTTAAAGACTAAACAAAAATTAGAACTTTTAACAAAAAACAAAGGTCTTCCCGCTTCTGAACATATTCGTGTTTGGGAGGAAAAACAGATAGAGACCATTAAGAAACTTGAAGGAATTTCCCCCTCAGACCAGTTAACAAGTCTCTTTGAACAATTGTCTTCCCGAGGATATAAAATTGCTGTTTGCTCAAACAGTATCAGAAAGACGGTTTTCACGGTTTTACAAAAATTAGGTTTGGTTCAATACATTGATTTAATATTATCTAATGAGGATGTGTTGAATTCAAAACCGCATCCAGAAATATTTTGGACAGCAATGTCTAAACTTTCAATTGACCCCGAAAAAACATTGATTGTTGAGGACTCCCCGCACGGACTTCTTGCAGCCGCTCGAACAAAAGCCAGCGTTTTAAGAGTAAACAATCCAAGTGATTTGAATATTACTCTTATGAACGACACTATTTCTAAGGTAAACAAAGGGTATTCAATTATTTCTCCTAAATGGGTTGATGAAGAATTAAATGTTTTAATTCCCATGGCAGGAGCAGGATCTAGGTTCAGTAATGCAGGCTATACCTTTCCTAAACCGTTGATTGAAGTTAAAGGAAAACCGATGATTCAAGTAGTTGTTGAAAACTTGAATATTAAAGCAAACTATATTTTTATTGTTCAGAAAAAACACAGAGAGCAATACAATTTGGAAACTCTTCTAAAACTTATAACCTCAAACTGCACGGTAATTGAAACAGATGGCTTAACAGAGGGAGCTGCTTGTACGGCATTGTTGGCAAAAAACGTAATTAACGACGACAAACCACTGTTTTTCGCAAACTCGGATCAATTTGTGGAGTGGGATAGTAATGAATTTTTTTACAAAATGAATGAGACCAAATGCGACGGAGGTATAGTAACATTTAATGCCACCCACCCAAAGTGGTCTTATGCAAAAGTAAATGAAAAAGGATTGGTAACTCAGGTAGAGGAAAAAAACCCAATTTCCAATTTGGCTACCGTTGGATTTTATTTTTGGAAAAAAGGCAGTGATTTTGTCAAGTATGCCGAACAGATGATTGAAAAGAACATTAGGGTCAACAATGAATTCTATGTTTGTCCTGTTTATAATCAAGCTATTGAGGATGGGTTGAAAATAAGGACATTCGCAGCAGAAAAAATGTGGGGAATTGGAACTCCAGAAGACTTAAACACCTTTTTAAATAATTTTGACCTGTGATATTGATATCTCATCGCGGTAATTTAAGTGGGCCAAACCCTTTAAGAGAAAACACGGCTAATTATATAGACGAAGCAATTAAAAAGGGTTTCGATGTAGAAATAGATATATGGGAAAAAGAAGGCGACTTTTTTTTAGGTCATGATGAGCCTCAACATGAGATAGGAATGGATTGGCTATTGAAAAGAAAGAATAAGCTTTGGGTTCATTGTAAAAATGCGTCAGCGATAGTAAAACTAATCAGAACAGACCTTCACATTTTTTGGCACGAAGAAGACAAGTTAACAATTACAAGTAAAAAGTTTATTTGGGTATACCCCGGATGCCAACCAGTAGCTAACAGCATTGCGGTATTACCGGAAATACATAACGATATAGTAGATGTTGCTTCAGGGGTTTGCTCAGATTACATTTATAATTACGAGCATGAGAGAATATGATTTAGACCAGATGGTTAAAGGATGGTTTGTTGGAGATTTTACACCAACAGCTATAAAAAGCCAGGAATTTGAAGTCGCGGTAAAGCACTACAAAAAAGGTGATTATGAACCCTCTCACTATCACAAAATAGCCACCGAAGTGACAGTTATTTGCACAGGTCGTGTAAAAATGAATGATAAAGAATACCACGAAGGGAGTATAATCGTGATAGAACCAAATGAAGCAACAGATTTTTTTGTTCTTGAGGACACAATTACATGTGTTGTCAAAACACCATCTGCTCTCTCAGATAAATATACCATATGAAACGAATAGCTATTTGTTATCACGGGCTCTCCTATGGGGCGAACTTTAAAAAAGGGGGATTACCTGTTACTTTTGAAAAAGGATTAGAGTCTTTTCATAGAAATGTAGTGAATTATAATAAGGACTTTTCTTTCGATATTTTTTTTCACTCTTGGTCTAACCCCCTAGAGGAAACCATTAAACAAAAATATTCTCCTATTCATTATATTTTTGAATCTTCAAAAAAATTAGTTGAATTAAGTTTTTGGCAAAAAACGTATTCTTTCCTCAGAGCATTAAAAAATCAAGATAAAGAATATTCAAGATATAATAATATTTACTCTAGATGGTATAGTTTTCAAAAAGCATTTTCATTAGCCGAGACATATTCAAAAGAAAACAATGTTACATATGATTATGTACTAGTGCTTCGTTTTGACATGGTTTTTCTTAACCAAATTAATTTTTTAACGATTGATTTAAACACTTTCATATGCGGCCGTTTTATTGGGTATCATGATGGAAAAAAATTTGTTGCTGATGACGCTGTCAGAAAGATCAACAAGCATGACTATTCTATCAAGGAAAGAGGCTATCCGTTTAACGATGAAGGGCTTCAAGATTTCTTTTTTGGCGCCAATATGTCTTTCATGAAAGATTTTAGCAATATATATTTTGAGCTTAAAACACTTATAAGAAAAGCGGGGCTGTCTAACCATAAAATAGCATTATATAAGTTTTTAGAGCTTGAGAAAAAAAAGGAAACAAAAATAGCACACCCGGTAGACTATATCTCAGATTATTATTTAGAAAGATGGCTTTAAACTTTGTCTCTAAAGAAGTTATCACAAAGATAATCACTAAAGGAATAGGGGCTTTAAGGGCTCTTTATTTGCTTTATTTTTTTGGCTTTTCAGACGAACTAGACGGCTTTTTTTTCGCCAAATCAATCATTTCATTGGTTATAATGCTGAACATATTTTTTGAAATGAGTTATGCGGACTGGTTTAATAAAATAGCACTCAACAAAAAACTTGTTCTTCATTTTTGGAAAAAAATAAATTTAACGACTTCTGTCTTTTGCGTCGCCCTATTGTGTGGTGCATTATTTGTGTTTGATGGTAAAGACATCATCCAAAGTAACGTGTATTTTCTATTATTATGGGCTTTGCTAAACATAAACTCAAATTTTTATACAATTCTTTTTAGATATAGAAACCAAAGTAAAATAGCATTATTTTATTTTTTGTTTGTAGCGATTGTAGATTTTGGCTTTTTGATATCGATATTACACTTTTCACCAATTCTATCATCTTCTTTAATTTCAATGAGTTTACTTCTTACTGAACTTTTCGCGCTATCTATTTTGCTCTTTATTTTTTGGAGCTTTTATAAAAAACGATTTGTATTTTTAAGCCCTACAGAATACAACTTCGGCTTTTCTAGTAAGGAGTTAAAAATTATAGGGGTATTGATCTTAATTTCACTTATAGAGGTCTCGGACAAAGTTTTTTTAGAAAAAATGGGAACTTCAGCCGTAACATATGTAACATACGGAATGTTTGTTCCATTACTTTTAAGACAGGCACTTGATGTTCGCTCTCATTTTTTTGTTCGACTAAATACAATTAAATCTAACGTTGATATAAAAACCGAGTTTCTGCTTACATTAAAGATACTAATGCGCTTCTTTACTTTTGGAGCGTTAGCCGTATTCACCTTTCTTGTATTTACACAAGAAAAATGGGTGCTGTTTTTTGACATTAAAAAAGTTTCGCTTTTTTGGAATATAATTATTATTGGAGCTATATCAATTCCCTTTTATATGATCTGGGACATGTTTTATCGTTTATACTTTAGATTCAAAAGAATAGACTCACTTGTGAAAATTGTTTTTTTAGGACTTTTGTTAAACATTAGCGCAAATTATACTTTTGGAATTTTACTAAACCTAAAAGAGGTTGGAGTTGTTCTTTCAACGCTGTTGACATTTGTTTATTATAATGTTGTAAGCTTATATGTTTTTAAAAGCAAGCTTTTGACCCTACTTAACGAAAAAAATAAACCATAATGTTTACTCACTGCTTTAATAATTAATTGGAGAGAGGATAGTTCCTTTTTATGTAAGTTTGCTAAGTCACAAATTGATAATATGATGAAATACTTAAACGTTGGATGTGGAAAAAAATTCAGTAAAGGAAAAGTATGGGAAAATGTAGACATGGTTTCCTCTAACAGGAAATACGTCAGACAACACAACCTAATAAAAGGCTTTCCTTATGAAAACAACAGCTTTGAAGCGGTTTACCATTCACAAGTACTTGAGCACATTCCAAAAGAAAATGCAAAAGAGTTTCTAAACGAATGCTTCCGAGTTTTGAAGGACGGAGGTGTAATTCGTGTTGTTGTGCCTGATTTAGAAAACATTGTAAATGAATATTTAACTCGACTCAAGCAGAATCTTGTTAATCCTAGTAAAGATGCAACAGAAGCCTATCATTGGGCCGTTTTCGAACTCTACGACCAAGCAGTGAGAAATAAATGCGGAGGACTTACGACAGACTATTATCTTAAAAACAAGTTATTTGAAAACAAGTATGTAAATAAAAGAACTGGAATCAGATGGGCTAGAGCAAGAGAAAATGAGAATGAAACTAAATTTCAAAAAATTAAAAGAGTTTCAAACGAAATAGGAAGGCTCAATTTAGTTGTTGCCATTTTAAGAATTATCAAACAAAAAGTGTTAAACTTTTTGTTAGGAAAAAAATATAGAACAGGAAGCTTTAGACACGGAGGAGAAATACACTACTGGATGTATGATCGATTTTCCCTTAGTGAGCTCTTAAAAGAGGTTGGGTTCAAAGAGATTAAAGTTAAAACAGCATATACTAGTGATATTTTGAATTGGGAGAAATATGAATTAGACGTTAAAGGAAACACCCTTTATGACCCAACTTCTTTATTTATGGAAGCTCGAAAATAAACCCCAAAATATATTTTCTTCAAATCATCTTGCTAAGAACGAAAAAACCAATGGGTGATAACAAAAAAAAAGTGTTGATAGTAGGTCAAATACCGCCTCCATACGGAGGCCAAGCGATCCGAATTAAGCAAACGATAGCCCACAAGTATAAAACACTAGAGATTTATCATGTTAACTTGAATTTTTCTCAAAACATGGCTGGTGTGGGAAAAGTGAATCCATTAAAAATTCTTCATTTATTTTCGACGATTTTAAGAATTCTCAAAATCAGGTTTTCCAAAGGTGTAAAGAACATTTATTATCCACCGGCAGGACCAAACACGATTCCAATTATTCGGGACACCATTATTTTAACACTTGTTAGACCCTTCTTTGAAAAGACAATTTTTCACTTTAGAGCTAGCGGTATTTCAGAAAAATTAAAAAGCAATAACCTTCTTTATTTTTTGACATATCGGGCTTACTTTAGGCCAGACATAAGCCTACAACTTTCTCAGCACGCCCCCCCTGATGGCCCCTTTTTGAAAAGTAAACACACACAAATATTAAATAATGGACAACCCAACTTTAACCCTAAAAACAGAAAGCCTAACCAAAAAACAGATAAGATTAAAATACTTTATGTAGGTGTAATTAAAGAAACAAAAGGAATCTTTGACTTGTTAGATGCCTTTCAGTTGCTGTTAACCAAAAACAAAAACTTGCTGCTAAGAATTATGGGAGAACCAGACCATATTAATACAAAAAATCGGCTCATTAAACAAGCCGAAAGGATGGGCTTGTTTAATAACATTGAATTTCTGGGCCTAATACCAGGCAATGATCGTTTCGAATTTTATTTGGACAGCAATATTTTTGTTTTTCCTTCGTTTTTTGAATCTGAGGCAATGCCAAATGTGGTAATTGAAGCAATGCAATTTAATTTACCCGTTGTTGCTACAAAATGGAGAGGAGCTAAGGAACTCGTTATTGATAAGCAAACGGGGTTTCTTGTACCAATAAACTCTCCTTCAAAGATTTTCGAAAGGGTGCAAGAGTTAATTAATAAACCTACATTAAGAGCATCCATGGGACTTAAAGGAAGAAAACACTTTCTTGAAAACTATCAAGAGCAGAAATATTTTAAGAATTTTGAAAAGATAATGTTTAATAATACGATTTGAAAAAAGTTTTAATAACAGGCGGCTCCGGATTTATTGGCACAAATTTTTCGGAATTACTTAATGTCAAAGGCATTGATTTTTTGAATATTGATATTGCCCCACCATTAAATGAAGTGTATAAAAAAAATTGGATAAAACAAGATATTTTAGATCGTGAAGGGTTATCAAAGATAGTAAAAGAGTATGAACCCAATCACATTCTACATCTTGCTGCGGTTACTAGTTGTGCTCCAAGTTTAGCGATGGAAGATTACTTGACAAACACGGAGGGCACAAACAACGTTATCCAAGCAGCGAAAGTATTAACAGGCTTAAAAACGATTGTTTTTACTTCTTCCCAGTATGTTCATTACCCAAATTCGACACCAAAAAACGACACGGATTATAAGCCCCATACCATTTATGGAGAATCAAAAGTAATCGGCGAAAAAATGGTTAGGAAATCAGGCATTGAGGCTAAATGGATAATTATTAGACCAACAAATATTTGGGGAGAATGGCATCAACGTTATAAAAGAGAATTTTGGAGGGTTTTACAAAAAGGGCTTTACATTCATCCAAAATCTAATGCCGTTCGGGCATATGGTTATGTTAGAAATGTGAACAATCAAATTTTCGAATTGTTAACAAACCCAGATGCTCCAAACGGGTCTGTTTTTTACGTTGGAGACAGCCCTATAAAAGTGTTTGATTGGGTTAACTTATTTTCTATTGGATTAACTGGTAAAAAGGTAAAGCAGGTGCCGAGACAGGTCTTATTTGTTTTGGCATTATTAGGGGAAGCTCTTAAAATAATAGGTATAAATGAACCCCCTATGAGGCTAACTAGATATAGAAACATGATATCTAGCGATAATGCACCAATGACTAAAATTTTAAAATTTGTTGGAACGACTCCATATACACTCAGTGAAGGAGTACAAAACACTGTGGAATGGATAAAGGCGCAAAAATAAAAATAAGTTTTTTGGTATTTTGTTTTATTATATGCCAATCACTCTTCTTTCTTCCATTACCAAAAATAACAGGCTACCTTTTACCTTCAGTTTTACTAATAATTTATGTTTTCGTGTCAAAAAACAAAGAAACACACGTTAAAACAGCTAGCCTTTCAATCATATTACTTTTATATTATTTTTTCTATTTCTTAATACAAGACGATTTCTTTTTTTCGAATTATTTAACAGCAATCACCTTTTATATTACAGCTTTGTTTTTGTTCTTTTTTAAATCACAACAGATTAACAACGAGTCGTATAATTTGATAAAAAACTTTTTGTTTTTCTTTATTGCAATCCAGGCATTTGTTGGGCTATTTCAGATATTAATGATTGGAAAAATAGACGGAGCGCTAGGAGACTATATTCAAGGAACTTTACATTGGAATTCTTTTATAACTAGAGACTCAGGGGGCTTTAACAATCAAATATATGCCATCGCTATAATCAACGGAACTCTTTTTTTATTCAAACACCTTTTTAGAAAATATAAGTGGCTTTTGTTTTTAAGTTTAACCGCGATACTATTAACAGGAGTAATTCACGTAATTGTATGTGTTGTTTTGTCTTTAGCTACAGCATCTGTTTTCTTTTTGCCTTTAAGAGTACTAAATAAGGCGTTAATTTCAATTGTACTTTTAATAGGATCAATTTATTTTTTTCTTCCAGGAAATTTTCAATTGTTTTCGCATTATTATGATCTTTCTCAGCGAAGAGAAGCAGCCCCAAAAATTGAGGTTACTTATGACACTTTTGAGTATTTAAAAACCAATCCAAAAGTGTTGTTATTTGGCACTGGTATTGGTCACTACTCAAGTAGAGCATCACTAGTAAATTCAGGGACATACAATGATAATTTCGACTTCCTCAACAACCAATCAACCCATTTCAAGAAAGTAGTAAAACCAATTTGGGATCGCTTTAGGTTTAACAAAGCACGTTATGGGAACTCTACAATTCACAGGCCTTTTTACTCTATTTTATCCTTTTTTACTGAGTTTGGTCTTTTGATTACCATGTATATATCTTTTCAATTTTTACGATACCTTAAACAATTACGTAAACGCCTCTCTACATCTGTCAGTAAAAACATCAAATCAGATATATATATATTATTAATTATGATTTTTTTCAATCTGTACCTAGGACTTTTTGAAAATTACTATGAGCTTTCACAAGCAATCCTTCCCGGCGTAATTTTGATGATTATATTAAATAACAAGACCAAAAATGCAATTTTAAATGAATCTGAGATTTAAAATAAACGTTGAAAACAACTTAACGCTTTTACCCTTAGCCAGTTATTTTATAATACCTTGGGGCTATGCGGCGATGAATATTGCTTCAATTTTGCTTGTAGTATATGCTTTGCTTAATGCAAATAAGATTAAGGTCATAGCCAAGCAGATTAAAAAACGACATATTTTTTATACGGCGTTATTTGCCTTTTATATAGCCATATTAACAGCATTTACGACAGTCAACCCTCTTGGCGAGAAAATCTTTCAACTTATGTTGTACTTGGGGGTTTTACCCCCTCTAATTTATGTGTGTTCAATTCTGACAAAGGGCAATGCACCAAAACTGTTTAATGCGTTTAAGCTGTCTGTATTTCTATTTTGTATCAGCTCTTTTGTGGTCCTTTTAATAAATAATGCAACATCTGCGCCATCAGAAATGATGGGAGCACTAACGCACAAAGCTTTTTCTACAGCAATTGTAAATGCACACTCGCCTTATTATTTGTCATTATTAGTTTTAATAGCAAAAGCAATTACACTTGAAGAGCTATATAAGCAAAAAAACAAAGGATTAAACACGATTATTTATCTCACACTATTTCTCGTTCTGGTCTTGTTAAGCATACGTACTGCACTTATCGCAGGAATAGGTATGACACTTTTTTATGTTTATAAAGCTTTTAATAATTATCTTCAAAAGATAAGTGCGATTTTACTCATTATCTTTTTACTTGCGGGGGTGTTTTCAGTAAACAAAGTGCTTCAAAAAAGAGTCGCTAACACGATGAAAACTTCCATTAATAATCTAAATTGGCAAGAAGATTGGGCCTATCAGGGACTTGCACTGAGATATCAAATTTGGGATTGTGCTATATATTCTATAAAGAATAACACAATTTTTGGAGTAGGCCCCGCAGAAGTTGAGCAAAAAATAAAGAATTGTTATAAAGAGAAAAAATACCACCCCTTAATTTGGTTCAATGAAAACAGAAATGCGGTATTTAATGCGCACAACATGTATTTGGAGGTTACGTTAATGGGAGGAATAATAGGCGCACTAATGTTTATACTTATGTTTTGGAATATAGGGTTGTTTATATTTAAAAATTCTAGCCTTTCCCAAAAACATATTTTTATAATTTTTGCTGTTTTTTTTATTACAGAAAGTATCTTAGCACGAAATATCGGAATTATATTATTTTCATTTTTTTTATTTAAACCAACAACCACAAATAAAACCCCTTAATAATTAGTTTTGGACACAAAAGATGTTTTAGGAATACCAATTTTTGACGGAACAATCGACGATTTAATTAATATTGTAATCAAAGAAAAGTCTAAAGAAACAAGGTGTGTAAGTTTTTCTGGCGCCCACGGATTAGTAGAGGCTGAAATAGACAATTCTTTTAGAGCTGTTTTAAAATCTTTTTATTTAAATCTAGCTGACGGAATGCCGCTTGTTTGGGTTTCTAAATTAAAAGGAGCAAAAAAAATAACAAGGTCTTTTGGTCCCTTCTTCTTTAGAGAATGTATAAAGCATACATCGGAACATAATATAAAACATTTTTTTTGTGGTGGACAAGACGGAGTAGCGGAGTCCTTGAAAAAGGTTGCCGAAGCAAAATTTAATAACACAAAGATTATAGGAACATTTACCCCTCCATTTAAAAAGGCAGAAGAGTTTGATTATGAACAAATTGCAAAAAGCATAAATGAGTTTAATCCAGACATTATCTGGATTGGGTTATCAACCCCAAAACAAGAAAAATTTGCATTGAATTTGAGTAATCATGTTAAAGCATCGTATATTTTTTCAGTTGGCGCTGCTTTTGATTACTTTACAAATCCAAATCTTAAGTTTGCACCTAGATGGATGCAGTGTATGGGGCTTGAATGGTTTTTTAGACTACTACAAGAACCAAAAAGATTATTTAAAAGATATTTGAAAATAGTACCGTTATTTATAATTTATAATTTTAAAAGAATACTTAAATGAAAAAAGTTTTGGTTTGTGGCGCAGGAGGCTTTATAGGCGGACACCTTGTAAATAGTTTAAAGAACAAGGGTTTTTATGTTGTAGGAGTCGATTTAAAGGAAAACGAATATGGAAATTGCAGTTCAGATGAATTTGTATTAGGAGATCTTAGAGACCAAAATTTCGTTTCTAATATTATTTCTTCTGAAATAGATGAAATCTACCAATTGGCAGCTGACATGGGCGGTGCAGGCTTTGTATTTACTGGAGATAATGATGCAGAAATTTTACACAACAGCGCCTTAATTAACCTTAATGTTTTGGAAAGCGCCCATAAAAAAGGAGTTAAAAAGATTTTTTATTCTTCCTCTGCTTGTATGTACCCAGAGTATAATCAATTAGACCCAGGCAACCCCAAATGCTCAGAAGACAGTGCCTATCCAGCTGCTCCAGACAGTGAATATGGATGGGAAAAACTATTCAGCGAAAGACTGTATTTAACGTATGCGCGTAATTATAACATTCAGGTTAGAGTAGCTAGATTTCATAATATTTTTGGTCCCAAGGGCACTTGGAAAGATGGTCGTGAAAAAGCACCAGCAGCAATATGCCGAAAGGTAGCTGAAGCAAAGGATGGTTCTACCATTGAAATATGGGGTGATGGTAAGCAAACACGTTCATTTTTAATTATTGATGAATGTGTTGAAGGTATAATAAGATTAATGGATTCTGAATTTCAAGGCCCTGTAAATATAGGCTCTGAAGAGATGATTTCCATCAATGATTTTGCAAAAATGGTAATTAAAATATCTGGCAAGAAAATATTAATCAAAAATGTGCCTGGCCCTGAGGGTGTAAGAGGCAGAAATAGCGATAATAAATTGATTAAAGAAAAACTAGGATGGGAGCCTGTACAACCACTCCTTACTGGCGTAAAAGAGACATATTCTTGGATTTTATCTCAAATAATTGACTCTAAATGAAAATAACCGTAATCGGTACTGGCTATGTAGGCTTAGTCACAGGCACTTGTTTGGCAGAAGCTGGCAATGACGTATTGTGCATTGATATCGACAAGAAAAAAGTTG
>ERZ887830.1578-NODE-1578-length-12587-cov-35.511810_pt1 | contig 12587 bp, 10 predicted proteins | sample MGYA00521101_ERZ887830 | MGnify/ENA primary metagenome ERZ887830 (study PRJEB32303, sample SAMEA104408592) | aquatic metagenome | biome: Marine water; feature: Pelagic; material: water | place: Baltic Sea | collected 2014-06-05T16:38:00 | depth 1,762 m ...
ATATATAATCTACTATATAATATATAATGAGTAAATTTAAATTTAGAAATAATATCTGGAAAGAATCGAGTACAGATGTTTTGGTACCTTCAAATTCTCGTCCATTTAATAATAATGATTCAAATTTACAAAATATAAGTCGCGTTCCATTCAAAGCAAATCCGATTAAACATTGGAGAAAGCAATTATTTCCATATTATCAAACAAAATCAAGCAAACAAATTTCTATAGATCAAATAAATGCACCTTCCACGGCGATTTCGACTAATTCTAATAATATTGATTGTTCTAACAAAAATGTTTTAATCTTAAAAGAGAATATAATGTTGTTGCGAACTTGTGATGGAATAAAGGTAGAGTTAGAAAATGGTGTTAATAAAACAAAATGTACTGGCGGAACAAATCATATAAGGCGCTCCGCAAATACAAATTTAAGTAAGAATTATTATAGGAATTATAACTCGTATTTAAAATCTAAATGCAGGACCTATGAAGACAACTCAAAACTGGGTACCAAAAAAGATGATACTAATATTAATTTTAATAGTTCTAAATGCGCGACAAATATGTTATCCGACGGAAGTACTTGTGATAAAACTATTATATATAAACCATCAAATACAAAATATTCCGTACAAGGTGCCGTAAGTTCGTCTACTAATATATTGCGAAAAAAGAACGATCAAATAAGCAAAAATAACGATTCTTTAAGAAAATACTATAATAATCGCGTTGTATCTTTGACTAATGTTTATGATACGGGAAGTGGTACAGGTTACCATTTAAATTATATAAAAGGTAAAAACATTGAAGAACGAAAAGGCTGTGAAAAGGCGATAAATTCAATCCGCGGCAAGAAAACAGTAAATTTCACTAACTCAATTGTTTAAAAATAATGTATTAATTGGTTGATTATATTCTTGGCACCATTTTTTACATTTTTCAATATTGTTTTGTTTGATTTTATTCATTTTCTCTTTTTGAAAATCGTGGACGTGATTGATGGTGCATAAAATATTTTCTATTTGTTGTTGTCCGTATATTGCATTTATTTCTTGTATTTTATTCAAAAAATAACTGTTCGGCTCATAGTCTAATATTTTCACTATTTTTTTATTTTTCATCATGTTAAAATTATGTTTCAGTTTATTTATAATAACATTGTAATTTTTTTTGATTTGAAAATTTATACAAATAATATATTTTTCAGAATTCGCCTCTCTACTAGTAAGGGGTTTGTAAACATACACCTTTTCATAAAAATAACTCAAAATAGACAAAATTTCAATCGTATTTCTATGAAATATATCAAACACTTTTAATACAAAACAGCCGCCTGCTTTTTGTAGAATTAATGCATATAACATCTCGCAGAATATTAAATTTATAGAATTTTCTTCTTGTTTATTAAAATCAACACTATAATCAAATCCACCATCACCCGTAATAAAGTGCATTGAATGTTTGAAATGTTTCGTTATATACTCAATGTTATGAGAAAAATACAAATTCCCATCATTTTTTGGTCCATAAATTAATTTTATATTATTATATTCTTTGAGTAAATTTGTAATTTTATTCCACTTTGGAACATCAACATCATTATCCATCAAGGTCATTCCATAATATATATCATTCTGCGATTTTCTATTTTTTGCAATTGCTTCAATGAACCCCCCAGGTCCTTCTGCCAAATGGAATGTTTTTATATTATCTTGCCTCAAAAATTTAAAATCAAAAATATTTAATATTTCAACCATTTTAAAATAAGACCTAGATATAGGTTTATAACAACAAACAGAATTATTTGAACTTTTTACATTATCAATATTAACAGAACTGTTAATATATTCATATTTGTTTGTCACCTTTTTCACAATGTCCCATTTTCCCTGTACGTCGTCAATTTCAGTTTTTATATTTTTCAAATACTCTTTAAGACTTATATTTACAATAAATTCGTCTGTAAAGAATTTATCATATTTAACCGATATATTATTTTCATCTATATTAAAAATAAAATCATTTATTATATATCCACTCATAGAAAATATTGACATTTAATCTTTAAGTCATTCATCAGGAACTTTAAAGTTGTTTTAATATTACAGTTTGTTTAGTTTTTTTTGGATATCCTACTCCCAAACTATATTTTTTCTTTATTTCATCGTCTTCGTCTGGAACATAAGACTTTACAATATTTGAAATTTTTTTGAATATAAAACATTTATTCAGGAATGATATTTTTTTCTCTTCTTCGCTCATTTTACGATTGTTGTGTTTAAATCCTTTGTTGATATTGTATGATCTATTATAAATAGATTCAAAGTCTTCGTTTGATTTAAAAGCAACATCATTTAACGCGAACTCTGTATCAAGAACAAATCCATTATCACTCATAACTTTTTCAAAATAATCAAAATTAACAAGATATTCATCAAATTCCTTATTAATTGATTCCTGAAATACAGATATTTTAAATCCTAGACTGTCTTCATCGTTTTCAATAAATCTTTCGTATTCGTCTTGATATTTTTTACGGATACTCCATATTTTATTTCCATTTTTATATATTTCACTGGTTTCATTATAGTTAATCGTTTTTAACATTTCATATACCTTTTTACCATCATAGCAGGTGCCTATGAAATAAGATCCGATAGATGTCATATCTGATACATTTTTTGCAAAATTATACAGCTTCTTCTTGTCTTCAAACATATAATGTACTGCAAATTGTATAGAACAAACATCAAATTTATCTACAAATCTATTATAATTATTTTTAAGATAATCTTCCTTTATATTTATACTTTTAATAGTACCCATTAGACATTTTAAAATGTAATTGGATGAAGGTATATCTTCATTTTTACCACTGTGTATATCAAATTCTCCGGTTTCAATGCTTTTACTCGTATCGCCTGATATAAACATCCCAAACATTTCGGATTTATTTAATTCGTATTTGAGTTTTTTTTGAGAGAACAATTCAATATATCTTTTACAAGCACCATCATGTGGATTATGAATATTGTCCTCTGATATATCAATACCGAGAACACCTTTGACATTGTATTTGAGCCACTTATGAAGATCTCCAGCTTTTCCCACTGCAAGATCAATAATATTTGTACCATCTTTTTTTTTTGAAACATAACAAATAAGCATTTCTTTCACATAATTGTGAAAATTTCTCAATTTGATTGTTTGACTGTTTTCTCTTTTAGTTTTTTTAGAACTATTGTAATAAACATCATTATCAACATTCAATATATTTTCTCTTTCAAGAATACTTTCTCCAATTAACATCTCCTTTGTTACAGGATTATGTATAGAATGCCAGTTGCTATTTGCAACATGATACGCGTTTCCGAAATTATTTTTTTTGGATTTATATTCTTTTGTTTTATCAGTTCTAGTTCTCAATGGGATCCATGAATTCATTTTCTCCTTGGAATCAATATCGTATCTAAATTCAATAATAGTATCATCATCTATAATTTGATTCTCTTCCGTAAACATTTTTAGTTCATTTTCATGAAGATGTAATTGAATATGACATAAATGAGCGAATGGGTCCGATGGATTCGTTGGATAAAATGGTTCAGGTCTATAATAATCTTTATCAAATTCTTCTCCACTTATTTTGTTTTTTTTGAAGTCTCCGCTCAAAAGCTTTGCTTGGCTTCCAATAACCCCATGATTATTTTTATCAACCCCAACATTTAAAACGACCGTATAAAATTGTATTAATTTGCCATCCAACATTTTTTGTCTTTTTTTAAGCCGATTGAAAGTATCTTTTTCAACCGAAATCAGGAAATCAATCGTATTATATTCGGGTGGTTTCCATTTGAAACTTTGAGACCATGTGTATTTACTAAATTTAAGATGATCGTCGGCCGACTCTTTAGTGCAGCCAAGTAACATTGGCGTAAATATAAGACCGTCTGTGTTATATTTTGACTTTTCTTGTAGTTTCAGACAATTATTATTTGCAATAAATAACGACTGTCTGTCTCCTTTATTGGAATAAAAGAACTCCTTTACAACAATGTTTAATTGATTGGAATTTGATAAGTCCTCTCGGTTTTTTTGAATTTTGTCGATAATTTTATGAAGCGCATGAATTCGTGCATTCTTCATTTTCTTACCACCATCATGATTTTTTTCTTCTTCTTTTGTTTCCTGATTCTCTTCGACACTCGGTTCATCTGCTATAGAACCGGTTTTTATTTGAAATGGCATATTTCTAATGTCTTCGCCATTTTTAAAATATATATCAAACGCCGCATAAAGAGATATTTGTTTTCCGGTTTTATCTTCCGTAATATATTCGCCATCAATAATGGTGTTTTTATAATTGCTTAATTTTGAATTTAATTTTACACCTGTAAATTGAAATTCAAGTCCCGTGTTGATAAAATACAAAAACAAATCCCGATCAATAAATAAAAGCTTTCTCTCACCATCTGCTTTATCAGTAACACAAAAAGAATCTCTTTGTATGCAAATATTATCTATAGAATCATCGTCCACTAAATTTATAGGCTGTAATGTACAAGACGATGGTCCAATAAAATGTTTTCCGCTTTTAGTTACCATATCTCCCTTTTCAATTTTTTTCTTGGCTTTATTATTGATTTTTGATTTTTCAATAATCTTAGAGTAGTTTTTGAAAACATTATCAAGTTGGCTGTATTTAACCGGAAACCGAGTTCCTTGTAATGCAGATAAAATGAATTTGATTGAATTTTTTAATTGGCTGCAAATATCGTCTTTTTTTTTGTCATCCATCTCTTTGTTAATATTTATAATCTCAATTTCAACTTCATATATTTCGTCGCTCGTTAAAACATTACTATCCATAAAATATACACTTTTCGCTTTATTTGTACGAACTTTACTTAAATCAATTTTAATATTCGGGAAATCTTTGTGAGTTAAAGATGTTCGGTACATATAGCGAAATATCTTAAAACTTGAACCCCACTGATTTTTAATATTTAATACTTGATCCGAAGTTTCGGGCATTCTTTCAACCTCATTTTGTATAGAAATCCTCAATTTGTAATCATCTATCATATACGGTTTGTTGTATTTACTGTCAATATGCCTTTTAGAAACAAATTTTACGCCGGAATTAAGAGTATTTTCGGAACACAATTGATTAATATGAAGCATATCATCAATTTCAACGCGAATGTTTGAAAATACTTCATTTGCATCATTTCCATTTTTATTAAATGCTGTTGTTATACGAAGCAAATATCCACTAAAATCAACCTTAAACCCCCTCCCGATAAGCTCTTCATATATTTTTTCAAACTGTGAGAGTTGTCGCAATTGTTTAAAGCGAACCTCAAATTCAATGTTATTATATTTTGATACTCTATTGTTTTTTAGAGCACTGTTATATTTGTCAATTAAATCTGATAAATTGTAATTGGGCGTATTTTCTTTTGAAAGGGTTTTAGCCATTTTCAGTTTAGTATATAATCTATATACATTTATTTATAATCAATTTTTTAAAATATAGCATTAAACAAATGTTGATTAATTCTTTCATAAATATCCTTTTTTTTACCATGATTATTTAGACCAATTTTATTAGATATCTCTTTCAGTTCGTCCAATTTGTAATGAGTAATACTGTAAAATGGCTTATCGATATTTGTAATATGATATGATGATTCGCTTAATGTCTTATTTTTTTCTTCCTTTATAGATAAAATATTGAAATCTTTTTTTACTATATATAAATTGTTTGACGTTTCACATTCATTCAAAACAATATATACATTTTCACAATGATAATACATTGTTTTTGAAAATAGTTGACAAAGCGCCGATAAAGTTTTCAAATTAATATTTTCTTCATAGCATAAATTATTTATTACATTATCCATCTTTTTTATTTTCATATTTTCCATTTTCTGAGCGAAATCATATTTTATATTTATTTCGTCATTTTTATTATAATTTGAATTAAGTAACTCAATGTTAGAAATAATTAAAAAATTAAAAAACAATTTATCATAATTGTTATTTAATTTTATTTGTTTTTTATTATTTTTTCTCTTTATTTCATTATTGTCTTTTCTATTACCACGAATGAAGTGTAAATAGTAATTATTTGAAACGAATGTATTATTGTTTTTAGCCATGATAGTATATGTAATGATTATTTATCTAAATCATTTAATGAATCAAGTAAATTATTCTTAGTAAGCTCCTGCTCTTTCAATTCTTTTTCCTTTTCTTTAAAAAAATTGACATATTTTTCAATTTGTATTACAGTGTCTTGATCTATCGAATTCATATTTATAAAACACCCATTGCTGTTTTCGGTAATATTTATATTTTGGGGGGAATTTTTAATTATTTTCAAAATTTCAATATGTTCTTTTTGATTCATTTTGTCGATAACTTCGCACAAGTGTTTTAAATGGTCTTTTGCACTCATTTACTATTTCTATTTTGTAAAGAAGTTTTTATGTCAAATTATTTATTCTTTTCTATTATTTTTCCTAAAACATATACAGATGAATCATTTATTTCAAATCTATGTCCTATTACGCGAATCTTGATAATATCGTTCTCACTATAAACATGTTTATTAGACATTTCTTCAGAATTTATATCTATATTATCATCTTTCATAATAATATCTTCATTGTGAAGACGGCTTGCAAAAACTGTAATGGGATTTGATCTCGAATTAGTTGATATCACCGCCTTTATTCCAATCTTGGTGATATTAACGATTTTTGCATAAATATCTTGTCCTTCATACGGATTGTAAACATTAAATTCAAAAAGTACGTCGTATATCGTATAAGACGATACGCATTTAGCAGCGCTATATTGAATTACTTTAATATCACTATCATTAGTAGAAATATATCCTTCTTTAGAACATTTGCCGACAATGTATTTTTTCGCATATTCTTTGAAAAGGGTTTCCACCGCATTATTTAATTGTGAAAATGGAATTTTTATTTTTTTGCTTATAAGTTGTTTTGTATAAATATGCTGTTTTTCCAGATTAATTGACTTCATTATACTTTTGGTATTTATATTATTAAAATACAAATTAAATCAATTTTATTTATAATTCTTTAATATTACTTTCTGCGTTTTGAAGTTTATTAATATAAACAATATTGCCCGGAGTAGTAAAATATTTGCTTACAATTTCAAGAACCATACCCAACTGCTCCTTTGTAAATATTTTTGGAACAATAATACTTTCTTTAATAATAGCATTTAAAGGGGGGATCATATTTTTAGGACTTTCATTTATAAACACTCTCCCTTTATTTTTCTTACTTTTATTCATATCTTGAACTTTTTTAATTTTGAGTTGATTTGGATTTTCTTTATTTTTTTCATAATACCCCGTAAAAACAATATAATCTGACATATCTTTTTGCAATACTTTATTTTCTGTTAATATATCGTTTATTCTCTCTTGTCCTTCTTGTTTTTCACTTTGTTTAAGTTCTCTAAAATTCTTTTCATCATTGGCTCTATAAAATAATTTTATATGGCTATCGTATAAATGAACTTTGTCGCCAATTTCCGCGTTTTTATCCATAATATCTACTAAAATCAAAATTTTACCATTTAAAAAGTCGTAAATAAAATTGCGTTCGTAATATTTTTTACATCTTTCTGCAAATTCAGAAATGAAATCACTTGCGAACAAATAATTTACAAAAGATAATTCCTTTTTATATGGTATATTTTCTATTAAATGTTCTATTAGCCATTTTTCCTTTAGGTTTTGTGATATTTTTATATTTGTAGATAGTTCCATTAATTTTTCTATGATTGACGAATAATTTTCATAAAAGGATTTGTTTTTGTCTTTTAATTTTCCATTCGTGCTCATTCCATCATTATAACACTTTTCTATTGAAATTAATAGTGAGTTTTTTTTACCAACGGTTAGATTGTTGGTATTTTCAATAGTATTTGTTTTATTAGACGATCTAGATTTTTCTTTTTTATATTTTTTATTTATTTCTTTCGGAACTCTTAATTTGATAGGCTTATGTGTCAATAATCTATTTTTGTCATATAAAGATGTATAAGAATTATCAAATTCTGATGGCTGAAATACGTATAAATCTTTTACATTAATAATAACACCCTTTTTTCCAAATTTATTTGATATTTCATTTTTGTTTTTTACAAGACTATTTAACGCCATATATATATATTCAATGCTATGGTTTTCGTCAAATAGCTTTATAATTTCGTCAATCTTATAAACATGTTTTTTTAAGAAAAGTTTTTTTATTTTCTCGTTTAGTTGCGTTTTCAAGGCGTGTTCTTGTTTAAATGTTGAAATATCTTCAACATCATTTTCATTCAATTTATTATTACAGATGTAATTGCACTCTTTTTGATAATCGCAAACTAATGAATAAGGTTTGTCTTTTACTGAAAAATTATTGATAACGTCTTTTGTTGACAACTCTATTTTATCCAATGCTTCATTCAAATTTGAAAATTCTTTTTGGTTTTCGTTTATAATGCAATCAATACTCACACTTTTCAATACTCTTTGAACTTTTCCGATCTTTTTGGATTTTTCCTCACACTTTCTATACAGTAATAGATCTATTGCTTCTTCTGTTTCATCAATATATGTACCATGTAAAAATATTTGACAGTTGCGCTTTGATAAAGGTAATAGTTTATGACTACAATTCCTTATTGCTCTTCCCGCGATTTGATCTATGCGGTTTAAATTGTACCATGGTTCCATTATATGGACCTGGCGAAGATTTTTGAAATCTATTCCCTCGCTGCCGGCTTGAGTTATCAAAACAACTTTGCATAAATTTCCGTTAACATTTTCATCTCTATTTATAACACTTATTTCATTATAGTTATTTTTACTATATAAAGGATCTCCAGTAATCATAGAATATTTACCTTGGAAAATTTTACCTTTATTGTCTTTTTTTCCGTTATTAGAAAATAAATTATCTTGAGAGTTTATTCTATTCATTCCCAATTCTTCAAGCGCCAATGCAAGTGGAATCAACCCACTATCTTTATATTGTGAATATATAAGAATAATACCATCAGAATTCATAACAATATCTAAAATATTTTTTATTTTCGCACTATATTCTCCAATTGTATCATAATTAAAAATATTATTTTCTTTATTAATATAATTAAATTTAGATCTGTCGTTTTTAGATATAATGCTATATAACCCCCCCTTACCATTTAAATAACTATTTTCATCTTCGCCTCTATAAGATATATTAAGGGAATATATGATTTCTTGAAACTCTTTGTAACCGACTGCTGAATCATTTTCATTTTTTTCATCTTCGCCGTCTAATTTATTTTGATCTTTCTCTCCTTTATAGAGTTTTTTTTTAAAAGATTGATATGCATTTTTTTGAAATTCACTCATATTATTCATATATAAATCCAAAAATTCTATTTTTTCTACAATCTTTTTTTTATTATATTGAAATGTTGGATATGTATAATTGAATATACTAAATTCGCTATTATAATCTGAAGGATAGATCTTGAAAGGAAATTTATATGGATCCTCTCCTCTAACATAAGAGACGTATCCATTTGATTTCTCTAATAATTTATTGGCACCTACTTCAACTCCTTGTTTATTTTTTAACAGATTTCCAGATTTATCAAATATTTCATTTTTTTTTATTTCAGATAATTTATCATTTTTTCTTAAAATATCTAATAAAAAAATAATCTCGCTAGGATTATTAAACATTGGCGTACCCGTTAATAAAAGTATTTTGTTTTTTTTCACATATTTTGTAAGATATTTTATCGCCATAGCCGTTTTTTTATCATTTGATTTTCCATCAAATCTTATATTGTGGGCTTCGTCTATGACAAGAAGCGAGTTTCCAAATTCTTTATTTAATTTAGCGTTAATAGATATTTCCTTTTTTCTTGTATCTTTAATATTTACACTTAGAGAAAGCGCTGACATAATTAAATTTGCATATTTTTCATATCCTATAAATATATAACTTTTATTTATATTTTTATTAATTTTATTAACTATCATTTCTTTCGTCATATTTTGAAGATCATAATTATGTAATTCTTGTAATAATAATGCACCCACACAAGTATCTAAATTCCATATCCCATTAATTTTTATTAGTTTTTCCGGATCAAATAATTGACGTTTGAAATTTTCTTGAACGTTTGGACTGGCTATAATCCATATTTTATTAAAGTTTTGATTATATTTGTTTAAAGTGCGAAATTGTTCGCATACACCAATAGCCGTGCACGTTTTGCCTGTACCCATACCATGATATAGCAATAGGCCGTTATAAGAAGTATTTGGGTGAATAAAATTCTTTATAAGTTCTTGATGGGGCGCTAATGAAAAATCTTCATTTTTACATAATTTACCTAATTTTTCTAATGAAGCAATTTTTTTTTTACCTTGTATTTTGTATGGATAGTTAAATTCTTTTTTTAATGTAATTTTTTTTTGAAATTCACTATCACCAACATGTGGATATTTAATTTTTATATTATTGCCTGATTTTTCACCTAACATATATATTTATATATACATGTTATTATTTATCAATAAATGTATCTTCTTTAAAATACTCAACTTTTCATGATTATAATTTCTAATTTTTATATTACATTCTTCATAGGAAAACCATTTGAGATCGCTAATCTCATCTTTTTGAAAATTATTTTCACATAGTGTGTTGGAATAGTTCATTTTACATATATAATATTTATGTTTATATGATTTTGCATTAGACCCAGTAAAAATTTCTTCAATAAAACCAACATTTTTTAACATTATAAGGTGTTTTGAAGAGTATCCGGTTTCTTCTTCAAATTCTCGTATAGAACATTCATAATCATTTTCTTTACCGCTTCTACGCCCCTTTGGGAATCCCCATTCGGGTTCATTCCACTTTTTTTCTTGATTGAATAAATGACTCTTTTCTTTTTTTATATAATTAAATTTTTCATTAATTTTAGAATCAAATTTTTCATTTTTTTTATTCCACAAATTAGACCATAGTTGAGAATAATCATTATTTAATATTCCATCAATTTCATAATGCGTCATTTCGACAACAAGTTGTTTTATATGAAACTCGTTGTAAATATTGAATTTTCCTCTAAGAAAATCAACATAGCCTAAACTGTCTTTTCTTCTTACAAGTAAATATTCGTTTTGTTTTCTACCCGGGTTATATCTATAACATATTATACCAAAACTCATAATTGGCCGTTTGCACGAAAAAAACAAATGTCCCTGCATACCGCAATTATTACACACATTTCTTTTTTTCCATTTTCTTTTATTTTCTATTTCAATCATAAAGGGAGTTTACTTCGTTACAAAATGCTATAATCATCTGTTTAATTTATAATATTAATATATACTTTAACCCAATCAAACATGGTACATATTAATAAATATTTTGTTTGTGAACTATTAGAAGAATATTTATCGCAATTGGGTTATTATTACACTTGCAATAAATCTAATAAAAAAAAAATTATTGAATTATTTCATAGTCTTCCCTTTTTCTTTTTTGATTCAAAAGAGCAAAGCATTTTATATAAAATTATACAAAAAAATAATGTTGCCACATATATTGATAATAATGAATCTATGAAAAAACTATGTTACAACATTTATAAGGATTTTTGCGTAACTGTAAATTACCCTTACAAAGAATATGAAGAATATTACAAAAGCATTAAGTATAAAATAAATCACGACACATACTACATGAAAAAAATAAAACAAAAACACATACATAGTTTTGTCTTTTGTCTTTTATTTATAGGGATTGTCTCTGTATATTACATACTTTCAAAAAGATTATATACATGATTATATAATGAGTATTAAATTGTGGATTATCATCATTTGTGGAATCATTCTTTATAATATTTATTATGAAAAGAATTTATTTAACAAGATAAAAAAATACAAAAAATACTATAAAATGATGATTGTAATAATAATCGGATTTGGCGCTTTATCAATTATAAACAAATCTCCAAAAATGAGCTATGAAAATATGAAAACTCTTCAAAATTTTATTCATGTAATGCCCATTGATAAACAATCAAAGGATATGTTAACACCTTTTTTATCAACTGGTGGAAGTGAAAATTATGCTAGACAACAAGCATCCATTAGAAAAATTGAAAAATCCGGAACAAAAGGAACTAAAAGAAGTGTTAGCGAAACAAAAAAAAAATATGTGGCTTCGCAACAAAGTTGGTCGTGTAATAAATGTAAACAAAAATTAAATCATACATTTGAAGTAGATCATAAGATTCGCTTAGATCAAGGCGGAACCAATGAAGTATCTAATTTAGAAGCACTCTGTCGGGAATGCCACGGACAGAAAACTTCTTTTGAAAATTTTTAAGCATTTTAAAAATATAATAATCAGTATTTATAATCATGAGTAAAGCAAATAATAATAAATCAACTTTTATTGTGGATAATATTGATAAAATCATAAGTGTTTTTAGAAAATTAAATCCAAAAGAAAAATTTA
>ERZ887830.1581-NODE-1581-length-12567-cov-5.724984_pt1 | contig 12567 bp, 8 predicted proteins | sample MGYA00521101_ERZ887830 | MGnify/ENA primary metagenome ERZ887830 (study PRJEB32303, sample SAMEA104408592) | aquatic metagenome | biome: Marine water; feature: Pelagic; material: water | place: Baltic Sea | collected 2014-06-05T16:38:00 | depth 1,762 m ...
TTCCAGTGGGTCCGGTCTCACCGGTGATACCAGTAGCTCCCGTAATTCCAGTACGTCCAGTGGCTCCAGTATTACCATTATATCCAACCAAAACAACAGATGAGTTCGCCGTCCATTGTGCCTTCTCGCCTGTATCGATAGAACGATTGGTCACTGTCAATGTGTATTCCCCACTGGAGGGACCACTTCTAGCCGTGACAAATAAATAATAATTACGAGCCCCTGGCACACTATCAAAACCACTAACCTGAATATAACTTCCAACATTCATGTATTGCGCATTATTCAATGTATCTTGAGTAATAATGATGATACCTGATTCATTCGGTAAAATTCCTCCAGAAGCATTTTGTTCAGTGCTGGGTTCTGCGGTAGTTGTCGCAACAAATGGTCCAGGGGGACCAATGCTTCCAGTAGCTCCAGTGCGACCAGTGGTTCCAGTGCGACCAGTGGTTCCAGTGCGACCAGTGGTTCCAGTGCGGCCAGTTGGTCCGGTCATAGAATCTCCAGTAACACCTGTCCATCCAGTGGTTCCACGGGGTCCAACAAGTGCCACAGGTGCATTGTTACTCCATTGTGAAGTAAAGAATGATAAATTTTTCACAACTGCTGTAGTAGTAGTAGGTCTAGATAACACTTGGAAATATCCTGTGCTATTATTATTATCATATATGGTGATAAATGCATCAGCGGGTATAAGTTCATAGTTGCCAGTCAAAAATGTGATAGTTCCTTGTGCATCAGACGCAATTGTTTGAGGTCCAGAAATAGTAGCACTCACCAGAGCACCAGGAGCACCAGTGGTTCCAGTGGGTCCAACCTCTCCTTGAGGTCCAATGTCTCCAGTGTGTCCAGTAGTTCCGGTGGATCCGGTGGGACCAGTATCTCCGGTGGTTCCAGTATCTCCTGTAATTCCGGTGGTTCCAGTAGTTCCAGTGGGTCCGGTGGGACCAGTATCTCCGGTGGTTCCAGTTTCTCCAGTAGTTCCAGCACCCGTGGCTCCAGTGGTTCCAGTGGTTCCGGTGGGACCAGTATCTCCGGTGGGTCCAATGTCTCCGGTTTCTCCAGTGGTTCCAGTGGTTCCAGTTGTTCCGGTTTCTCCAGTGGTTCCAGTAGTTCCAGTGGTTCCGGTGGGACCAGTATCTCCAGTGGTTCCGGTAGTTCCAGTATCTCCGGTGGGTCCAATGTCTCCGGTTTCTCCTGTAGTTCCAGTGGGTCCAGTGTCTCCGGTTTCTCCACTATGTCCAGTAGGTCCAATGTCTCCAGTTTCTCCAGTTAAACCACGACGTCCTGTATCTCCAGTAATACCAGTAGCTCCGAGAGCACCAGTAGCACCAGTACGACCAGTCAATCCACGACGTCCTGTATCTCCAGTGATACCACGTTGTCCAGTGGATCCGGTGACACCACGTCGTCCAGTGGTTCCAGTGTGGCCTCTAATACCAGTCACACCGGTGTCACCCGTTATTCCAGTAGCACCTCTACTTCCAGTAAATCCTTTCACTCCTGTGCTTCCAGTTTGACCTCTAACACCAGTTGGTCCAGTTCGTCCGGTTTGTCCACGAATTCCAGTTTCTCCAGTAATTCCGGTGCGTCCAGTTACTCCAGTAAATCCAGTATCTCCTTTTCCAGTAGGTCCAGTTATTCCGGTAATGCCAGTCACACCCGTATCACCAGTGCGTCCAGTTGCTCCTGTTTTACCAGTGGCACCAGTACGACCAGTCGTTCCTGTTCTACCCAATCCAGTAGGGCCGGTATATCCAGTAACACCACGACGTCCAGTGGCACCAGTAATTCCAGTAATTCCAGTTACTCCTGTCATACCACGACGACCAGTTGTACCAGTAATTCCAGTAATACCTGTAATTCCGGTTACTCCAGTATCTCCGCGAACTCCAGTAACACCTGTAATTCCTGTATGTCCAGTTATTCCAGTCACACCCGTATCACCAGTTCTTCCTCTTACACCAGTAGCTCCAGTAATACCAGTTGGTCCAGTACGACCAGTAACACCTCGTTCTCCAGTATATCCTGTATAACCCGTGGATCCAGTGGTTCCAGTAACACCCTGAACGCCAGTAATACCGGTATCTCCAGTGTGTCCAATGACACCTTGAATACCAGTAACACCCGTAACTCCAGTTGGGCCTACTTTACCGGTAATACCGGTAACTCCAGTGGGTCCAGCTATACCAGTTGATCCTGTTATACCAGTAATACCAGTTGTTCCAGTATCTCCAGTTCTACCAGTCATACCAGTAGGTCCAGTACGACCAGTAAATCCAGTATCTCCCTTACCTGTGGGACCAGTAACACCAGCAATTCCTGTAACACCCGTATCACCAGTTACACCAGTTACACCACGACGTCCAGTGGCACCAGTTATTCCAGTAGCACCAGTCCATCCGGTATCTCCTTTTCCGGTAGGTCCAGTAATTCCAGTAATTCCGGTAACACCAGTCCATCCAGTATCTCCTTTTCCAGTGGGACCAGTAATTCCAGTGAAACCAGTTTCTCCAGTCTTTCCAGTATCTCCAAACCCACGTGATCCAGTAGGACCAACAACACCAGTAGCTCCGGTAATACCAGTCCATCCAGTATCTCCTTTTCCAGTGGGTCCGGTAATACCTGTAACACCAGTTGCTCCAGTAATACCAGTTGGTCCGGTGCGTCCAGTTCTACCAGTAATACCAGTATCACCCGTTCCACCAGTAACACCTGTTTCTCCAGTGACGCCAGTAATACCCATTGCTCCAGTAATTCCAGTAGGTCCAACAGGTCCAACTGGTCCAATATCTCCAGTCATACCAGTTTGGCCAGTTCCAGCGGGACCAGTGACACCTGTATCTCCCTTCACACCAGTAGGGCCCGTGCGACCAGTTCTACCAGTATCTCCAAATCCGGCGGGACCAGTAATACCGGTATCTCCTTTCACACCAGTGGCTCCAATATCTCCAGTCATACCAGTAAATCCAGTCTCACCAGTGAAACCTGTTTCTCCAGTGTCTCCCAGCCCTGTTGCTCCAGTTAATCCTCGGAAACCAGTTGGTCCAATAGGACCTTGATCTCCGGTCATACCAGTCTGTCCGGTTCCGGCAGGACCAGTAATTCCAGTATCACCCTTTAATCCAGTTGGTCCAGTGCGTCCGGTGTAACCAGTAATACCAGTCTGACCTTTACTTCCAGTCATACCAGTATCACCAGTAATACCAGTTGCTCCGGTGGACCCTATTCCTGTGGATCCAGTAACACCAGTCCACCCAGTGTCTCCTCTTCCAGTAGGACCAGTATAACCAGTTTCACCACTCCATCCAGTTTCACCCTTCTCTCCAGTACGTCCAGTATCACCCTTCTCTCCAGTTGGGCCTCTTTCTCCAGTCCAACCAGTAAGGCCTCTTGCACCTCTTCCGGTAGGTCCCATAACTCCAGTAGATCCAGTCACACCTGTCCAACCAGTATCTCCCTTTCCTGTTGCACCTGTCCGTCCGATATCTCCCTTCTCGCCAGTAATACCGGTTGCACCAGTATTAGCAGCAGTTCCGGGAATACCTTGTGGTCCTGTGATACCGGTCTCTCCCGTGCGACCAGTTGGACCAGTAATACCAGTAGAACCGGTATTTGTTGCATATCCAGCAGGTCCACGTTGACCAGTGTAACCAGTAGATCCAGTGGGTCCCACTATTCCAGTGAACCCTAAAGGTACCAATGTTGTTCGGATAAACGATGCGCTACAACTCTCGAAATATAGAGACAATGCAGCACTTGGTATGGTAGAAAACGCCCTTAATCTCACTAATATACGTGTATTAGTGTCACACAAACATACAGGTTTTTCAATATACAATGGAATAATCAACTCGGTTGCTTTGGTTAATGATGCGTTTGTAACAGCAACACGATCGGAAGCAGCAAATGGATTTGGCGTAAACGTTCCATGATCATCTTGAAAATATAATGTCCATTGCAGAGAAACAACATCAGGTTGGGCAGTTCTCACCCAAACATGCATGTCCCACATTCCAGGAGGAATAATATTAGAAGATAACAATCCAGGGATAATAGCAAACTGAACCTCAGCACCACTGATAATATCTCCTCCAGGAATAATTACATAAGGCGCTGCTGTGCCGAGATTACTATCACTAACAACAACAGATTTGATGGTCGGGGCACAGGATTCATATAACTCAGAATCCACATTGTAGAATTTAATTCCATTGACCATAACAACCTCGTCAATATTCATGAACAACACTATGCCTCCAGCAGGTCCTTGCATACCAACTGCACCACTAGGCCCGTCCTCTCCTTGTTCTCCTGTAGGCCCAATTGTTCCAGTCGGTCCTTGAGGACCAGTCGGTCCATCGTCAGGACCCGGTGGATACGGGTGGGGTGGGCACGGATCCGGAGGCGGATACGGCGGTCCAGGAGGACAGGGTGGCAATGGCTGCGGTGGGTGGCGACTACTCTGATAGCCTCTCACAGAGTCAAGATAGTTCTGATACCCCCTCGAGTCCATTTTATATATATAGGTTTTATAAAAATTTTAGAATATATAATTATTGCCTAAAATTTTAAATAACATAGCATAAAAATGTTTTTAATATCCAAATGATATATCGTTATCAAATGTGTACACAATTTTCATAAAAAAATCAAAAAAATTATCATGCTATTGCTGAGAAGCCAAAAACATATTCTGCGCTCCTGTTAGAGGAACAATCTTATATGTCAATTTTTCCAATAACGAAAATAAACTCGAATATGCCTCCCGATCATTACATTCAAACATAATGGGCGGATAATTTGAGTTTTTCAGCGTTTCAAGTCCTCCATTAATGACAAATTCCTCGTTATTTTCAACATCCATTTTTATAAATCCAATGTCTTTCAATTGTAAGCTATCGAGAGTTTTTACTTGAATTTCTTCACTATCCAGTATGTTGTCAGTATCTGGCGAAATAGACGACCCTCCACCATCGTTACTCACAATGTGTAAGGTAAGCGTACCCTCCTGATCTTGAGACCCAAGCCCAAAATTATGACATGTTATATTTGTCATATTAGAAAGAGAAACACCACCACACAAAGAATAATATGTCATCTTCTGAGGTTCAAACGCATGCACATGTTTTACATGATCTGCCAGTGACAACGCGTATGTTCCTGTGTGTGCACCAATATCTAATAGTATCTTATCTTTCGAACAAAACTGCTTACACCATTCAATTAGTCCTGATTCAAAAAGTCCTCTGTCAGCATAACACGTTAATAGCGTTTGAGGTAATATATAAGTTATTTTACCTGTGGTCGTTGCAATATTGTTGTCTCCATTATATGAAACATCCTGATTTTTTGGTTTTGTCAGAATAAAATACGATGTTGACATTATTATAATACAAAACAGCAATATTTAAATATGTTTAAAGTAACTTATATTTCCATACTTCATAAAAGTTTTGATAACATGGAAACCGATTGCATTCTTCAGGCCAGTGGCCCTTTTCAGAATATACTACATTAAAATATCGATCACGAAGAATACTATCTACAAACTCCTTCTTTTTTCCGTCTAGATAGTCGTTTTCCATGATAATTAACCTAATTCCATCCAATATTTCCGGCATATCTTGTAGAATAACATAAAATGCCTCTTCACAATCAATTATTAACGTATCAAATTGTATATCATATTTTTTCTTCAATTCTACACAATTGATGTTTTCTACGGGAAGATGATTTTCTAATAACACATCTGATTCAACATTATGCCATCCGTTTTGTATTATTTTTCGTTTAGATAATGCAGTCGCCTCTATATGAAATAATGCCCTGTTTTTATCACGATTGTGAATAAGGTGTTTCGCTATTTCTGTATTACATTCCATAGAAACAAAATCATTATTACCACACGAGTTCAAAATAAAACTGATAATCAACGCACACCGACCAATATTCCCACCTATTTCAAGGATCTTTTCACTGCCCGTGAGATACTCTACTGCCAGTCGCTGTTCCACAAATTCTTCCGAAAAGTCTCCATGGTCAATTGTTAATCTTCCTTGTATCCAATCTAGACACGCCTGTGTAGTGCGAGTATTTTTAACGTATGCATACGGAACATTATGCTGATCAAACACATCGGTTTCACCAATTTTGAAATATACGTCCTGCGCATTATTAAAACATCGAACAATATTCCCTATTTGTACAAATATGAATTTATCCCTCCCAACAATCGGGTCCGAAAAAAGTTGATCCCGCTCATACTGACTACGTGGAATAAAGACATAACCATTTTTAATCAATTGTTCACATTTGTCACTAACATCAATATTGTGTTCTATAACCCCATAATAAAGTAAGATGTTCATTTTATTATGTAAATAAGTATTTTACTAGCTTCAAACGTTTTACAAATCTAATAAAGAATATATCTGTAGTTATCTTGCACACAAGCAATACCATCCCCGTCTCTACAAGAGGGCATATCTCCATACAAGTACTGCGCAAAAGCCCCTTGATCGTTCGCAACCCTGGTGTTCGGAGTTGAATTAAATACACGATTAGACTGATCTAAGTAAAATTCATCTGTCATGCTTCCAAACAACTGCTTATCTGTATTTTTGATCCCAGGATTGAGCTGCTGCACCATCCGCTTTGTATTTTTTGTAATATCTTCAGAAATTTCCGGATTGAACGCTGGAGTAGCCGGTTTTCTTTCTGGATTATACTTTATTTCGGGCAATAAAACATTTCCAAAAGGATTTTTTGCGGTTCCAGTCTGGTAATCTGATTTAACCATCGTGTCTAACGTTAATGGATTCAATAAAACATCATTTGACTTTTTCCCGGTAAATTGTATTGTGTTATCTGAAAACCCTTCCAATTTATTATTTGAAGATTTTTGATTGCAAATAACGAATATAACACCTAACGTAATCACTCCGATTAACAAAAACTTGATAGATTTTGACAAAAGTGTTCCAACAAATGTAAGTATTAATACTAGACGCACTATCGCGTTCACTTTTTGATTATACTCTTTCATTGAAGAGCGAGGCCATAATTCTAAAATATACTCTTTGTTTAATAATACTGATGGATCATTGTACCATATTGGGACTGGCATTATATATATAATAAAGTAGTTATTTTTTATATATATAAGTGTATTATTTCAACACACGTGTTACTATGTTTTTTCCTAAATGAAATATGATACTGAATACTTGTTATGCCTTTTTGTTTTTGTTCTTCTTCTTCTTAGGTTTTTTTTTCTGACTATTATTATCTGTCATTGATCCATTCCCAGAAGTCTCCATCATTGCAACTAATTCTTCATCGGAATACTTGGGTGTATTGGCCTTCTCTTTTGGCATCATGCTAGCAAGCTCTTTTTGCATTTTTTTTAATTCTCCTTGCTTCTTGGCTTGCTCCCTAATTTCTGCCTTTCTCAATTCCTGTTTCATCTTCTGTTGTGTTGCCTTCATATTTACTTTCCCGCCACCCATTCCTCCCATATTCATACCCAATTTACTCAGCATCGATTGCATATCTCCCATTCCGGGCATATTCTTCATTTTACCCATCATCTGGGTTGCCTCTTTCATCAATTCTGCCTCGGAAATGTCTCCATTTTTCATTTTTTCTTCAAGTTTTCCACCCACGTTTTGAACAAGGTTCATTAGTTGCCCTGGATTTTTAAACATCTTTTGAAACACCTTATTAATATCTGTCTCTCCCTCTGTATCCATATTTATTTCCCCTGCAGTTTCTTCGGCAATTTCACGTGCCAAGTCTCCTAGTTTACCTGTGAACATTCCTTGCATATGACTATGTATGTCATCTACATTGGGCTGATTAAAAGTATCTTCAGCAGCAGCAGCATCATCATCATTGTTCTTGTTTTCAAAAATACCCTTTATTTCATCTAAAGCACTATTCAACTTTCCTTTGAACTCATCTTCATCCATGTTTTCAAACATTTCCCCTGCCTCACCGAATACATTTTTGTCTTTGACAGATCCAACTACTGAAAATAATATTAGTTGTAAATATTTCCAAATCGTCTCGCGTGTTTCGCTACTTATATCATCTTGCCAGAGATTTTTGAAATGAATAAATGGTAAAAACTCTGTATCGACATCGGAATCATCGTCAAAAATAGATGCATCCTGGTTGAGAATTTCAAAAAAACGCGGCGCATACTTCTTGGCACAGAACTTATACAAAAACATTCGGTCTTTCTCTTTTCTTTTAGAAAAGGCATCTATCCTTTCTTGTTCGTCCTCAATATGTGCAAAGGTTTCCTCAGATTTCCACCACTTCTCAATAAGCGGTCGGTACTCAGGAAAACTTCTTAATATATCTGCAACAAAATCACCAGACACTTTTTTGAACTCCTCAGGAATTTCTGTTTCAGCAGCCATTTTAATAAAGTACAATTAGTTATTTATTTAAACTGGTGAATAACTAATTAATTAGTAGTTAGGTATTCAACAATTATCACTTTTCTTGTTGTCTAAACAACATGGTTAGTTTACATAGATTTTGCAGATACTTCAGTATCTTGGCTTGGTTCGCTGAATCCATACTTTTAATTGGAGTTCGCAATCTGTCGATTGCATCAATAATTTGCTTTGTATTACTTCCACCATTTTCAAGGTCCTCGGTGTAGTCTTTGTTCATAAAATAATCAAGCTTCCCATCCTGAATTTCTTGGTGATACTTTTTAACCACAAACATATCCCATGATATGACTAATAACTTAGGGTTCGCTTTCTTTATCAGAAGAAAGGAGTTCTTCGCAGATTGTATATCTATATCATCTGGAAACACGTTGCAAATATCCTGAACAAGTTCCATAAAATGTGTGTTAAAGGCGCCAACTATTGAAGTCATTATATTACTAATTGACTATTTTTTTAAGTATTGTTTTACTAAGTTGTATGTCATAAAACTTAATACTTGTAAAAATTTTTATTTTTTGACCAATGCACTATTCCTTCTCCCCATTCATCATATAACTCTCCAAACCCCTTGTATTTAAATTTTCCGTACTCACCATAATCTTTTCCAAAAAATCTACACCGAACAGGGAAGTCAGCATCGGTTGTTTCTGCATTTATACGTTTATCAGGCACATGCCACAAATTGTTGGTCTTAAATGATATGTGGGGAGCAATGACTTCATTTATTGCAGATGTGTACACACCTGGTCCGGTTACTTCCAAAATATTATCAAGACGTTCTTCTATTCTTTCACAGCATAAGTCTATTGTTTTTTTCATAATTTCATGTTTAGGAGGATAAATCAGCATCCATTGAAGGAAACTACCCATATTCTTTTCCCTAGAAATAATAGCTTCCTCATTGTTTGTTATTAAATTATTAAGTGACCCTGTAATATGCGAATCTATATCTAAATAAACTCCACCTATCTTGTACAATACACAATATCTCCATAGATCGGCTTTTGCAGCACCCATGTTGAGTCTTGTGAAACAATCATATACTCGTCCATGGAAATTATTTTTCATAAATAGACCCATTGCTTGATCATCGTATAATACAAATTTGAAGTCCGGGTTCTGTCGCTTCATTTGAATAATAATGTTACGCGTTGGCGAAGGCAAATCTGAAGTAACATATGTTTGGTGAACTATTTTCGGAATGGACATATAAAATATATTCAAAAAATATTTTTGCGTTTATTTGAATACAACAACAAATTAGTTAAAATGAGTTTAATATTTTATTCTATTAGTATACATGTCAGAAAAAGACAAAAATATATCACCAGATCTAGATCTCATGAAACAAATAACAGAGTTTCATGGAAAAAAAGATGATGTGATGAAAAATATAAATTTGCTAAATACGTTGTCTGAGAAACTTACCATAGCTATTCAAGAAGAGGAAGTAAAGGTAACGCAGAACAAAAGCAAAGAAATGCTTGGTAGTAAAAAAGATATGAACGAAAATGAACTAGAACTTCTTGGTCTTGAAAACAAAAAAATGGAGGGGTATCTTCAGATACTTCAAGGTAAGCAAGAACTTGAGTTAAAATATTTAGAACAATTATGCGAGCAACGTTCGCGTGTGGATAAATTATCGGAAAAGTATCCACATATCGACATTAAAAATTTCTGGACATACCAAGAATATTATAATGACCAGCTTCATGTATCCAAACAACGAACTCGAAAACAGCTTGGAATACCTAAAAAGAATAAACAGAAAAGCACACACACATCGAATAATAATCAATACCCAACCCAAGATGAACACCAGGCGATGTATCATCAATATCTTCAGCAGCAATATCTTCAACAACAATATCAACAACAACAGCAACAGCAACAGCAACAACAACAGCAACAGCAACAGCAACAATATCAGCAACAATATCAACAACACCAGCAACAATACCGCCAACAACACTCATCCTCTCAACCTTCTCATATGCCAGTAGCCGATCCTCAAATATCACAAGTGAATGTTACAGAACACGATACACATAGCGATGTTCCATCCCAACATAGTAGCTCTAATCCACCACCACCACCGCCTGGGAAGCAATCTACATCTTTAGATGTAGATGCTCCCTCCCAACAACCTCAACCTATGTCACAGGCGCCACAAGTTTTTCCACAGAGTTCTCCTCCTGGTCCAACTACTACCAACTTTCCGGCATTTCCGCTATTAAACGAGATTAATAATGCAAGCATATCCTCATTGCGAAGATCATCCATGCCAGTAACCAGAGATGAAAGACGTAGTTCGGGTGGTTTGCAAGACCATCTATCCGTGGCACTTGATACAAAATTTCAGAGTGCAATGAGACATCCAAACGAAGAAAATTCAAGCGAAAGTGATGACGATAATAGCTTTCTAAATTAATAACTTTTTAACAAAATGTATATTAGTTATAGGGTTGTCATAACTAATATAGAACTACAATCTTTGTTGTGGGAGCGAGCTTTGGATATCCTTCTCCCGTTGTTGCATGAGAGACTCTACAGTAAGCTCTTCTGCTATCTTTGGAGCTTTATAATTCGCCTCGTCTTGTGGGGTTGATATACTATCAGAGTAGTCCAATGGCACAAAATTGTGCATCTGTCTGGTTCCACCTGTACCCTTTGCAGACAATTCTTCTGGACCCATATCTAAAAAACTATATGAGTCAGACAACGCACCATATCCACCGCCACCACCCCCAATAGCAAATGCTTGGGGTTCCATGTTGTTATTTGTTACTACCTTCTTTACTGCTTCTTGTCTAGGCTTAAAAAAAAGACCTATTTCATTGCCATATACAATGCGATAATTATCATTTAATAGTAGTAGGGCAGGAACCCGTGTAACATTACTTGGCATAACTAACTCCTGACCATTTTCCAATATGACAAAAATTTTATCGTCTTTTTGGATTCGTTTATCAATACAAACAAAATGCACATCTTTGGTTATTTCAGGCGACTTTCCAATAGTCTGTAGCAGAGACTTTGAATGATCACAAAAATTGCTGTAATATAGTATCGAACTCATAGAGATTATACATCTAATAGTTGTTTGATTTTAACTCATTTTAAAAATAAATGAATTAAAAGTTCTTCGTTATATATATTATCAATCACCATGAACCCTAAAATAGTTCCCCAATCAATCTCTGAAGAAGACAATGTTCTCAAATTTACATTACAGGGTGTAAACACCAGCATTGCCAATGCATTAAGAAGGATCATCCTATCTGATATTGATTGTGTTGTTTTTAAGACATATAATGAAGCAGTAAATCAATGTTCAATTGAACAGAACACCACTATGTTTAATAATGAAATTGTAAAACAGCGATTAGGATGTATCCCAATTCATATTGATGACCTAGATATGCCATTAGAAAATTATCTTCTCGAAGTCTCAGTAGAAAATATGACAGACAGCATTCAATATGTAACCACCCAAGACTTTCAAATTAAAAACGAAAACACCGGCAAATATTTGTCAGAAAACGACAGACAGAAAGTGTTTCCCCCAAGCGACGAGACTGGCTATTATATTGATTTCTTGCGACTAAAGCCCAAAATTAGTGATGAAATACCAGGAGAAACAATTAAGTTGTCATGTAAGTTTTCCATCGGAAATGCAAAAGAAAATGGCATGTTCAATGTAGTATCTTGTTGCTCATATGGTTGTTCTGTAGATGATGTGAAACAAGAATTAGAGCTAAATAAACTGCGCAAAACATGGAAGGACCAGGGCTTAAAAACAGCAGATATCAAATATGAGAGCGACAACTGGAAGCTACTCGATGGATTGAGAATTATCAAGCAAGATAGCTTTGACTTCATCATCCAAACAATCGGAGTTTTCACGAACCAAGACATAGTCAGAAAGGGTTGCGACAAGATCATTCAACAACTAAATAATATTGATACACTGATTAAAAAAGAAGACCTTGAGATCGTAAAATCATCATCTACTATGAAAAACTCCTACGATATCATCTTAGAAAACGATGATTACACCATCGGTAAAATCATAGAATATGCACTATATACC
>ERZ887830.1585-NODE-1585-length-12547-cov-12.083734_pt1 | contig 12547 bp, 9 predicted proteins | sample MGYA00521101_ERZ887830 | MGnify/ENA primary metagenome ERZ887830 (study PRJEB32303, sample SAMEA104408592) | aquatic metagenome | biome: Marine water; feature: Pelagic; material: water | place: Baltic Sea | collected 2014-06-05T16:38:00 | depth 1,762 m ...
GCTGTGCAAGTGCCGCGGCAATCGGGATCGGGGTCAGGAATCAAAAACTCGACCTCACCTGTGATGGCACTTCCAACGCGGATGCCGCGCAGCCAGTCGCCGTGGTCGGGGTTAATCGAGCCAGACTCAGAGTCTGCCGAATAAAGCACATCGTGCTTGTCTATATAGATGCCGCTTGGGCGACCAAATTGATACCACGTATCGAGATGCTTTCCTTCTTGATCGAAGATCTGAACGCGATTATTACTGCGATCGCCAATAAATAGCCTTCCTTTTGAGTCCATCGCAAGCGCATGGGGCTGCATAAACTGACCGTCGTCGGAGCCCATTTCGCCAAAGCTCATTAAAAACTCACCATCGGCGTTAAATTTGAGTACGCGAGCTGTCGTGCCTGCCGTGTTGGAGTGTCCCTCGGCAACGAAAATGTCGCCGTTGGGGGCAACGTGCATGTCGTTAGGTGTGAAGAAATACTCTTCGTTGCGACCGCCGGCTTTTTGACCCAGCGCCATGAGGTGAATACCGGTGGGGCTAAATTTGTGAATCTGATGGCCATAGGCTTCGGTCGGCGGATTGTCGCCACCCTGATTGTCGCGACCGTCGGCTATCCACACGTTGCCGTCGTGGTCTACATGGATACCGTGTGGCCAGGTGATATAGCCTGCGCCAAAGCTGCGCACCATCGTGCCGTCTTTATCGAACAGCATCACAAGATTAGTGTCTGGGCTGTTAACGCAGGCATTTACGTTGCCGCCACAGCGCTCTGCGATCCAGACACTCTCCCCGTCGATATCGATATCAACCGTGCTGCTCGAGCCCCAGTTGCGACCCGCGGGCATCTTAAAGTAGCCGGCTTGCGTTGTGTAAGGATTGGGGAGATCGTTGACCGGCGGCATATCGGCTTGAGCGATCGACAGCGCAGGCATTGCTAAACAGCCGGCTAAAAGCGCTGCTGTAAGGGTTGGCATTGAAGTGTTTGTTTTCATTATTACTCCTAGTTAATACAGTGTTTTATTCGTCGGTAGCGACAGCGCCCTGTGTCTCGGACAACGGCGAGCCGTCGCCATTCATGCCCATCGACTCGTAGCGGCGCCAGCCGGCTAAAATTCCGATAAGGCCGTGATTTCCCTCGTGACAGGCGTATTCGTAAACGGGATCGGCGGAGCGGCGCAGCGGGACGCGTGCCGACCAGGATGAGTCCCAGCTCTTTGGGTCGTTTACGGTGAAGTCGTATTCGAGCAAGCCGTCGGCGACATAGGTGAAGCGTTCGATAATCGTTGCTTGCTCTGACATCCCGCGCAGGTTGTAGTCGTGGTAGAAGTTGTTGGTTTCGACAACGAGGACGTCACCTTCCCAATGACCGACCGACTCACCTTCCCATTTGGGCTGAAGGCCGCTGGGTTTGGCATTGAGCTTGATGATGCGCGCCGAGTGCACCATTTCATTTAAGATCATGATGTGGTCTTCGGTCTGCACCAGCTGCATGTTGTTGTTGTAAGAGCCGGGAATCATCGGTGGTCCGCCGATAAAGCCGGTAAGGCAGCGATCGACGGTTGTGCGGCCTTCGGGGCCTGCGCTGTTAAAAATCATGTTGCGGTAGTCTTCACGGCGCTGTTTGCCGGTCTGGTTGAGCTCGGGAATGCGTCCATTAGGTGGGTCGTAGATGAGCGAGGTACGTCGGCTCGCAATAGTCTCGCTGCCGCGCTCATACCAAAACTCGTTATAGGAGATGACGCCAGGTGGATAGCCGGCTCCGCCGACGCTGTCGACGATGAGGTCGCGGTTTTGGCGTTGATTCTCGAATTCTTCCCATTCTGCCGCTTCTTCGGGCGTTAGCACTGCCTTGTCGGCGAGTTCCGGTGGGCGATTAAGCGGAGTGATAGTTCTGAAGGTGTAAAAACCCTGAAAGTCGGGGTGTCCGTGCTCGGTGCGAGGAATGTCCACGTCTTGTGCGAGCGCTAACTGGCAGCTTAGCGCTGCGACAATGACCGAACAACCGAGTCCTTGCGCATAGCGTACACGTTTGCGTGATGGCGCTGTTAACTCGGAGAAGCGGGGTGGGTTATAGGCATCGCTATTCATACAAACCTCTCGGGATCGCTTTGTTTTTGTTGCGTTAGTTAGCGGTGAGTCGGGCGGTAATCAGATTGTAAGTAAGACGTCTAGCCTACTGAAATTACGCTTCTGTAGAGCAGATTTCAAGCCTTTGCGACGGCAGCTAAATTGAACACAGCGTACCCCATGGTTTATGCTAGCCAGCAGGTTGCATGTGACCGAGATGCAACACACAAGACAGACGAGACACGACCAATGAATTCGACTCAGGTGGACACGAGCCCTGCGCTGCGCCTTTCGCAGGTAGTGGGCAGTTTTAAACTTCCGATGGCGCTGACGCTCGCGATATTCGTGCTCTCGTTTGCCCCACGCATAGCCAGCAACTCGACGCTCATGTATTCGTTTTGGGGCGCATCATTGGTGCTTCTGCTGTGGCAAGGTTTCATGCTCATTCACCTTGCTCGTCGTCCTGCGCTCAAAGATTTCAGCCGCGCCGTTTATTCTCAGCATTATGTTCAAGCGATGGTGCAGTTCAGTGTCTACCTTTATTGGGGCTATTACTGGCGACCGGTCTACGATCACCTCTGGCTGCTTGCCGGGCAAGTGATGTTTGCTTATACCTTCGGCATGTTGCTCGCGTGGTCGCGGCGTCGTAGCTACATGCTCGGATTTGGACCCATTCCTATCATTTTTAGCACCAATCTTTTTCTGTGGTTTCACGACGACTGGTTCTACATGCAGTTCGTTATGATTGCCGTGGGCTTTCTAGGCAAAGAGTTTGTGCGCTGGAATCGCGATGGTCGCAGCGTGCATATCTTTAATCCGTCTGCCTTTAGTCTCGGATTCTTTTCGTTGATCCTTATCACGACCGGCACCACCGACCTGACGTGGGCGCCCGAGATTTCATCGACGCTGACGCTCGCGCCGGGAATCTACACCTATCTGTTTGCGGTCGGTTTAGTCGTCATGTACTTTTTCTCGATCACGCTTGTGTCGGGCGCTGCAGCGATCACCCTGTTTGGCTTTAGCGCGCTGTACGCGGCTATTGCCGGCGTGCCTTACTTTCTTGATTCAGACATTCCCGCGGCGGTGTTTCTCGGGCTGCATCTCCTAATTACAGACCCGTCGACGTCGCCTCGTACCCCTCTCGGAAAAACGCTTTTTGGCGTGCTTTATGGCATCGGCGTGTTTGCGCTGTATACGATTCTCGGCTGGTTTGGTGAGCCTACGCTTTACGACAAATTACTTTGTGTGCCGTTGCTCAATCTCAGCGTGATTGGCATCGACCGCTTAGTGCGCCGCATTAATTCTGACGCGGTGTTAAACCTTTGGAATCCTTCTTGGTTTAGTGGACGCGCTAATGTCGCACACATGATGATTTGGATTTCGGTGTTTGGTCTTATGTCGCTGCTTGGTCGGACTGATGCGCAGCATCCCGGCGACAGTGTGCCGTTTTGGGAGCAGTCTTGTTCGGCGCAGCTGCCCAATGCGTGCGACCGACTCGTAAGCGTTGAGTCGACCTACTGTGGTGACAATGCCGCGTGGGCGTGCAATGAGCTCGGCGCACACTATCGGGAGGGAGCAATAGTTGATCGCGATACAGATCTTGCTTACAGCTATTTCGCCCGCGCCTGTGAGCTCAAGTTTCAGGCAGGTTGTGCAAATTTGCTTCAAGAGCAAACGGCGCTGAGAGCCGAGCCGCTTGAGTTAGATTTACGGCTTATGCTGCGCCAAGGCGGTAAAAATTTGATGGACACGCCGGTGTTCGAACTTTACGCGCGGGCGTGTGTCCATGATTGGGCATTCGCCTGCGAACGTTCTGCCGCGGCAGGGGAATAACAACGTATGGCATCGGGAAAGGGTAAAAAAGGCGCAGTAAACGAGCCCCAAAAAACAGATCCCTTTCTTGCGCAGAACCTCGACTACCAAGCACCGGGCCGCGCCGTTGGCCTTACGGTAATGCTCTCCTTGGTGGCCTTCACCGCGGCCTTCATGAGCTACCAGAGCTTGCAGCTTGATCAGGCAACGAGTCCTTCATCAAAGACATCAAAGACATCAGAGGCATCAGAGGCATCAGAGTCATCAGAAAATTTTGCATTGCCCGGCGATCCACTCTGGGGGTTCGTTTCTATTCCCGCCGGCGAATTCATCATGGGCAGTAATCCTCAGCGCGATCGGATGGCGTATGAGAATGAGCGCTGGTCGTCGACGCAGCGTCAGGGCAGGGTAGCTTTGCCCGAGTATTTCATTGGCCGTTTCGAAGTCACCAACGCACAATTCGCCCATTATCTTTCGGCGATCGGGTCATCGAGTGCCGAGGCGTTCGCAGAGTTAGACCCAGCGTTGCCAGTAACCTCAGTCTCATTGCCACAGACGTTGAGCTATGCGCGCTGGCTCGATTCGCAGCTTCGTAGCACGGCAGCAACGCCGGTCGCCCTGCGTGAGGCGCTCGATGCTGGCGCCAAAGTGACGCTGCCTAGCGAAGCTGAGTGGGAAAAGGCCGCGCGTGGCACCGACGGACGGATTTTCCCGTGGGGCATGGAGCCTAACGGCGCCTTTGCAAATGTTGCCAGTGCCGCTCTATTGCCAGTCGGCTCGCGTGGTTGTGAGTCATGCAGTTATGGAATCGCCGACATGGCGGGCAACGCCTGGGAGCTCACCCGCAGTCCGCTTATCGATTACCCATTCGTTATGCCCAGCGCCGAGGCATTGCTGCGCGCCGATTCGCTTTGGGTTATGCGAGGCGGCTCTTTTCAAGACACAATCAATAATGTGCGAAGCGCGGTGCGCGGGGCAGTTGATCCTAGCGTGCGCAATCCAACGATCGGCTTTAGGTTGGTTATTTCGTCGCTTTAATGATCATTCATTCACGCCGCGAATTAGCAATTGCAGTGCGACAAGGGTAGAATTCGCGCACTCAATCCCCCCTTCAGTCTTAAGAGAAGTAAATCATTAATGACCGATTCGTTTAAAGAAAGCGCCCTTCGTTACCACACCCATCCGCTACCGGGAAAGCTCGAAATACGACCAACAAAACCCCTCGCGAACAAGCGCGACCTGTCGCTCGCCTATTCGCCGGGCGTCGCACATGCCTGCGAGCTGATTGTCGAGAATCCAACAGAGGTTGCCTCAGTAACCTCGCGCGGCAATCTAGTGGCGGTGATCACAAACGGCACGGCGGTGCTTGGGCTCGGTAATATAGGCCCGTTGGCCTCAAAGCCGGTGATGGAAGGCAAGGCGGTTCTGTTTAAGAAGTTCGCCAACATAGACGTGTTCGATATAGAGATCGACGAGACCGATGTCGACAAATTGGTCGATATTATCGCGAGCCTCGAGCCAACGTTCGGCGGTATTAATCTCGAAGACATCAAGGCGCCCGAGTGCTTTATGATCGAGAACAAGCTGCGCGAGCGCATGAAAATACCCGTTTTTCACGACGACCAGCACGGCACGGCGATTGTCGCAGCGGCTGCAATCTACAACGGCCTGCGCATAGTCGAAAAAGAAATTGGCGATGTGAAGCTCGTGGTTTCAGGCGCAGGGGCTGCGAGTATTGCCTGTGTCGACCTTCTGGTGAGCATGGGTCTTAAAAAGCAAAATGTGCGCATGATCGATCGTAATGGGGTCATTTACGCCGGTCGAAAAGAAGGCATGAATCCGTGGAAAGAAGACTACGCGATTGAGACAAGCGATCGAACAATCGAAGACGCGATCGATGGCGCCGATCTTTTCATGGGACTCTCGGGACCGGGCGTCTTAAACGGCGAGCTCGTAAAGAAGATGGGGCCTAAACCGATCATCCTTGCGATGTCGAATCCGATTCCCGAAATTATGCCCGAAGAGGCGATGGCGGCGCGTCCGGATGCCATTATAGCGACAGGTCGATCGGATTACCCTAATCAGGTTAATAACGTTCTTTGTTTCCCCTTTATCTTCCGTGGCGCGCTCGACTGCGGCGCGTCGACTATTAATGAAGAAATGAAGATGGCGGCGGTGAGAGCGATTGCTGACCTCGCTACAAAAGAGACGTCGGATGTCGTTGCAGCGGCTTATGCAGACGAGAAGCTGCGGTTTGGGCCAGAGTACTTAATTCCTAAGGCGTTCGATCCGCGCCTGATCGAAGACATCCCGCTTGCTGTTGTTAAGGCAGCGATGGAGAGTGGCGTTGCTACCCGACCCATCGAAGACCTCGAGGCATACAAGCAAAAGCTGCATGAATTTGTGAATCAGGCAGGGCTGTTTATGCAGCCGCTTATCGAGGTGGCGAAAAAATCCCCAGCGCGTATTGTTTATGCCGAAGGCGATAATGACGACGTGCTAATGGCAGTGCAGGCGGTGGTTGATGAGAATATCGCCACGCCTATTCTCATTGGTCATCGCAAGACTATGGAGCGAAAGATCGATAGACTCGGCCTACGCATCGATCTAGACAACGAAGTCGAAGTCTTCGATCCAATGCATTACGAGCAACACGACGACTTCGCATCGTTCTATCACGAAGCGGTTGGCCGCCATGGTGTGTCTGTCGATGCGGCGCGAAAAATAATGCGCAATGACAACACCGCCATTGCCGCAGTGATGGTTGCGCGCGGCGATGCCGACGGCTTGATCTGCGGCAAGGTTGGGCGCTTCGACTTCCACCTACGTGAAATTATGCATCTGCTCGGCCCTGCGAATAAATCCGAGACTCGCGAGCAATTAGTGTCGTCTACCGCGGTTCTTCTGCTGCCAGATGGCCCTCTGTTCTTGGCAGACACGTCGATGAATGTCGATCCGACATCCGATGAGCTGGTAAAAATTACCGAGGCGAGTATCGATCTCGTGAAGCGTTTTGGTATCGAGCCTAAGGTTGCATTGTTGTCGCATTCGAATTTCGGCACCGCGAATAATCCTTCGGCGCGTAAGGTAAGACTTGCCGGTGAGATTCTGCGTGAAACTTATCCTTCGCTACAGGTCGATGGCGAGATGCATGTGCTCAGCGCGCTTAACCCTAAGCTGCGCGAGACTATCTACTCGAAGGCAAATATCAAAGGCCGCGCGAATGTTTTAGTGATGCCAAACCTCGACGCGGCGAATATCGCGATGGGGCTGATACGCTCGATGACAGACGCGCTGTTGATAGGCCCGTTCATCAATGGCTTCCGCAAGCCTGCGCATATTGTGATTCCCTCGGTGACCTCGCGTGGCATATTTAATATGACAGCGGTCACGGTTGCGGATATTCACAGCGCAGGACTAGCTGCTGAGAAATAGGGTAAAGCGGGCGCTATGGCAACGCGAAGGTGAGAATTAAATCGCCTCCGCGTCTGCCGCGGCTGCCTCCGCCCGAGGCGACAGTAACGTATTCTTTACCGTCGATCACATACAGGGCAGGGGAGGCGAAAATGCCCGACCCGGTGTTGAATTTCCATAGCTCCTCGCCTGTTGCCGCATCATAGGCATAGAAGTAGCCGGCGGTATTACTCCCCGCGCCAACAAAGACCACCCCTCCTGCTGTCACCACCGCACCTGCTTGGCCATAGCCCTCGAATATTTGCCGCCATACCAGCTCTCCGGTTGTCGGGTCGTAGGCCGAAAAATAGCCCATCGGGTCGCGGCCCGAGCGAAACGGCTGGTCAATCGCATTCACGTACAGCAGTCCCGTGAGCGGGCTAAACGCGATGGGTGCATAGTTGGAGCCGCCGCCATAGCCCGGGGCAAAAATCTGATTAGGGCCGATAGGCGTGAACTGCTCGACTAAGTGATATTCCTCGAGCTGTTCGGCGGGAATATTAATAGGATAGACAGGCGACACGGGCTCCATACGCTCGCCGTTAGCCTTGTGTGGGATTGGCTGCGTAGGCCAAGGCTCTTCGCCTTCGGTCGCGGTCTCGGTCGACACGGCAATCTCCGGAATCGGATGCACGGGTTGTCCTGTCTCGCGGTCGAGTATATAGAGCCAGCCATTTTTGCTTGCCTGTGCCAGCGCCTTCACTTGATTGCCGTCGACTAACATATCAAACAGCACAGGCTGATTGCCGGAATCGTAATCCCACACGTCGTGATGCACTTGCTGGTAAAACCACTCGAGTTTTCCCGTATCGAGCGAAAGCGCGATGATCGCGTTAGTGAATAAATTAATGCCGTCGCGCTTGGTGCTATTTCCAAAAGGATTGCCGACCGCAAAATAGACGAGGCCGAGCTCGGGATCTATCGAGGGCGTCTCCCAAATGCCGCCGCCGTTGCGCTCGCCACCGACCCACGTTGGACCGGCGATCTCCCAGCCCTGATCGGTTTCGTCCTGCGGCACGGTATTAAAGTGCCATTCGACTTCGCCGGTTTTCGCATTCACTGCCAGCACATAGCCGCCGGCGATGTGGCTTTCGCTGCGCGTGGTCCCGATATAGAGCATGCCATTGTGAATCTGCGGTGCTGTTGTAAACCAGTAGCCGACCGAGATCGCGGTGTCGATGCTGGGGTCTTTTAAATGCAACACGTCGAGGATCACCGGCGCCATGCCATCATCGCCGAAGCCTTCGATTGGTTCGCCGGTTTTCGCATCGAGCGCAAAAATGAAAGAACCGGCGGCGGTATACACAATGCCGTCGTCGACGACGACACCGCGGTGCCTAAAAATATAGCCTTCGCGGCGGCCACCGCCGAGTTTGCCGCTGACATTGTATTCCCAAAGCAGATGGCCGTCGGTGGCATTGGTTGCGTAGACGCTGCCGCGCGCGTCGGTCACGTACATAATCCCGTCGACAATAATGGGCGTGGTTTGATTACTCACACCATCGATAACCCCATGCTGGAAAAGCCACGCGGGCTTTAACGAGGCGACATTCTCGGGAGTGATCTGATCGCTCGGCGTGAAACGCGTGCCGGCTAAGTCGAAATTGTGTAGGGGCCATTCGAGTGTGCGGACAGTCGACGCTTTAGGCCGGCTATCCGTTTCGATGACGATGCTCGCTGTGCAACCGCTGAGCGCGGTAAAAGCGATAAGAGTAAGTCGTGTGGCGAGTGTTTTAGCGACGCGTGCGTTCATTATTTGTGGCCCACGATATTAAAGAAATCGACAAATTTCTGCATGTTGGCGGCGTCCTGCGAGATAAGCAGCGAATGGTCACCCCCTTCAATCTCGACATACAGGTGCTGCATACCGCGCGCGGCCATCCCAGCGACCCACGTACGCGTCGCAAAAACGGGTACTAGATCATCTTGATCGCCCTGCAAAATAAAGATCGGGAGATGCGCAATTTTGTCGAGTATTTCATCCATAGGTGCTGAGATTGCAGGGGCGGGTGCCGCGACGCCTAGTCCTGCGAATACGTCGGGGTGTTTTGCGGCTATATGATAGGTGCCGCCTCCTCCCATCGAGTGCCCCCAGAGAAAGATGCGGTCGCTGTCTATGCGCAGCTCGTCGCGCACCAGTTCCAGTACGTTCATTACATCTTGCTCGCTATAGACGCCGTCCTGAGGGTCTTCGGCCGGGCGCGATCCGAACCAGCCTTCGCGAATATAGCCAAGGGGTGTCACTACTGCGTAGCCGCTTTCTTCTGCTTGGTCGAGCAGGCCGTGATAGCCCATCAGCCAGTCGTAGCTGCGGCCAAGTCCGTGCAGAGAAACGAGAAGCGGGAGCGCTTCTGTCCCCTTGGGGTCATAAGAGGAGGGCACAAAAATAGCGTAAGGAATAGACTCGCCAGTAGGCTCGAAGGTGTAGCTGCGATGCTGAACGCGGGGGTCGTCGATGTGGCTTTCGTCGTCAGCTGCGGTGCGGTCAGCAAACGCTGCCGGCGCAAAACAGAGCATCGCGGTTGTCAGGGCTGCAGACACGAAGGCTGCAGGAGAAAGGGCTACGAACAATCGTGAATAAAACGACATAGGGTTGCTCCTTGATTAACGAACGCGTTAATTGACTAGCGCGGTAAACGAATTATTCTCTGCCATTACTCTAATCAGTTTAATCGCATCGGTGTCGAGCCGGACATAGGCTGCTTTCAGATGCTCGCCGACATCTACAGCGCGATGTTCGTCTGGCAATTCGCGGCGATAGCGAAAGCGCACAAACAGATAGCCTTCTTCAGGCTCCTCGATCGACGCTTCGCTTTCGGCGTGTATCTGCGGCTTATCGCGCTGGGTTTTAGTGAGCACGCGCGATTCGTGTTCGAGCGTCACGTCTTCGTAAAAGTGGGCATCGCCCGCGCTTATTTCGCGAACAAAACCAGCGCCGTTCTGAGGGTGCGAGAAGCAGTCGATGCCTTCGATAAATCGCTGAGGGCTTCGCGCCCGAAGCACCAGACCTTCCCAGAGATGTGCGCGGCTTATATCGGCGCTCGTTGGATTCGCCGGCTCATTTACTTGTACGATATGCTCGAATTCGAGAAAGCCTTGTTCAGGCATCTCGATTTCATTAGTTAAATCAGTCAATCGCTAATCCCCAGGTTTCGATTTCGCTCAGCATTTCATGGGCGGTCCAATCGAATTTGAGTGGAGTGATGGTGGCGTAACCGTTTTGATAGGCATAGGTATCGCTTGTGGAATCTAGCGCCCGATTGCCTACATACGAGGCCTCGAATTCACTGACCTCGCCGTCGGTGCGCGTGAGCTCGTAGGGAGAAAATTTGAGATAGGACTCGCCCATGGGCCTAACCGCAACGCCTTTTAACTCGCCGCCGGGGACATTAATCGAGATGACTATGCCCTCGGGGGCGCCATCGCGTTGATATTTCGCCACCAGCTGACGGGTAAGATTTACAGTGACCGAGGTATCGACATTGGCGGTGTCTTGCGACACGGCGATGGCTGGGATGCCCTGATAAATAGCCTCCATCGCTGCACCTACAGTGCCCGAAAGATGCGAGACGTCACCGACATTGGCGCCTTGATTGATGCCAGAGACGACGAGATCGAACGGCTCGTCTTTGCCAAGGTGCAAGAGCCCGAAGCGCACAGCATCGGCTGGGCGGCCGTCGACGGCGTAGCCAAAAAATTCGCCGTTAGCAAAAATGTGTTCGACCGTGCGCGCGCCGCCGTCGGTCGATTGACTGCTTCCAGATTTGTTTGCGTCGGGCGCCGAAACCACAATCTCGACATCGTCGAGTGTCGCAAGTCCGTCGCGTAGCGCATGAATAAGTGGCGAATTGATGCCGTCGTCGTTCGAAATTAGTATGCGATAGGAATCGGCAAAGGCCGAAGCACTTGCCAGTAGCCCTGAAGACAGAGCGAGCAATCTAACGAATTGAATGGATTTAAAGGAGAGGCGCATAGCGATAGTATTCCTTGAACGCAGGGTCAGATGTTGTAAGCAATATAGACCAACTATGCGTATTATTACCACCCACGAGGCGCCAAGTGCGCGTGCAGCGGGATGAACGGTCGAACAAACAGCAGGAAGAACAATGCTTAACAGAATACTTAGAACAGGAGTCGCAGCCGCGGCAATACTGGGCGCGCTGGCAACACCTGTCACGGCTGCCGAGTCGGAGCGTGAATCAGCCAACGCGGCGCTCACCAATCCTTTGCTCTACGCAATCGCGTGGCGCCAAACCGCGGCTGAATTTCGTGCGCTGTATTACCAAGGCTTCGCGCTCGCGCAGCTGCGGGTCGAGCAGGCACTTGCCGCGCGTGGGGCGAGCGCTTCGAACGATACGCGTCCGCTTGCAGTAATCACCGACGTCGATGAAACCGTGCTTTTGTCCGGCGCCTACTGGGGCCAGCTAATAGCAGAGGGTGGCGACTTCTTTGACGACGCCACGTGGGACGCCTGGGTGCCAAATAACGAATTCGTCGCCAGCCCGGGTGCGCGCGAGTTCGCAGCATTTTGTGAGGCAAACGGCGTGACGCTGTTTTTCGTCACGAATCGCGATCAGGGCGAGGCGACCTTCGAGCTTGCGCTCGGTAATCTGCGCGCTGCTGGCTTCGAAAACGTCCGCGCCGAAAACCTTCGCGTGCTGCGAGAGACGTCAAACAAAGAGGCTGTGCAGGCGCAGATTCGCAGCGACTACCGCGTGATCGCCTCGTTGGGTGACAACCTCAACGATTTTGCGCGGCGCTATTACGTCATCGATGTCGCAGAGCGCGAGGCATTAATGCACGCAGATGCCGCGCGTTTTGGCACCGACTATATCGTATTCCCCAATCCGACAGACGGGCACTGGATTCGCGCGATATTCGGCGAATCCGAACCCGCGCCAACCGAGGCGAATCGACGAATATTGCGCGCTGCTGCCGTGGGACGCTAGAACTCGACAGCAATCTATCAGCGCCCTATTATGTGGATCACACACATGACGACCACACGCTTTTTATACAATTAACGCAGAGACCGCTCGATGAATCCCGATATTCTCTTTACCCCGTTTACCAGCCCCAAACTTACCCTCAAGAACCGCGTTGCTATGGCGCCAATGACCCGGCAGTTTTCGCCCGACGGCGTGCCCGACGACGCGGTACTGCAGTATTACAAACGCCGTGCCGAAAACGATGTTGGCCTCATCATCACCGAAGGCACGACGGT
>ERZ887830.1586-NODE-1586-length-12545-cov-6.848759_pt1 | contig 12545 bp, 12 predicted proteins | sample MGYA00521101_ERZ887830 | MGnify/ENA primary metagenome ERZ887830 (study PRJEB32303, sample SAMEA104408592) | aquatic metagenome | biome: Marine water; feature: Pelagic; material: water | place: Baltic Sea | collected 2014-06-05T16:38:00 | depth 1,762 m ...
ACCAAACCCTCGCCTGAGACGCACACTCTCAAAATGGGGGGTGAGTAATTACCTCATTTCGCCCCCTCCGCTGTCTGGGCCATGACGTCGCGGGCGACTTTCCTGACGGCCTCGTAATAGCGGACATAGCCGGTGCAGCGGCAGATATGCTCTCCGATGGCGTCTGCGATGGCCTGATCAAGCTGATCCTCTTTGATCGGCGCGCGCGCGACCTGATCCAGAAACACGGTGGCAGCCATCACGAAGCCGGGCGCGCAATAGCCGCATTGAAAGGAAAAGTTGCTCAGGAACTCTTGTTGTATGGCAGAGAGCGTGCCGCCTTGGGCAATATCCTCTATTGTGCGGATCTCTGTGCCGTCCAGAACCGACAGCGGTGTCGAGCAACTGATCATCGCAGTGACGCTTGGCCCTTTGGTGACAGAGACGGTGCAGGCCTTGCACACGCCAATCCCACAGCACAGCTTGGTCCCGCTCAGGTTCATGTCATCATGCAGATAGTCCAACAGGGTCTCGGCGCTGCGGCTGGCGTCAACCTGTTGGGCTTCGCCATTGATGGTGAAAGAAAGGCTCATCCGTTCAACCCCTCAAGAATTTTCTGTGGTGTAATCGGCAGCGAGGTAAAGCGCAGTCCCAAGGCATCACGCAGCGCGTTCGAGATCGCAGGTGCGACAGAGCACATCACTGCCTCGGCAATCCCGCGCCCCTGTTCCTTGTCCTCTTTGGACAGCGGTTCGAGAATATCGAGCACCTGACTGCGCCCGTCTTGCACATACTGGGTGGCCAGCGGCACATCGCCAAAGCGCGCCACGTGATAGCGGTTCAGGTTCCATGTGCCATCGGCCGGGCCGTCCATGCCCGGCGGCATGTCCTCTAGCAGGGTATAGCTGATCGCCATGGCCATACCGCCTTGCGACTGGCCAGAGACCAGAGGCTCCACATGGACCTTGCCCGCGTTCAGCACCGACAGGGCGTTCTCGATCTGCACCTGACCGTTTGCGCGATCTACCGTCAGCCCAATGACATTGACGCAAGGTGCCCAGACATAGCGCGAGGCGCGGCTGGTATCGCAGGTCATGCCGTTGGTCCGGGTGCTCTGGCGCGGCATTGCGCGGACCGCGCCATCGGTGGAATAATAAGACAGCCCATCGAGTTCAAAGCGGTGCAGGCCAGAGGCGGTGTCGAAATCGGCAGAGATCCAGACGTCCTCGAAATAGGCATGGGCCAGAACGCCTGCGTCATAGGGGCTGTTGTAGAGGATATCTGCGATCTGGGGCAGCGTCAGACTGCCATAGTCTTTGCCCATCAGCATGCCATCCTGCCACCATGTGTCGTCTTTGGTCAGGCTCTGGTCGCCCCAGTGATCCCGCGCAATCGGCAGGATCGTATTCTGAAACAGCGCCTCTGCGGCTTGTTGCACCACATGGACTTGATGCAATCCAGTCAGGCAGGCAGAGGACGATCAGGTTGCCTTTTTGGTCACCAGAGGATCACCTTCCCACGTCGGGTTGGTCACGCCCGGTGTCGTTGGATCATCCGGGCAGCCGATGTAACGGTTGGCGATCATGCCGGTTTGGCCGAACAAGGTGTTTCCACCCATATCGACCGTGCTGGCGTTGGCCCCCAGGATGTCTCCGATCACAACGCCTAATGTCGTGGCCGATCCGTTGCCCATATCCACTGCGTCCGATTGCAGATGATATGTGCCGTCCGAGTTCATCTTGATCGCGGCGATTACACCATCGCCGCTGGTCCCGTAGGCCTGCAAGGACATGGCGAGGCCGGTGCCATAGGTGATGCCGCGCTGGGCGAAACCTGCCTTAATCTCGTGGCGATCTTTCCACAGCGGGTGGTCCGCGACCCGTTCCAGCATCTCGTGCAGGCGCAGATCCTGGTTCAGCTTGCCCCCCACCACGGTCGTGTCCTCGCGAGAGGTCACCACATTGCGCTTGCGCATCTCCAGCGGGTCCCAGCCCTGCTTGGCCGCGATCTCGTCCAGCGCGGTTTCGGTGGCAAAAAAGGCCTGCGGACCGCCAAAGCCGCGCTGCGAGCCGCCAGAGACGTTTTCGCTATGGGTTGCCTTGGCGGCGATATTGGCCATCGGCACCTTGTAAGAGCCCCCGGCACAAAGCGCGGCCAGTTGCGCCACATAAGGCGACAGGTTTTTGCGCCCGCCCCCGTCAAAGGTCATATCCATCTGGATCACCTTGATTTTCTGATCCGGCGTCACGGCAAGAAGGCCGGACAGATCACAGGCATGGCGTTTCAGGCCGACGCGGAATTGTTCGAACCGGTCATATTCCAGCTTGACCGCGTTGCCCTCTGAAAATTCGGCGCAAAGCCCCAGCATCAGCGAAAACGGCGAGGAATCGCGTCCGCCGAACCCACCCCCCGGAAAGCAGCTGATCAGATTGGCCTCTTTGACCGTCAGGCGCGACCCGCTATCGCCGTACATCTCGGCAATGTCCTTGATGTCGCCGTCCGGAGATTGTGTGCCAAGCAGGACGTTCATCGACCCGTTGGCGTCGTCGTACCAGATCAGACCGGACTCAGGCTCCATGAACATCGGATCCATGGCGCGCATGTCAGAGGTAAAGCGATGGTTGATCAGATCGGGGGCTGTGGCCAGATAGGCGTCGATCTCTTTGGCGTGCGCCTTGGCAGCATCGTCATAGGTCGCCTTGGTCGAGGTGAAATACGAAAACCCGCCATCGCGGTGAAATGGTGCGTCCTGTTTCAAGTAAAGCGTCAGTGGGTCAAAGACGGCTGGATCGTCTGGGTCGGGGCCAATCTCTGGCCCGTATTTTTGATAGGCGGCATCGTCGAACTGCATCTGGCGCTGGGCCGCGCGAAAGGCGGCGCGGGTGTCGAACAACAGCAATGCGACGGCTTGGCCCAGAAAATTGGCGCGATGCCCCTGACGCACCACAAGGTCAAACTCGACGGCTGTCGGGTGATCCAGATCGGTGCCCTCGGTCTGTCCCCGTGCTTTCACAGCCTCAAAAATCTGTTCATCCACGATGCTGTCGCGGCTCAGCCGGATGACCGGGTTCAACTGACCAGAGGCAAGGTTATTGCCATAGACCACTTTGACCGGGCGCGCCTCTGGCGGCAGAGCGGTCAGATCCACGTCCAGAAACACCCGCGTGGTTGTCATCGCGCGCAGGTACATCGCGTACCACTGTGTTTGCGGCCAGCCGTATTGGTCGCTCAGGTCCCTGGAGTTGTAGTCGCGGGCATAGATTTTGCCGCCGGTAACCTTGGTCACCCCTTCGATCCGCTGAGAGGCTTTGCCCGGTGTCGGGGACCAGCTTTGTGCCCTGGCCTGAGCATTGGTACAACCAAGAGGGATGCCAAGAACAGAAACAGTGATCACACCTGTCGACGTTTTCAAAAACCGTCGTCTGGTCAAGCCGTTGGATTGGTGTTGACTTTTTTTCTTGGCCATCCGCGTATCCCCATCAGTCACATTTCGCGAAACAGAAAAACCAGAAACAACACAGCGGCATGATAATCCCAATGGTTGTATTTCTCCAAACGTTAATCGTTGGTTTGCAGGCCTGATTTAAACTTTTGTTAATAGCTTAAGGCATGGCAGCACGGATCTGTCTGTGAACCTCTTCACAGATCAGCGTCAAAATCCGGGGATGTGACCTTGGATGGGATTCGGACAGGCGCATGGCGTGAGGCAAGAGGATGCCGCAGAAACGCCAAAGCCAACGACGCCCCTGACAGAGCGTCGTGCAACTGGCTTTTCGATAAAAGCCTAGTAGTTAAAATCCGGCAAGCTATCCAGCGCGGTGGTCAGCGCCTCGCCCCAGCCGTCGGAAATCGAATGGAAATAGGGGTCATTTGCGACCACCCGCTTGCTATAACCCAGCTTGAGCGTGTCGGTTTCATAGACCTGAAGATCCAGCGGCATCCCAACCGACAGATTGGCCTTGATGGTGCTGTCAAAGCTGACCAGCAACAGCTTTATCGCGGCGCGGAAATCCAGATCGGGGGAATAGGCGCGCACCAGAATGGGGCGGCCGTATTTGGTTTCGCCAATCTGGAAAAACGGGGTGTCCTCGCCCGCCTCGATAAAATTGCCTTCGGGATAGATCAGGAACATGCGCGCGGGCGAGCCTGCGATCTGACCGCCCAGAATGATCGTGGCGTTAAAGGTGCTGGACGCGGTTTGACCCGATTGCACGCGGCTTGCGATCACTTCGCGCAGGGTGTCCGCCACCAGTCGCGCGACCTGAAACATCGAAGGCTCTGCAAAGACGGACGGCGTGCGATCCTCTGGGGCCTTGGTGCGTTCGTCCAGCAGGCTGATAACGGCTTGGGTCGTGGCAAGGTTTCCGGCGGTCATCACGGTGATGACCCGGTCGCCTTCCTTTTCCCAGCTGTGCATCTTGCGATAGGTCGAGATATTGTCGAGCCCCGCATTCGTGCGCGTGTCTGACATGAACACCAGCCCATGATTCAGAACCATCCCGACGCAATACGTCATACTATTTCCCTGCTACTGCTGTGCGACCAGAATTGCGACATCGAGGCTTTCTGTGGTGCCTCCGACGCGCATGCCAGTTACAGGCGCAGCCTGTGAATAGTCCAGCCCTGTTGCGACACGTACATAGCGTTCGTCGGGGCAAATTTCATTCGAAATGTCGAACCCGACCCAGCCGAGGCCATCAATGTGAACCTCTGCCCATGCGTGGGTGGCGTTTTGTTCGATGCGGTCGTTCATCATCAGAAAACCGGACACATAGCGGGCGGGCAGGCCCATATTGCGCGCGCAGGCCAAAAAGACATGCGCATGGTCCTGACAGACGCCGCGCCCGGCGGTCAGCACCTCTTCGGCACCCCATTCCACGTCAGAGGTTCCGGTCTCATAGGCGACAGCCGCCCCGATGGCATGGGACAGCGCGTGCATCCTTGCCAGATCGGTTTCACCACTGACACCGCGGATGATCTCGCGGCAGCCCTGGCCGACTCGGGTGCGGGGCGTGTGACGCTGGTACAGCCAGAGCGGGGCGCAGCCGATATGGGGGCCAACGATCCCGTGCGACTCGCTGATCTCAACCTCTCCCTCGACCTTGACCTCTAGCGACGTCGTCCCCGCGTCAAAGCTGATCAGGTCCACACGGTTTCGGTGATAATCCTCGTAAGTGACTTCTTTCTTGCCGCCCTCGATCTCTATCCCCCACGACAAGACTTTTTGCGACGGAGAGGTTTTGGGGGTCATCCGCAATTGCTGTAGCCCGTAGGTGACCGGATCAGCAAAGCTGTAATGAGTGCTATATGATATTTTCAGGCGCATATTATTCAGCGAACCTATAATCTATTTCGATCTGTGCCCCGAGATCTGCTAAGGAGCCAAGGAAATGCTGGATGTACTGATGCAGGCCTTGCTCGAAAATCACATCGATATCCTGTGTCGCAAACCTTGCGGTCAGGCCGGACACCTTGTCATGCGACGCCATGGTAGAGCCGTAGTCGTTGGCAAGATAGCTGAGGTTTCCTTGAAGTTTCGAGGCGCAGAAATTGAGGCTGCGTGGCATACGGCGATCAAAGATCAGGAAGTCCGCAATATCACGTGGCCGCACCACATTGCCATGGACAAGCCTATAGCCTCCCTTGGCAGAGACCGATTGCAGGATCGTGTCCCACTGCACATTGTCCAGCCGTGATCCCACGGCCCCGGCAGAGGGCAACAACACGTAGTATTTCACGCTCAGGATCCGCGCGGTGTTGTCGGCGCGTTCGATAAACGTGCCGACGCGGGCGAAATTATAGATGTCATTGCGCAGCATCGTGCCATCTGTCGTGCCGCGCACCAAGGCGGCGCGCTGCCGGATCAGACCCAGAACGGCGGGCAGGTCGCGTTCGTTGACCTTGCGCGCCAAGGCGTCCTTGACAGCCATATAGGTGCCGTTCATCGCCTCCCAGACCTCGTGGGTCAGGGCGGTGCGCACCATGCGGGCGTTATGGCGCGCAGATTTCACCAGTGACAGCACCGAGGACGGGTTGTCAGAACTGCGCAGCATCCAGTCGATTGCGGCGTCTTTGGTCAGGGTCTCGTAATTGGCTTGGAACGCCTGATAGACAGAGGCCGCCTTGAGCACGGACATCCATTCATCATCGGTGTCATTGGACCGGGTCAGCGCGATCCGTTGCCCGGTGTCAATCAGGCGCGCGGTGCATTCTGCGCGCTCCAGATAGCGGTACATCCAATAGAGGCCGTTTGCGGTTTTTCCCAGCATGCGCCTAGTCCTCCAGCACCCAAGTGTCTTTGGTGCCTCCGCCCTGCGAGGAGTTCACGACCAGCGAGCCTTTCTTGAGTGCAACTCGGGTCAGACCGCCGGGCGTGATGTTGATCTCGTCCGGGCTGACAAGCACATAGGGGCGCAGGTCCACATGACGTGGGGCAAGCCCGGCGCGGGTAAAGATCGGCACTGTAGACAGCGCCAGCGTGGGCTGCGCGATGTAGTTGCCGGGGCGCGACATCAGTTTCTTGCGAAACTCTGCGATGTCTTTCTTGCTGGCGGTGGGGCCGATCAACATGCCGTAGCCACCAGAGCCATGCACCTCTTTGACCACCAGATCCGCAAGGTTATCCAGCACATAGGCCAGCGCATCCGGTTCGCTGCACCGATAGGTCGGCACATTTTTGAGGATCGCCTTTTCGCCAGTGTAAAATTCAACGATATCCGGCATATAGCTATAGATCGCCTTGTCGTCCGAGATGCCGGTGCCGGGTGCGTTGGCAATCGTGATGCCGCCCGCGCGGTAGACATCCATGATGCCGGGCACGCCAAGTGCGCTGTCGGGGTTAAAATTCAGCGGGTCCAGATAATCGTCATCGACCCGGCGATAGAGCACATCAACTGGCTGATAGCCTTGGGTCGTGCGCATGGCGACGCGACCATCGACGACACGCAGATCATGCCCCTCGACCAGTTCGACACCCATCTGATCGGCGAGGAACGCATGTTCGTAATAGGCAGAGTTGTAAATCCCCGGCGTCAGCACGGCCACTGTGGGCGAAGACCCCGCGCAGGAGGGCGCGCAGGCGGCCAGCGAGCGTTGCAGGTTCGTCGGATAATTCGACACCGGCTGCACCCGTGTCTTCGAGAACAGTTCTGGAAACATCTGCAACATCGTCTCGCGGTTTTCCAGCATGTAGCTGACACCAGAGGGCGTGCGGGCGTTGTCCTCGAGAACAAAGAAATCATCGTCATTGGTGCGCACCAGATCGACACCGACGATATGAGTATAGACCCCGCCCGGCGGGCTGACGCCCATCATCTGCGGCAGGAACGCTTCGTTGTTCTCGATCATCTCGCGCGGCACACGGCCCGCGCGCAGGATTTCCTGCCGATGATAGGTGTCGTGCAGAAAGGCGTTGATCGCGCGCACCCGCTGTTCGATCCCGCGCGACAGCTTTTGCCATTCGCGGGCGGCAATGATGCGGGGGATGATGTCAAAGGGGATTAAACGCTCTTCGGCCTCGGACCGGCCATAAACGTTAAAGGTGATGCCCGTCAGGCGGAACACCTCTTCGGCTTCGCGCTGTTTTGCCCTGAGCCGTGCAAGGTCTTCGCCCTCGAACCACCTCTGGAAGGTCTCGTAAGGGGCGCGCAATGTCTCGTCGGCGCCCCACATTTCATCAAAAGTCTGTAGTGTTTTCATAATTTTACCATATGGCAACGCTTGCGGATGGCAACTTGATATTCAGCAAGATGGACGCGGAAGCGTTAATTTCACCCTTTGATACAAAGGGAATCTGGGCCAAATGCCTAAAATTTCACCGCTATTGGTGCGGCGTGGCGATGCCCTGACCTGTGTCATGTATCCTGATAGTTTTTGCGTTTGGACATCTTTCCAAGGCCGGGGTTCAGGCTGTTGGTCGGGTCGCATTTCTGGTAAAAATCCGCAAGATCCGGCTTGGCCTTGTAAAGATGGCCAACATTATGTTCTGCCGGGTATTCTGCACCGCGTTTGTCCAACAGTTCTAATAGCTTGGCCTTTATAGCCTTGGGATCGTACCCCTTTTTGATCACATAATCCTGATGCAGGACATGGCAAAAGAAATGGCCGTAATACAGCCGATGAGAGATCGCATCGTTGATCTCTGGCGGCAGCGTTTCAAACCAGTCCTCGTCGTTCCGTCGCAAGGCAATATCCAGCGCCACAATATCCTCGACCTCGCGTGGGTGCACCGCCTGATAGCGAATTGCAGCGCCTGCAGCGGCAAAGCGGTGCAGCCCGGCAATTTTGCCCTCGCGCGGGGTGCAGGCAAAGAAGGACCCGGATTTCTGGTCGAAAAATCGTTTTAGATAGACCTGTGCCTCGTCAATTCCACCATCGCGCATTTTCAGGATCAGGTGGTGATCAAAGCGCTTTCGCATCTCGCCCATGCGTTTGGGCAGCACGCGCGGCCAGATCCGGCTAAGACCCTGCATAAAGCGGTCGCTCAGGTTCTTGGGCAGCAGTGGCAGCTTGTTCAGCCGTGCATCAATCGCACCCTTCAGAGCAAAGAATGCAGGCAGGCGATCCGTGCCCAGCTTGTCGATCATCACCAGCGTGTCTTTTCCGTAGACCTCTGTAATGTCGTAGATTTCAGAGTGGATATACTCGGCAGAGACCGGCAGGCTGTCAAAGTCAGACAAGATTTCCCGGCGCAACTGGGTCAGCACATCGGTGCTGTCGGTGGCGATGTAAAACACCTGCTCTCGGTCGTTCTTGGGGTAGGTATCCAGTCTCGCTGCGAAAACGGCCAGCTTGCCCGCGCATCCGGCCGACTCATACAGCCGCCGTTTATCCGCATTGAACCGTGCGGGGCTGGGGGCATCCACATCGCGCACGCGCAGGTGATATTCGGTGTCAGAGGCCTTGCGGTTGGTTTCTTCGAGTGTTTGCGCGTCATAACTGCCGTTTTGCAGATTGGTCAGGATCTCTTCGGGTGTGTTGCCAAGATTGATCCCGAGGTGATTGACCAGTTCCAACTGCCCGTCTTCAGTGATCTGCGCATAAAGCGACAGTTCGGTATAGGACGGCCCGCGCTCTATCAGGGACCCACCAGAGTTGTTGCAGACCCCGCCGATGATTGACGCGCCAATACAACTGGAACCTATCACCGAATGCGGTTGACGCCCCAAGGGCCCAAGCAGCTTTTCCAGTGCAAACAGCGTCGCGCCCGGAAAGCTGATGATCTGGCGGGCCTCGTTCAGCGTCTGGATCTGGTCCATGCGGTTGGTCGAGATCACGACAACTTCACGGTCATACTGCCCCGAGGGGGTAGATCCTTCGGTCAGGCCAGTATTAGCCGCTTGCATGATGACGATCTTATCCGCCGCCACACAGGCCTGCAAAACATGCCATTGTTCCAGCAACGTTCCGGGCCGCACCACGGCAACAGCCGCGCCGCCGCCAGAGCGGAAACCCTTGCAGAACCGCTCCATCGCTTTGGGATTGGTGATGACATGGCGCGCGCCTGTGATCTCTTTGAAGCGGGCAATCAGATCAGCGTTGCTTGTCATCACCGTCTTCCTTTTTCACAAATGTCTAATGGAACCGTAGATTGTCGCGGCTGAGTTGATCGAGGCTTGTGATCCCCATCAGTTTCATGTCGCGTTCGATCTCAGTGTGCAGGTTACCAAGCGCCTTTTCAACACCTGCCTGACCCGCCGCGGCCAGCGCATAAAGATAGAGACGCCCACCGGAACAGGCCTTGGCCCCGACCGACAGAGCCTTTAGAACATGGGTGCCGCGCTGGATGCCGCCCTCGCAGACCACGTCGATCTTGTCGCCCACCGCGTCACAAATCTCGGCCAACTGGTCAAACGGGCTGCGCGCGCCGTCCAGTTGCCGCCCGCCGTGGTTGGACACCATGATGCCGGTGCAGCCGATATCGACTGCACGTTTTGCGTCCTCGACCGACATGATCCCCTTTAGCGCAAAATGCCCGCCCCATTGCGCGCAAAGCTTTTCGGCGTCTTTCCAATTCATCGACTGATCCAGCATCGACGAGAAATAATTGCCCACCGACACCGCCATATTTGTGCCTGCGTCCACATGGCCCGAAAGATGCGGCATGTCGAATTTCTCTTTGGTCAGGAAATTCCACGCCCACACCGGGTGCGTCGCAAAGCTGAACAACGAATTCAGCGTCAGTTTCGGCGGAGAGGTAAAGCCGGTGCGCAGATCACGCTCGCGGTTGCCGCCTGTAATCGTATCGACGGTCAGCGCCATGACCTCGAATTTCGCGGCACGGGCGCGTTCCATCAGGGCATCGTTCAGGCCCCGGTCCTTGTGAAAATAGAATTGGAACATCTTGGGCACGGTGGCGATTTGGGCGATCTCCTCGACTGTGACAGTCGCCAGCGATGACACCCCGAACATCGTGCCATACTTGGACGCAGCCCGCGCAACAGCGCGTTCGCCATCGTGGTGGAACAGGCGCTGCAACGCGGTAGGGGCGCAATAGACCGGCATGTCCAGTTTCTGTCCCATAACCGTGACAGACATATCCACGTTCTCGACGCCGTTCAGCACATTTGGCACCAGATCGACAGAGCTGTAGGCCTCTGTATTGCGCCGATATGTGACCTCATCATCTGCGGCACCGTCGATATAATGAAAGATCGGAGCAGGCAGGCGTTTCTTGGCCAGTTTGCGAAAGTCCTGGAAATTATGGCAGTCTTTCAAGCGCATGTCGGGCTCCATTGGGGGTTGTGCGCGGGTCTCTGGTGGCCGCGGATTGAATTGGTATAATTTTATTACCAATTCACCCAATTGAGCGCAAGCGGCTAAATGGCACAGTCAATCGCGGCTTTGACAGGTGGAGCGCATGATCTCGCCAACTGCGACCTCATAGTCATCGCGGGGGTTAAGGATGATCCGTTGGATCGCGGTCACTTTTCGGGCGCAAATGTCAGAGGCGTCTTTGGCAAAACCATCGCCGCCGATGTAAATATCCAGCCACGGCACGCCCTTGTGCCCGCTATGACACGGCCCGTTCTGGGGCGTGTTCCCGTCGCCGCAGGTATCCTCGACCAACGCGTATTTCTTGAGCGCAGGGATGTAGAACCGCGCGCCCACCGGGAAATCCAGTGTCTGTTTGCCGGCCTCGATCCGGTGTCCTACCGCGAGGGTGATCGGGTCCTTATAGGTGCCGGTGCCGCCTGCCTCTTTGTGAACAACGGGTTTGGCGATTTTTTTGGACTGCGGCGGCGTGTTGTCCCAATAGGTGTAGCCGGTCAGAAAGGCGTTGAAATGGATCTCTTGCGGCGTGGCCCCCCATGGTTGAAGCCTGCGCAAGTCCTGAGGGATCTTGCCGGGGGTAAGCCGTGCGACACGCGGGTCGGGAATTGGGTCGGGGGGCATTTGATCCGCGCGCTGGCATCCATAGAGGATCAGCACAAATGCAATGACGCCACACGCCTGAAATATGTTTCGCAGTGTCTTTTCCACCATCGGCTATTGACCTTGCCGCAGGGGTCTGGCGTCCTGTTCGGTCGCCCTGTCAAACCGAAGATCGTGCATTGATACCCTGCGATAGTGGAGCCTGTGGTCTATGGTGGTCGTCCGGATAAAGTGAAGTCCCCCGGCGGACAAAGGCAATGTTTGTTTTCACATGCGTTCCGGATCTCGGGGAAAACCAATTTTTCGCGGCCCCCAATTAGGTTGAGTTTAGCGAAAACGAAACCGCCCGGCGAGAGATGTCTCGCCGGGCGGTCCAATTGTTTTTAGCGCAGAGGCTTACCAGTTCGTCGCAACCAAAGCGATTTCGGACACATCAGGGGCCGGGTCACCGCCATAGAGAACGACGCGCACCACTTCCAAACCGTCCAGCGTGATAGAGGCATATGTCTCGCCACCATCGGTGACACTGTTCACTTCGAGTGTCGGATCAGGTGTGACAGAGGCGTCGTAGTTTACAACGATCTGGTCGTCCTCGGACACATAGTCATTGATGACGGGGGCGGGACCATTGACCCAAGTCCCGGTTTCAAAGGTGTCCATCCCAAGTCCTCCTGTGCCAAGGTCACCCGTGCCAAGCGACAAGAGGTCATCACCGTCGCCACCATAGAGTGTGTCAGCTTCGTCAGTATCCAAGCCGTTCGGCTCTACTATAATGGCGCCTTCAAGGTAGTCGTTGCCGGCATCCCCCAGCAGGGTATCCATCCCAAGGCCGCCATGAACACTGTCATCGCCTTCGCCGCCAAGGACATAGTCATCGCCCCAGTCGCCATAGACCTGATCGTCGCCGGGACCACCGCGAGTGGTGTCATTGCCACCCTCACCAAAGACGAGGTCGTTGCCTTAACCGCCAAGCAGCTCGTCATCGCCTTCGTTGCCGTTCAGGGTGTCGTCACCGTTATTGCCCTCGACATAGTCGTTGCCGCCACCTGCGTTCACATCATCGTTCCCGCCGTTCGCAATAATAACGTTGTCCGCATCGCTGCCGGTCAAGATGTTATCAGTGTCATCGCCAAGAATAGTGGGTCGTGTCGCGAAGGTGGTGGAAATTTGAAGGCGGCGTAATCTCCGGGTGA
>ERZ887830.1590-NODE-1590-length-12538-cov-6.902187_pt1 | contig 12538 bp, 11 predicted proteins | sample MGYA00521101_ERZ887830 | MGnify/ENA primary metagenome ERZ887830 (study PRJEB32303, sample SAMEA104408592) | aquatic metagenome | biome: Marine water; feature: Pelagic; material: water | place: Baltic Sea | collected 2014-06-05T16:38:00 | depth 1,762 m ...
TTAACAAGACTAAATCAATTTATTCTTGTCTTTTAACTCCACAAGGTAAATTTATTGCTGACTTTTATGTAGCTAGTTTTGATAATAATATAATTTTAGTTACAAATAAAAAATTTAAAGATGAACTAATTAAAGGTCTTAATTTTTATAAACTTCGTTCTAAAGTAAATGTCGAAGATATTTCTAATTTATATAAGTATTATTTCTTACCCTTTATAGAAGAATCTGTATTTAGTTTAGAAGATCATAGTTTAGGTAAAACTATTCTCTATGATAAATCTTTTGCCTTTATTGATCCAAGGGTAACTAAGCTTGGTATGCACGTTGTATCAAGTGATAAAGCTTTGGGTAACAATACATTGGAAATAAGTGAAGATGATTGCCTTAATCATTTTTTAAAACATGGCATTTTGAATATGCATCTTATTGATGATCTAACTAAATTTTATCCATTAGAAAACAACTTACATCTTTTAAATGCAGTTGATTTTAAAAAGGGGTGTTATGTTGGGCAAGAACTGACCGCACGAATGAAGTTGAGAAATAAAATACCTCGAACTATTTTACCATTTATTCTTACATTAGAAACAGAGGAAAATTTAAATCATAATAATATTTTTGAAAATAATAATATTGTAGGTGAAATTATTTATCAAAAAGATCAATATATATTTGGACACATTTCTTTTAGAAAATTATCTAAAGAACTTTCTATTGATATGAGTTTTAATTTAGAAAATCATCATTTAGAAATAAATAAGCAAGACTGGTTAGCCTTATAAACAATCACTTTGGTGCGGCCGAGAAGACTCGAACTTCCAAGCCGTAAGGCACAGATACCTCATACCTGCGTGTCTACCAATTCCACCACGGCCGCATATAAAGTCTCAAATTTTAGAAAAAAATTAAGCTTTGTTGAAATATATACATTTAACTATACTTAATATAAAGAATAATTAACAAAAGTAACATGTTGCAGACAAATACTACATATCCAACTGAGTATACTCCTGAGGTCAGAAGTACTACTGATCCACTATATAAAAATGTTGCTAAAGTAATTCCTGAGGTGGAATGGCCTTTTCATGCTCCACTTATTCATGAAATCCTTAAGTTAAAAAAAGAACGCAATATTGCAATTTTTGCTCATAACTATCAAACACCAGAAATATTTCACTGTGTTGCTGATGTGGTTGGAGACTCACTTAAACTCGCATATGCATCTAAAGAGGTTGATGCCGAGACAATTATTCTAGCCGGAGTTCATTTTATGGCTGAAAGTGCAAAGCTAATAAGCCCAGAGAAAAAAATTCTTATTCCCGATATGCGTGCTGGTTGCTCGCTTGCAGAATCAATTACTGCAGCTGATATAAGATTACTAAAACAAAAGTATCCTGGTGTACCAGTTGTTACTTATGTAAATACATCTGCTGAAGTAAAATCAGAAACAGACGTATGTGTCACAAGTGGTAATGCTTTACATATTGTTGAATCTTTAAATGTACCACGCATAATCTTCTTACCAGATGAATACCTTGCAAAAAATATCGCAAAGCATACCAATGTTGATGTTATTTATTGGCATGGCAAATGTGAGGTTCACGAAAGATTTACGCCTCAAGAAATATTGGCTTATAAAGCGCAACATAAAGGCTTAGTAGTTATCGCGCATCCAGAATGTAGTCCAGAGGTAGTTGATGTTTGTGATTTTACTGGCTCAACAGCAAATATGTCTAACTATGTAAAAGAAAAGCAACCAGAAAAAGTTCTAATGGTTACAGAATGTAGTATGTCAGATAATGTAAGTGTTGATAATCCTAATGTTGAATTTATAAAGCCCTGCAATCTATGTCCACATATGAAACGGATAACATTAAAAAAAATATATGACTCTATCATCTACAATCAACATGAGGTTACTATAGATCCTCAGTACGTAGATAAAGCCAGGCTATCCATTGAGCGAATGTTGGAAATAGGTCGTAACTAAAATCATGACAGAACAAATTTATACCCCTGATGTGGTTATAGTTGGCGGTGGCGTTGCGGGTCTTACGGTTGCTCTAAATCTAGCTCCACGTAAAGTGTGTGTAATTACAAAAAGCAGTCTTGGTGTAAATACCTCAAGTAGCTGGAGCCAAGCTGGGATTGCGGCCTCTGTAGATAAAGATGACAGCAATGAAATTCATTTAAATGATACTTTAAAAACAGCTAAAGGCTTAGCCAATGAATCTGTGGTCAGGAAAATTGTTTCCGAGTCTGCTAATGTGATTAGAGATCTTGAGAATATTGGGGTTCAATTTGATAAAAATCCTGATGGTTCTTTTAACTTAGGACTTGAAGGCGCTCATTCGCATAAACGTATAGTTGGTTCAAAAGGTGATAGTTCAGGCATAGAAATTATGCGTGGTTTGATTAATGAAGTGAAACAATCGCCACATATTACTATTCTAGAGAATGTATCGATTGATAGTATTATGCACGAAGATAACACCATTTATGGAGTTATTGGTAGATTTACAGATAAGAATATACCTAATAATCATGTCGTCATTCAAAGCAGCCATATTGTTTTAGCTACTGGTGGTTTAGGTGGTATTTTTGCAAATACCACTAATCCAAGAAGTTCGTATGGTGAAGGTATAGCTTTAGCAGCTCAAATTGGTGCAACTTTAACAGATATGGAATTTGTACAGTTTCACCCTACTGGATTAGATTTTGGCCTTGACCCAACCCCACTTGCTACAGAAGCAATTCGTGGTGCAGGAGCACATTTGGTTAATCAAAATAATGAACGTTTTATGCTTGGAGTTCATCCTGAAGTAGAATTAGCACCTAGAGATATTATTGCACAAAATATATTTCAACAAATCGATAAAGGAAATTCAGTTTTCTTAGATTGTAGGAATAATATTGGAGAACATTTTGAAACTCAATTTCCGCAAGTACATTCATATTGTGTAAAAGCAGAACTTGATCCTTCAAAAGATTTAATGCCAATTATCCCAGTGGCCCATTATCACATTGGTGGTGTTAAGACTGACCTTACAGGTAGAACTTCTGTTGAAGGCTTGTGGTGTTGTGGTGAAGTTGCAGCGACCGGTGTGCATGGTGCAAATCGTTTGGCAAGTAATTCTTTATTAGAGGCATTAGTATTTGGTAAGATTGTTGCAGAAGAAATTAATAAACAGCCATTTAAACAACAAATTGAAATTGTGAGTTCTTCATTTATTAAAACTTATAAGGAAAAAACTAGAAGTAAAATTCGTGCTAAAAAATTCATCTGGCAATTACGTTCTACTATGATGCGTAATTTAGGTATTGTTCGAAATCAAGACTCTATAATTAGAGGTCTAAGAGATTTAATTCGTATTGAAAGAGAAGCCCGTGGTTTATCTGCTAAATTAAATGATATGATTTTAGTTAGTAAATTTATAATAGTTGGTGCATTGAAGCGGACTGAAAGTCGTGGTTGTCATTTACGATTTGATTATCCTAATGAGGATAATAATTTTTTAAAACATATAGATCAATCTCAAGAAACTTTACAAAAAGATCTTAATTCTTTTCTATTAGAAATTGACTTAACTGAAGAGAAGTCTGTTGCTAACTAAAAGTTACATCAAGGCACAAGTTACAACTGCTTTGAATGAAGACTTAGGTGTCTTTGGTGATATTACTTCACAAGCAATCATAAACCCTGAACAAAAATCTGAAGCAACCATAGTACTAAAACAGGATGCTGTGTTATGTGGTATTGATTTTGCCATTAGCTCATTTAAGCAATTAGACAAGAAAACCAAGGTTTTAAGTCAAAAATTAGATGGTAAGTTTTTAAAAAAAGGCACAGTTGTACTCAAAGTAAAAGCACGAACTCAAAGCATTCTAGCGGCTGAAAGAAGCGCACTAAACTTTCTTGGCTTGATGTCTGGGATTGCTACAAAAGCATATACATTCGCAAAAATTGCTAAGCCTTATGGTGTTAAAATATTTTCTACTAGAAAAACTATTGTTGGCATAAGAGAGTTGCAAAAGTATGCATTGACTAAAGGTGGCGCCAATATAAATCGTATGACTCTAGATGATTTCTTTTTTATTAAAGATAATCATATTGCTAATGCAACAAGTATTATTGAGAGCGTTGCTCAAGCAAGAATATTTTATCCAAAAAAGAAAATTACTGTTGAAGTTGATAATATAAAACAACTTAAAGAAATCCTTAATGAAAAAATTGATGTTGTCCTGTTAGATAATATGAATGCTAAACAAATTAAAGCATGTTTAAAGCTTGTAAACGGCAAGTTTAAATGTGAGGCATCTGGAAATATTAAATTAGCTAATTTAAAAAGTATTGCCCAAACAAAAGTTGATCGTATTTCAACTGGACAGCTAACACATAGCATTGAAAATATAGATTTTGGACTTGAACTTTAATTTGTTAAAAGTTTAATTGCTCGCAAACGTATGAATAATAAAATATAGCCATACTGGAATTAATGTTGCCCAGTAATTTAACATCCAAGTTAATCCAACAAACCCACCCCAAGCATCAGGCTTACTAGTTTGCTCTCTATAATAAAAAGACTTATTTAACCCGTCTACTAATAGCTTCATTGAAATATCTGGAATGGAAGAATTTGCGGCATAGTTTTTAGCAACTCTTTTACTGATAGAGCGAAGATGAATAAATTGCCATGGTAAGTAGAAACAACCAAAAATTAAGTTAAGTTGAATTAAGATCTTATATTGCTCATAATTATTGCCATATAAGAATATTACAAAACTGACAAAAGTATTTAAGGCAAAAATTATTGCCCAACCAAATTCTTCAAAATAGTAATATTTTTCTCTTTGAAATAATATAGCCCCCCAAACAAAACCTTGTGAAACTATGACTTGAATAACCATTAGCCACGATAGTAAATCTAAGAAGAAAAACTCACCTGTATTGGCTATTCGCAGTACATAGCTGAACATATAGATGTAGGCTATTTCCACAAAAGTAGCTAATTTTCTAGTCAAAAATATTGAGGAAAAAATTGTATCGTGTAATACGATATTTTTTACATAACCTACTGGAAATAGACAGCGGTAAGCAGATACAAAAAATAGTATTTGCGCAGGTATTAGTAAAAAAGGATCGACACTAGAAATTTTTGTTTCAAAAGTCTGTAACAAAAAATATATATTTAGAATTGCGCCAAGTTTTAGACTCCATAAGAAATATTTGTACGATGTTGAATTTAATGTCATTTATATTTTAGGTAAATTTTCTTGTAAGAAGTTTAGCATATTTTCTCCCATAACTAATCGAATACTATTATCATCAATACCTAATTCAAGTAATTCATGTGTAATTGCTACTAACTCTGCTGTATCAAAACCAGGATTAATTGTTCCATCAAAATCTGAACCTAATGCAACATGCCCTGCACCAACTAATTTAATGCCATAATGAATTGCTTCTGCTACTGATTTTGGAGTGTTATCACAAACTGCAGCATCCCAATAACCTATCGCAATCAAACCACCTTTGCGTGCTATATCTTCCATTAAATTATCATTAATGTTTCGGGGCGATGGGCAGTGGCCATAAAAACCTGTATGACTTACAACGATTGGTCTGTTTGAAATTTTAAGCACATCTTTGACAACATTTTCTGAAGAATGTGAAACATCTAAAATGATATCTAGCTTCTCTATTTCTAAAACAACTTGTTCTCCAAAGTTTGTTAAACCTTGCCCACTTATACCGTGTAATGATCCGCCAAGTCTGTTATCAAAAAAATGGTGCAAGCTCATCATGCGGAAACCTTCATCATAAAGACGTGTTACATTTTCTAAATCTCCATCTAATGCATGTGAGCCTTCTGTCCCAATAAGTCCACCAACAAAACTCTTATTGCTTGATCTTTTTTGTATGAAGTTATTAAGGTCTGCTTGTGATTTAATAAGCATAAAATTATCAACATCATTAGTAGCCAGTTTATGAACTTTATTAGCTTGGAAAATGGCTCTTTCAGCCAAACTAGACCAAGTTTTAATTGGCCATCTTTGGATTACAGCCAATGAAGTAATATTGTCACTAGCTGAAGTTTCATTTTTTTCATAATTTTGTCCACGAGGTGATTTTGTAACAGTAGTAAACATTTGTAATGCTACATTTCCCTCTTGCAGTCTTGGAATATCAACATGTCCCCGCTTGTAACGTTTCGATAAATCCCTATTCCACAAATGACTGTCGGCGTGCCAATCACCGATAAAAAGAGTTTCGTGTAATTTTAAGGCTTCCTCCGAGACATCAAAAGCTGGATGATCTGAAACTGGATTCATATTTTTATCGACTAATATCGGTAGAGTAAGTATAGCGAACAGTAAAAAAACTACACTTGTTGTAACTGCAATTAATTTCATCGTTCTTTCAACCCTTGTTTTCTAGTTATTTAACCTTATTTGATATTGCTTACATATGATAGTTCCAATAATATCATTCTTAACAATTTAAAAAATTAGGAGACACCATGGCCCTTGAATTACCAAACCTACCTTATGCACATGACGCGCTAGCTGAAGCTGGCATGAGTAAAGAAACATTAGAATTTCATCATGATTTACACCACAAGGCATATGTTGATAATGGTAATAAGCTCCTAGCTGGTACTGAATGGGAATCAAAAAGTATAGAAGAAATAATTACTGGCACTTATGATGCAACTGCTAAAGCGCAAAATGGTATCTTTAATAATGTGTCACAACATTGGAATCACAATCAATTCTGGGAAATGATGGGACCAAATAATCACAATATGCCAAGTGAATTAGAGGCTGCATTAGTTGAGTCTTTTGGCAGTATTGATAAATTTAAAGAAGATTTTGTAGCAGCTGGTGTTGGTCAATTTGGAAGTGGCTGGTGTTGGTTAGTTAAAGATACAGATGATCAATTAAAAATTACTAAAACTGAAAATGGCGTAAACCCTCTTTGCTTTAATCAAAAAACATTACTTGGTTGCGATGTATGGGAGCATTCATATTACATAGATTTTAGAAACAAAAGACCGGTCTATATAATGAACTTTTTAGATAAGCTAGTTAACTGGGAATACGTTGCTTCTCAGCTATAAAATAGTTACTTAAATTTCTTTCGCATATTCATAGCAGCTTCCATTCCTGAAATTGGTTTTCTGCCTTCAGGAACTGTATTACCTTTTCTGACGATGTCCTCATATGGAGTGCCATCTTTATACATCGCATAAAGAGTTTCTATATCCATATTAGTACCAACTGGTTCTTCTGGAAAGCCCCGTGTAGAAACTTCTGTTTTAAACTCTTCTTGGTTTCTCCAATGTTCATAAAAAATTTCTACTAAATTTCCATCTGGGTCTTTGTAATAAATACCACTGATCCAACCGTGATTTATTGTCCAGTATGGTTCTAGACCTCTATCCTTGGCTCTGAAGTAGAAATCAAACCATTTATCAATTGGATTTAATTTGTAAGATATATGATCTAAGCCAACAATTGATGGCGTTACTCGATTAATCCAATTTTTAAATTTTATAACTGTTTTGGGAACAAAACCTAATCCATCAAAAACTGGACTAGTATTTGCAATTGCTATTCGATGATGTTCTTCATCAAATGACATAAAGGTAATGTCCTCACTTGCATACATGGGTTTACAACTAAATAAGTTTTGATAAAAACTAACCATTTTATCGTAATTCATTGTTTTAAAAGAAACATGATGAAATAAGTCTGGGGCATCTTCAGATCTAAAATTTTTATAAAGCTCCAAATCTAATAAAACTTCTTTCTTATTTTCCATTTATATCTTCCTTTCTAAATTTAAGTTGTCCAAAACCAATCAGGTCCTGGTAAGTGAATCACATGATTTTCTAGGCCAACCTCATTATCCATCAAAGCATTTAGCTTTGTGTTCATTTTAAGCAATAATTCATTCTGAGATTGATCTTTTGCTAAATTATTTAACTCATAGGGATCTTTTTCAAGATCATAAAGACTAATATTTGAATTATTAGAAAATAATTCTTGCAAATTTGTGGGTGTATTATTTTCACGTGGAGAAAAAGCTCTTACAAATTTATACTTCTTAGTAACAATGGCTTTATAACAAAATGGTGGTGAAAAATCTGGTAAAAAATTGCCTTTTGATGCAAAAGCTTTGAACTTATCAAAATGATTATCTGCAAGACCAATATGTCTAAATTTTTCATTTACTTCAAAAGCTGCACCTATGATTGGTGATCCTTGAACTAAATGTCCCTCATCATCTCTGTAATTTTTATAATCCACATTTTCAGTTATTGGTGCAAAACTTTTACCTTTTAACTCAGGGTATTTTGCTTGAATTTGACTTTGATCTAAACCAGCAAATTCAAGCATTGTGGGTACAAAATCTATATTTGAAACTATTGACTCGCAAGTTTGCTGTTTTTTAAGGTCTGGATGATAGATAAGTGTTGGGACACGCACCGACTCTTCCCATGCAGCTATTTTACCTCTAATCCCATGTTGCCCAAGCATTTCACCATGATCTGAAACCATGAATATAATTGTATTATCTAGTTGATTAGATGATTTTAAATTTTCTACTAAAGTATTTATATGCCGATCAACATCTCGAAGGCAATTATAATAGTAGTTTATAAACTTTTTCCATAAATCAATTCGTTAAAATGGTATTTCTCCATAAACAACATTCATCATATCTATTGGGGACCAATCTTCTTCACTCAATTTAGCAAAGTTTTTTGGAAATTCTATTTCATGTTGAAAATCATACATTTCATCATTTGGAGCAAATTTTTGATGATCACCAAGAAAGCCTGTTCCACTTATTGAAGGGTCAACTCTATAAAACATAATATCATGTGGGTTTACAAAGTTAACAAAAGCTGCCCATGGCTTTTGTTTATCTTTCTTGCTATTAATAAATTCTGAAGTAATGCTTGCTGTGGGACCATCAAATAAATAACCTCCCTGACCTAGATCTTTTTCACCTTCTTGATTAGAATTTTTGAAACCATGTTTGCTTAGCATAGCTCTCATACCATCGAACCCAAGTGAGTTTTCATTAACTTGGTTTTCTGTAATATTTGTTAAATGCCATTTTCCAAAATAGCCAGTTTCATAATCCAAGTCTGACAGAAGATGACCTATTGTATTAACGTTGTCATACAAACCAGGGACCCATGGAGCCACTGTGTTATCATAAACTCCCGTAAATTGTATATGCTGACCAGTATAAATTGAGCTTCTTGCTGGTGAACATATCGGCGTAGAAGTATAGGAGCGATTAAAGTAAGTAGACATACTCTCTAAATATCGTCTAGCAGGAAGATTCACATTTTTTTGTATATATGGCCATGCTCTCTCTTGGTCATTAAGAATGAACAAAATATTTGGTTTTTTATTTAAAGTTACATTGGCTGGTGCTTGTTGAGTCAATAATATAGAGGACATACCTGTCATTGCTGCTGTAGCAATTGACTTTTTAATAAACGATCTTCGTGAAATTTTTTTGCTCATAGTTTATATTTCTAAAAAAAAATACACGCTTAATATTACAATTAAAGTTGGCAGTATTAAATTATGTGTGTTTTCATCAATTCGATATGTTTTAACTTTATTGTTTATTTTAAAAGGTAAGTGCTTTTGCTTTCCAGGAACAATTCTTAATTTTTCCCCAAAAGTATATAAGAAAGGGGTTCTGCCACCCTTATCAGATAGACTGCCATTGTAGATTGGCATCGCTAAGGCTGTAATAATAAAAGATCCAATAAAGGTAAAGTACCAAAAAAGCCAAAAATATAGTTGATAAGGATAATAAAAATCAGGAATATAAAACCACAAAATAACTATGTTCATTATTGCAATTGGATAAAAACCTAGAACTTGCCAAACAACATGAAACCTAGCATGCCCTGGCCAATTGGGGTGTGTTGCATGAGTTTTATTAAAGTCTGCTATAGTCGGTCCTACGGTTAATCCAATCGAAATAATTGTAAAAATTACTCTACAAATTGAATTGGCATCATATAAATCCATTAAAAAAAAACCTTAAAAATAAATAATAATAATTGAGACTACTCTCATTTTAATATAGTGTAAACAGTATGAATAATTTTTTTCAGTCCAAATCTAATTCATTATCAAAAAAGGATCGTACTCGTGCGGCTATTATTGATGGTGCGATAGATGTCCTATCTAAAAAAGGATATCAAAATTCTTCAATTAAAGAGATGGCAGAAAAAGCAGGCATAGCTAATGGCACTTTCTATAATCATTATAAAGATAGAAAAAGCATATTTGACGAAGTGGGAAAATTAATTGCCATTGAACTTACCAAAACAATTGAAGAGAATGAAAGTAATACAAAAGATCCAGCTCAAAAAATTATTAATTCAACTAAACGATTTATAGAGAGATCTGTTCAAGTTCCAGATTGGGGTATTATATTTTTAGAAGCGTATGATTATATGCCCATCATAAGAAATGAAGTTTCAAAGTATCTTGTTCAAGATATAAAAAGAGGTATTAAAATTAAAATATTTAAAGTTAGCTATGATGAATTTGTTGTTGAGCAAATAATTGTACTTATACTTCACGCTATTAGAAAACAATTAAAAAATGGCTATGATAATAAAATTATAAATAAAACAACTGATGCCATCATGCAGTTGCTAAATCACAAAAAATAGGAAAAATAAAATGAAATTAGTTACATTTTTACATCAATCTTCTGAAAAAATTGGAGCAATAATTGGCGATGAAATTATAGATTTTTCATTGTCCAATTTACCAAAAACAATGATTGAATTTATTGAGCTTGGAGATAATGGTTTAAGTCAAGCCAATGAATTAATTACTAAAGCTGAAAATAAAATTTCAGTTAATGATGTAAAATTAATGGCTCCTATCCCAAAACCAAATAAAATATTAGGTGTAGGTTTAAATTACAAAGCACATAAAGAGGAGGCAGCTAAGGCAGCCGCTGCCCTTTTAGGCAAGCCACAAGAAAAATATCCTACTATATTTAATAAACAGAACTCATCTGTCGTAGGCCCATATGATGATATGCATAAACCAAATGCCTCAGATTTTTTTGACTATGAGGGTGAACTGGGCTTTGTGATAGGCAAGCGCTGCAGACATGTTCCATATGATAAAGCCTCTAATGTTATATACGGTTATACAGTTGTAAATGATGCCACAATTAGAGACTGGCAAATGCGAGGTCCACCCATGACAATGACTATGGGTAAATCATGGGATACCCATTGTCCATTTGGACCATACTTAGTAACAAGTGATGAAGTTGGTGATCCGCATCAGCTACAATTAGAAACTCACATCAATGGTGAGTTAAGACAATCAGCTAATACAAATGATCTAATACATGATTGTTTTACAGTTGTAGAATACTTGAGCACTGCTTTTTCACTTGAGCCAGGTGATTTAATTGCAACCGGAACACCAGCAGGTGTTGCGGCCACATCACAAAACTGGCTAAAAGTAGGTGATATTGTAAAAGTAACTATTGAAAAGCTTGGCTATATTGAAAATAAAGTAATTGCTGAACCCGATAGTACTACTTCTTACTGACCTTATAAGAGATGAATACTGATTATAATGTAATAGTTGCTGGATATGGTCCTGTAGGTGCTGGTGCAGCAAATTTATTAGGCTATTACAAAATCAAATCACTTATCATTGATAAAGAAAAAGAAATATACACTTTGCCTAGAGCTATTACCTGGGATGATGAGTGTAGACGTATAATAGTACCTTGTAATTTTGCAGACAAAATAGAGGTAAGAAAAATTCGTGGTATTAATCATATTAATGGTAAGGGCGAAAGTTTTCTTAAAATTCGTATGGCAGAGGAAAACAAATATGAATATCAAGTTGGACCAACTTTCATGTATCAACCAGAATTTGAGGGGGCATTTAGAGATAACGCTGAAACATACGATACTAATCACTTCAAATTAGGTTTTGAAGTCTTATCTTATGAAGAAAAAGATGAATGTATCAATGTTGAAATCAAAAACTTAGATACAAATAAGGTTGAGCACGTAACGACTAAATATCTTATTGGTGCTGACGGAGCGAACAGTATCATAAGAAAAAAAATGGGAGTAAAGTATAAAAGTTTTAAATATGATGAACCATGGATGTGCGTTGATGGTTTTGCTGATCAAGAATTAGAATGTTTTACAGACGTTGATGCTTTTCAAATTTGTGACCCCAAAAGATCTCTTACAATAATTAACTCTATAAATAATAAATTTAGATTTGAAATTATGATTATGCCTGAAGATAATCTTAATGAAATTCAAAAGGAAGAAGTGTTTTTTCCATTTATAGCTAAGTATCTCAAAAATCGAAAATTTACTTTTACAAGAAAAGCTATTTATACATTTCATTCAACTTCAGTAAATAAATGGAAAAAGAATAATGTATTCTTAGTGGGAGATGCTGCCCATCAAATGCCACCTTTTATGGGGCAAGGAAT
>ERZ887830.1597-NODE-1597-length-12507-cov-5.905156_pt1 | contig 12507 bp, 12 predicted proteins | sample MGYA00521101_ERZ887830 | MGnify/ENA primary metagenome ERZ887830 (study PRJEB32303, sample SAMEA104408592) | aquatic metagenome | biome: Marine water; feature: Pelagic; material: water | place: Baltic Sea | collected 2014-06-05T16:38:00 | depth 1,762 m ...
CGTGGGCCGGAAAAAGTGCGGCATTCTCAGCGCTGATCACTAACGCGACCTTCGACTGTAACCGCTGAGGTATTGTCGCTCGGAGAAAGGAGGGCGCCTTGGAGGGAGAATCACAAAGGGGAGGGGGGAGGTAGTTTTCCTGCACCTCCAAGGCCCAGAATGGTTAAGGCCTAGGTGGTGAAAATTAAGTTCTCTTGGTCGTTGTTTTCGTTCACATAAAATCAACGTTGTCCCTCACAATTGTGGATGCTTTGATCTCTGAGGTCAGTGCTCATAGGATGCCATCTCAGAGGCATCGATCAACCCCAACTTAAATGTAACGCTGCGGAAACTCGACGATGAAAAATTTCTGGGCCGACTAATTGTGTGGCGTTATGTATCTGAGAGGGCCACAAATTCTTTAGCAGCGGCGACCACGGCGCGTGCACAAGTCCCCGGCGTATTGCCGCCCGCAAATAAATCCTTGCACGGGCCTTCGAGAATCTCAGGTCGATTTTCCGCGATCCAGGCAAAAAGCTGTTGGAATATTGGCGGATCATCGCCCTCAAAGCTGATTGCAGAAACTTTGTTTTCTTGGATCGTCATTGTGAACGTGTCAGTGGCGACATAGCCCATTGTTTGGCCAAAATCATCGGTAACCGTAACGGCACAAACAATCGCCTTGCTTACGTTGAGAGCGCAAGGGGTGCGTTGCTTAACCTTGTAGTTAGCGGCTTGCGCCCATGCTTGGTAGTAAAGTACTCGATCTGCGTCGGCGTTGGGCGCTAAAAAGCGGGCCAATTTACTTTGGTCGAAAGTATAAAAAGCGTCTAAAAACGACTCCGCGGTGTGTAAATCATCTTGGTTGGCGCTGCTGATAAATGGGCAGAGCAAAAGTAAGAAAAAGCCGAAAATACGGTGCATGTGGGGTGTCTCGCATTATTTTCCAGCAAGGCATAAACTGATTTGGCACTTACTTGGAGAGTGGTTTAGCTATGTTAGATAAGTTCATTCAGTATGCCCTGCACCCCGTAATCTTGATATCTGTTTTAAGCGCGTGGCTCTTCCTAGATTCGCCGTTTGTATTTCTGGGGGCGATTGTTGGTCTTCATGTTGTGCTTGGCACCCTAGAATATATGCGTCCAGCGCGGCCGGATTGGGTAAGTCCGGCGGTAAATAAGCTTGGTGCGCTAGTTCTTGTCGTGGTGCTTTTTGTCGCCACAACTATGGTTGGGGTGCTGTATGACAATCAGTTGCTGGCCCCCCTTAGCCAAGTAAGTACTGCCTTAGGTTTAAATTTTTGGCCTCATAGTTGGCCGTTGTTAGTTCAAGCATTTATGGTTTTTCTTGCCAGTGAGTTCATTTGGTACTGGATTCACCGCGCCGAGCACAAATGGCATTTTGTTTGGCGACTCTCCGGTCATGGTGCCCACCATTCTTTTAAGCAATTAAATGCGCTGAATTTTGGCCTCAACCATCCGTTAGAGCTGTTTTTTCTAGCCTTGCCCTCGGCGCTTATAGGGATGCTTTTTGGTGTTGGGGAAGCGGCCCTTGGCGCATCGATTCTCGTGGTCACTCAAGCGTCCATTGCGCATTCAAATCTAACTATGAGCAGCAAATGGATTGATTTGTTTTTTACCACCAATAGACATCACATTGGCCACCACTCCATGGTGCTTGAGCAGAGCAATACCAACTATGGGTGCGCAACATTAGTTTGGGACCGGCTGTTTGGTACGTTTATAGACGGCGATACCCAAGAGTGCGGTACGGGCCCGACAGAACCCACTTTGTTGCAAAAGTTAGTGATGCCAATTCGTGAGCCGCAAGACACCACAGTTGCGCCCAGTTAGATGATTCCTGAGCAAGGGCGGGGTGGTTGTGCGATCAATAATTGAATAATAAAAATATTCGAACGGTGTCTCGAAGATTCAGGTCTCTAAATATCCGCACACGCAGAGTTTTAAAAATTAATCCATATTTTTGCATTCGGCATATTCCTGTAAACTATTGATTCATCCACTTAGGGAATTACGAAATGCAGTTTGATGATGTCCTCCTCGGACGCCGTAGCGTTAGAGGCTATAAACCAGACCCTGTGCCGAAAGCACTGATTGAAGAAATTTTAACGCTGGCTATGCGTTCCCCGTCGTCGATGAACACGCAGCCGTGGAATTTTACTGTCATCTCCGGCGAACCCTTAGACCTCATTCGCGCCGGTAACACCGAGCGTAACATTGCAGGTGTGCCGCATTCCCGTGAGTTTCGCATTGGTGAGGCCTTTGCTGGGCAACATCGCGACCGTCAGGTTGGGGTTGCTAAGCAATTGTTTGCGGCCATGGGTATCGAGCGAGAAGATAAAGAGAAGCGCATGGACTGGGTGCTGCGCGGTTTTCGTCAGTTTGATGCGCCGGTTTGCGTAATTATTACTTATGACCGTGTGCTGGCAGACAGCGATGACACGGCATTTGACTGTGGTGCGGTAACAACTGCACTGGTTAACGCGGCTTGGTCTCGTGGATTAGGCGCGGTCATTAACAGCCAGGGGATTATGCAGTCGCCAGTAGTACGCGAGCATGCGAATATTGCTGAAGATCAGGTGATCATGAAGGCTGTTGCGCTGGGCTGGCCAGATGACAGTTTCCCTGCCAACGCAGTTGTTTCAGAGCGCAGAAGTGTTGCAGAAGCAACTTCCTTCCTAGGCTTTGAAGACTAACTAACGCAAAAAATAACGCAAAATGTGCGGTGGCCCGTTCAATCCGGCCGCCGCTTTTACTGTTCAGGCGCAAAGAAATTTAATCTGCGCGCTTACGCCTCGTTTTTCTCACCCTTAGTCTCACTCTCACTCTCATTCTATTTGCTTAGCGTGCAAGCAGGCGGGTGTGCCATTGCTTGGCGTCAACCTTCCTGCGCATGGCTTTCGCATTAGATCATTTAACACCGTCTGTTTTTTCCAATGTGTCAGGTTCATCTCCGGGTTATTTCTACGATAAACGCGAGTAGGCAGTAACGAGTAGGCCGGCCATATACCGCTGGCGTTCGTTTAGGACTTCAGTTGCATTGCTCATCGCTCGCCCATTTTTGGTTCGATCTTAATTCTCCTCGCACCACCCGGTAACGAAGTGGAAAAGTTCTTGAAACAAAATTTCCTGTTTTTGTAATAAAAACAAGCGGTTAAGTTTTGGTATGGATATTGCTAATGCTTAAGTACGAAAAACATATTTTTTGTGGTTACGAATTCTAGCAACAATAAAGGAATCTCGGCTAATGCTTACTAAATCCGTTAGACGACACGCGCCTCAAAGGGCGTTAGTTATCTCTTCAATAGCGTTTACCCTCTCATTAATGTCTACGATGATCTCTGCTCAAGAGGTGATCGAGGAGGTTGTGGTAACGGGTTCGCGCATTGCCAACACTAATGAAAATTCGTCTCAACCTATTGGTTCGGTTTCTGAAGAGGCTATTTCTAGCTCAGGTCAATTTGATATCAGTGAAGTACTAAACGACTCACCGGCCCTACTCAATAGTACGTCGGCAACTAACTCGCTTGACATAGCAGCGGGTAACCTTGCAGACACTTTGAACTTTGGTGGTTCTGCGCTTGACCTTAGAGGACTTGGTTACAAGCGAACATTGACGTTGGTTAATGGCCGTCGCCATGTCTCTGGTATTGAAGGGACAGGCGCTGTAGACATTACAACCATTCCCAGTGCGCTGGTTGAACGCATCGACGTTTTGTCCGGGGGCGCTTCTGCTATTTATGGTTCAGATGCGCTAACAGGCGTCGTGAACGTGATCCTAAAAGACGACTTTGAAGGTCTTGAGCTATCCATACAGGGCGGCACAGACGACTCTACGGATAACTTCGGTAAACGGTTTTCGTTGCTGGGTGGCCGTAATTTGTTTAACGGTCGCGGCAACGTAACGTTTGCAGTTCAGTTTGAGCGAGATAATGGTTTGCTCATGGGCGAGCGCAGTTATCTGGCCAATAATAATATTGCGGACGATGATGCCAATCCAGCTTTACGATTCCAAAAGGGCGACATTGCAGGTAGCACCACACCTAATCTCTCCGCTTACTACAATTTCGCAGCGACCAAATTGTTTCCCTGGGGGCTTAGAATTCCTACTGAAGAAACGTTTATTGCCGACTATCAATCTCAGTTCGGCACTGCGCCTGAGTTAACCACATCCGAAAGTGCGCTGTTTTCTCAGGCCGCTAGCGCGCCTCCGCAGGCAATTTTACCAGGCAGGACTTTTAACATCACAAGCCCCTATGGCGTAGTCGTGTTAGGCGATTTTGGTACTACTTTCCCACTTGGCAGCGAGCCGGATATCGACGGCAACGGCACCACCGACTGTTTGCAGAGTTTTACTGGCTATAACAGTTCGTTAGACGGCGCAGGTGCATTTGGTATTGCCGGCGGCTGCTGGGCAATGCAGGCAGATGGCTCGCTAGCCCCGTATACAGATGGATTAGTTGCCGGATCGTTCAATCAATTTGGCGCTTCAGACAGCTATATTCGCCCTAATAATGTTCACGCAGTTCCCGAGCGAACAAGTGCCTCAATTGACATTAACGGTTACGTAGATTTTGCTGAAGCGCAAAGCTTTTTCTTTGAAACGAAATATGTTGCACAGAAAATTGAGGCATTTCAGCAGTACCACAACTTTACCGATTTGCTCTACGGCGCGCCAGACAATCCATTTTTACCCACGGAACTGGCTAGCTACGCGAGCAATCCAGGGCTCGGATTTGCGGGCATCGACGGCGGACTGCATATCTCACGAGACTCTGATGATTGGGGTGACAATCTGACCACTAACGATCGCGAGACCATGCGTATCGTAGTCGGCTTCGAAGGTGCAATAACAGATTCAATTAGTTATGAGGTAAGCGCCAACTACGGCAGGTTTACGCGTGAAATGACAGATCGCGAGGCGACTATCGCTGACCGTTTCTTTGCGGCTATCGATGTAGTCAACGACCCCGCTACGGGGGCAGCGACCTGTCGGTCTAGCTTAGACGCAAGCGCATTTCCGCGTACTACGCCTTTCAATATTTTCCAATTTGTCGGCGGTGGCACTCAATCTTCCTTCTTCTCTTTTACCCCTGGTGATGGTCAGTGCGTGCCCATGAATATTTGGGGGGGTGAAGGCGCTATGTCGCAGGAATCTATCGACTTCGTCACTTACGATCGTAAAGTGGAAGAGGAAATTGAACAAACAGTATTCAGTGGCTATATATCTGGCGATTCGTCTGGCCTGTTCGCGTTACCAGCTGGTCCTGTAGGTTTTGCGGTTGGCCTAGAGTATAGAGACGAATCAACCAGCCAAACTTTTGGTTCGTATGACCAAGGCATCTTACCCGTAGCCGGCGTTACCGCAGACGGACAAAGTTTTGCAGCTGGGAGTTGGATTGGTGATGTCAGTGATGCTCAAAGCTTAGGACCAACGCCTTCCACCCGCTTGCTTTCCAGCAGTTCAAGCTACGATTTTATGGATTACTTTGCTGAAGCGTCCATCCCCTTGCTGACCGATGTGCCCGGCGCTGTTGAGTTGTCAGTAGACCTTGCCTATCGGTCAAGTGACAACTCTATATTTGGTACCAATGACACCCATAAGTATGGGTTTAGCTGGACGCCAGTGCAGGATTTACGCGTACGCTATACGGTAAGTGAGGCAACCCGCGTGCCAAATCTGTTTGAGCTATTCTCTCCCGAACAAGGTGCGCGGTTCCGCCCAGACGATCCTTGCGCTGCTAACAACTTGTCCACAGCAGCGGATTCAAGCCTACGTCAAGCGAACTGTATTGCCGACCTAGTTGCAAATAACGTTGCTTCGGCGAATATTTTTGATGCGCAAGGCACATATGCCTTCGAGGACCCATTGTCTGCGGGCTTCCCCGGTGCAATTGGCGGTAACGCTAATCTGCGACCAGAAACTGGCGAAACGACGACTTACGGCATTGTTTTCTCGCCTAGATTTGTTGAGGGGTTAACCGTGTCACTCGACTACATCGAGATAGACATTGAAGACGCCATTCTTGAAGTGTCCGCTCAAAATATCGTCAACCGCTGTTATGACTCAGCATCGCTGGACAACGAGTTTTGCCCTTTGATCAGCCGAAATGACAACGCAGCATCAGCTCAGTCTGGTGGTTTAGATTTCTTGCGACAAGTGCAGTTGAACTTTGGTGCAGCAGTATACGAAGGCTTCGATGCTACAGTGCAATACGACTTTTCGCTTGCCGACTCCAACTTTGCGGCTTCTCTGTCTTGGACCACGGTTGAAACCTTAGATCTGATAGAGCAGGGCGGTGCTGTGGATAACGAGTTGGGTGAAATGCGTCGCCCTAAAGATTCGGCGTTACTTAACGTGGCCATGAATCGTGGTGCTTATGATGTGAGCTTAACGACCCAATATTTGAGCAAGCAGTTACTTACCTATGAAGACGGCGCTGAAATCGAAACCGCCATGGATAACTTCGGTCCTTCGGCTTTCACTGATAGCGCTACCTTTATACACAGTATTCGCGCGTCTTATACCAAAGAGGACTTCACGCTCTATGGTGGCGTCAACAACCTCACAGATGAGTCTCCTTTCATAACTGAACGCGCATATCCGGTGAGTCCTGTTGGACGTTACCTTTATCTTGGAGCAACGATCTCATTGTAGTCGTCGTTCCCTTGGCGGGCCTCTTAGGGGCCCGCCTTTTTTTCGTTTATAAGGATTTACAATATGAGATTCATCAGGTTCACTCTATTACTGATCTCCATTTGCACCTTGAGTATTGTTCAGGCCAAACCGCTAACCATTGGCTATAGCGACTGGCCCGGCTGGGTTGCCTGGGAGGTGGGTGTTGAAAAAGGTTGGTTCGATGAAGCTGGTGTAGAAGTGGCATTTGAATGGTTCGACTATGTGGCTTCAATGGATGCCTATGCTGCGGGTCAACTTGATGCGGTCTGCATGACCAACGGCGACGCGCTCGTTACAGGCGCAACAGCGCGCTTGTCCAATATGGCGCTTATCAACGATTTCTCTAACGGAAATGACATGATCGTTGCCTTGCCCGGCATTACTAGCGTAACGCAGTTGAAGGGCAAGAAAGTGGGTGTTGAGATAGGCTTTGTCGGCCATCTGCTGTTGCTTAAAGCGCTGGAAAAAGCCGGGCTAACGGAAGACGATGTAGATCTCGTTAACGTAAGCACTAATGAAACACCAATGGTGTTAGCAAGTGGTGAGGTAGATGCCATCGTTGCATGGCAGCCTAACTCTTCATTAAGTCTTCAAATGGTCCCAGGCGCTACTTCAATCTACTCATCAGCCAATGATCCGGGTTTGATTTACGATACGTTAGCCATTGCGCCGGAAAGCCTTAACATGAGGCCTGTTGAGTGGGCCAAAGTTTTTCAAGTTTGGTACCGAATAGTCGAATTCATCAACGACCCCGCTACTCAATCTGAAGCGATACAAATTATGGCTGCGCGAGTCGGTGTTGCGCCAGAGGCCTACGCGAAGCTTATGCAAGGGACACGGTTTTTGGACCAGGCTGAGGCAAAAGAAAAGTTTTCAGCTACCGACGACCTCACCTCGTTACAAGGCTCTAGCAAAATTGCCGACGCGTTCAACGTAAAGTACAAAGTATATTCTGATGCTCAAAACACGCCAGACTACATCAACGACTCGCTCTACCAGTAGACCGGATATTCATGGCAACAATAACAATACCTCTAGTTCAAAGGATAAGGCCTAGGGCTCTTACTACTGCCTCTTTTTTGTTGCCGCTACTTTTATGGATGCTGGTGAGTTACGTGCCCGGAGTGTGGCAGCCTAATGTAAAAATTACAGACCCAGGAGACGTTGCCTTCTTTCGTCAGAACATGCTGATCGGAAAGGAGCAGTTTGCGCTCCAAACCCAGCTGGCTATTGAGGGCTCATCCACTCCGCCATCCGGTATTCCCGCTAACCCTATTTACCTACCGGCACCTCATGAGGTGGCTATAGCACTCTACACCAGTCTTACAACGCCGCCGTTACGCCGCAGTGAAGTTTGGTTCTATCAGAGCATATGGCATAGCATTACCATTATTTTTTGGGGCTTTCTTTATTCTTGTCTACTCGGTTTGCCGCTGGGGATTCTCTGCGGTGCTTATAGGCCCGTTTCGCAGCTAGCCGAGCCTTTCATCGAGTTTGCTCGATACTTTCCAGCGCCGGCTTTCGGCGCGCTGGCAGTTGCCATTCTTGGTATTCACGACGCGCCAAAAATTGCCATCATTTTTATTGGTACTTTTTCGCAATTGGTGTTGGTTGTTGCTAACACTACTCGCCGGTTAGATGTTCGTTATCTAGAGGCCGCGCAGACGCTAGGCGCGAAAAAGATACGCCAGTTAGTGCAAGTTGTGTTGCCCGGTATTCTGCCAGACTTGTATAAGGATCTACGTATTCTGCTCGGATGGGCATGGACCTATCTCATTGTGGCAGAGCTCATAGGCACTTCTTCTGGTATTACATGGTTCATTACCCAGCAAGCACGCTACAAAAATTTCGACATGGTTTTTGCCGCTCTAATTATTCTGGGCGTTATCGGGCTTTTGTCAGATCTACTATTAGAACGTATGGGGCTTCGGTTATTCCCCTGGCAGGAGAAACGCAGTGGCATCAGTTAACTCTGCGGCGCCTGTAAAGACACCCGCGAAGCTGGCTTTTCGTAATCTTGGCAAGACATTTATGTTTCAGGGCGCACCGAAACAGGCCCTTCTAGGCATTAATGCTGAGATCGAGACCGGCGAGTTTATTTCTATTGTCGGTGCTTCAGGGTGCGGTAAGTCCACCCTAATTCGTATTGCTGCTGGGTTAGAGAGGGCGAGCGAGGGCGGTGTTTATGTAGAAGATAACCTAGTTGTTCAGCCCGGGCCCGACCGTGGCATGGTGTTTCAACAATTCTCCCTGTTTCCTTGGCTGAGTGTTAAGGAAAACGTTATGTTCGGAATTCAGGACCAGTATCCAGACAAGCGGCTTAGAGGCGATGCAGCCCTAGATTGGGTAGACAAAGTCGGCTTAGCCGAGTTTGCCGGCTACTACCCAAATCAGCTTTCTGGCGGTATGCAGCAACGCGTGGCTATTGCGCGCGCGCTAGCACCCGGTCCCAAAGTGTTATTGATGGACGAACCATTCGCGGCGTTAGACGCTCAGACTCGGGGGCGCATGCAGCGTCATTTATTGGAGATCTGGCGCAAGCTAAATATCACTGTTGTTTTTATTACTCACGACCTAGAAGAAGCAGTGTTGCTAGCGGACAAGATATTTGTTTTGGCGCCTAATCCTGGTCGCCTAGTCGCAACTTTGCCGATAGAAATCCCGCGCGTTAAGGACGGGCTAGAGCGAGATAAATACGAACCCAACTTTGCTGCAGTATTGAAAGACCTCAGCGGCTTGCTTGTGACCTCGACGGATGCTCATGGCTAAGTTAGCTCAAATGAACGCGTTAGGTCGGGTAGGCAGGCGGATGGTATTGACGTTGGTGGCGTCCGTTCGCTTTGCTTGGTCGCACAAGAATACTAACAATTCACCGTGGCACTGTAGAGATGAGAGAAAAGCACAAAACGAAGGAGAGAAATAAAGAAGTAAAAAGATCAGGTGTTGATCTAGTTTTGAAATAGGTATTTACAGTGGGCGTTCAGCGCCAGCTTTTCCACATATTTATGGCTGCAAAGACAACGTGAGTTGTAGCGGTTAAAACAACGTTTACTTATTTAGGAATTTGTAATGGAAAGAGTAACTGACGGAAGCGAAACAAATGAAGTGGAAGCGGCAGAAGAAGACTTCGCCGGCTTTGATGGCAGTTGGGGGTTGGAGTGGGTGGATACATTAGAGAGTTTAGGGGAGCAAATTCCTTGGACTTGGATAGCGGTCATTCTGTTTGTCGGTTGTATGGTCTATTCTTTTTATAGAAATAAGAACGCAAAGTAAGTCTTAGCAAACGTCTGAGAGAAGGGTTTAAAGCTACGACTCAGCGAGCGTGTTGAAAGAATTTAAAGGAAAAGGCCCCTAAAAGAAGGTCCATGTGGAGTGCGTGGGTGGGAGTCTAGAGAGGGAGGCAGAAATGGGCGCAGAGAAAAAACAGAACTTAAAGAAAGAAAAGGGTCTCAATAAAGTCTGCAGAAAAAAAGGCGTTGTGCGAAAGGGCGAGACTCGCCCTATTCTTTGGCCCCTAACAAGTCCCATTCAGCCCATGGTATATCACGGCCAGGAAATGCAGCATTTGAGAAGGGCCACGCTTCCTTAACCCAAGTCTTGCTCCACTGAAATAAAGTGTCATCAAAACCAAGGTCGTATTGTTGCTGGGTTACCCACATGCGGATAACTGCATCAAACCCTGCCTTGTCGCTGGGATAAATGTAAAGGGAACCTAATTCCATGGTTTCATCTGTAGATAAAACCGCATACGCAAACGACTCGCGATTTTTGAATCTGCGTGCCTCGTTCTCCATATCAAGCATTGCGTCCGCTATGGTTATGTCTTCGTTAGGCCAGCTTGAACCTCTGGAGAAGGTCGCTTGCAAGTGGTCTACGGAGGACATGTACGCAGCGTAGTCAACGTCCACCACGGCGGGCCCAAGGGGTATTAGAATGAACTGCTGTGTCTCCACTAGGGTCGGCGGGATGAAATCTGCAGATATGAATGTGGTGGCTTGCTGGAGTGCCGGAGTGTCTTGCGCTTGTAAGGTGCTAGGCAAGAAACAGCTTAGCGCGCTGAGCAAAAGAGTTACCAGAGCTGTTTGTAATTTTGCTTTCCGCAAAGGGAAGAATGAAACGGCGACTGAGCCGTTTCTCTCCGTACATGCAGCGCTAAAGCGATTTAATTTTGTCATCGGGATAGAGCGCCAGTGCATATTGTTCAAACAATGAAAGTTGTTTACCTGTTCCTGAGCCACATCGTTCAATGTAACTGCTTGACGAAAACGTTCCGAAAAGCCTGTCCCAAATAATGATGCCGCAGCCGAAATTCGTGTTGCTGTCATTAAAGTCATGAGAGTGATGCAGTTGATGATGTTCTGGCGATGTGAAGAACCAGTTCCATATGCTAGATCGCATTGGCAAGTTAGAGTGAGTGATCCACCCATTGCAGAAACCTAAAGCGGCGCTTACAGCGATCACTTCCGGAGTTGCGCCAAATAACGCAAGGATAATGGGGGTACTAAAACTCAGTGCTAAGAACTCAGTGGGGTGAGTGCGGTTAGATCTCATTGCGCTCATCTTGGTGATGTGATGGTGTGTTGCGTGGGTCCTCCAAGCGATCATGTACCGGTGTGAGCACCTGTGGATCCAGTAGTAAATAAATTCAGCTGCAGTTTGTGCGACGACTGCGCAAAGAATAAGTCCTGGAATGGTGGTTGCTTCAAGGGTTATCGGCACGAATGTATTCTCTCGAATCCACTCAAAAGCGTCAGAGATGGGTGTGCGGTAGTAATCAGAAATAAGCGGAATCCATATGTACGCCGCAGTGAAAATCCAGAAAATGTCTTCAGCATAATCTTTCCAATTAAGCAGCCATGCCTTCTTCTTCGTCCAAACTCGCTCAGCCGCTAGCAACAGCAGGAGCGGAGAGAAAAGCAAAAATGCGGTTAATAGGTCTGCACCTTCACCAAGTGCCTTTGGTGACATAGCCTCACTTGTTATGGCTATGGCAACAGCAATCATAGACGTCAGTGCAATCACAGGTTGCGGCAGCTTCCAAAGAAACTCAGTGAATTTTGACTTGTACACGTATGCTGGCGGATCGAAAGGCTCGTCGCTCTCTTTTATTTGTGCGGTGTCTGGCGCTTTGGCCAGCGGTTCGTCAGGCAGCAACTCGTCGAGCGCGGCGGTAGTTTGGATTGAACTCATACTTCTGATCCTTTCCTAAATTATGTTTGATGTTGTTTTCCCGCTTCGCGGGAAGCTCGATTTTCTCTACCAAAAAAGTGGTAGAACCGATGTCGCCGAGGGCTGCCCTTGGCTGCACAGCGGCGACTTTCATATACTAGTGTTTGCAATATTTGGGCCTGAATTCGACCTGGACTTGATAAGCCGTGGTTTGCGGCACCTTTAAAAGGGTGAGCAATGTCATCTAAGGGCAAACAGGGAGGTCCCACAGATGTCAAATCGTGGGCTTGTTTGGACGAGATGGTGCTGGACTGGATGCTCGAGCGGGTTAAGCGCCTGTAAGGTTATGTTTTAGATATATATTTTTTCGGGCTGCGGTTGTAGTTCTTCATGCTCAATATTTTGACTGTATTTTTGCTTGATTTTGCTCCTCCACTGAGCGCGTGGAACCACGCTCAAAGAGACATAGTGGTTAGGCTTAGTCTAAGATTTTGTGACGTTATCAGCGGTAAATGGCACAACCGCCAGAAGCAGAGGTCTCGGGCTATGCCCAGATTGCGTGCAGTTGCGCTTTTACTGGGCGTGCATCTCGCCTAAAAAGGTGCAGGTATTGTTAGCATATTTAGCGGCTTGCAGGTTTAGTTGCTCCGCGGTACCACC
>ERZ887830.1598-NODE-1598-length-12505-cov-11.801847_pt1 | contig 12505 bp, 15 predicted proteins | sample MGYA00521101_ERZ887830 | MGnify/ENA primary metagenome ERZ887830 (study PRJEB32303, sample SAMEA104408592) | aquatic metagenome | biome: Marine water; feature: Pelagic; material: water | place: Baltic Sea | collected 2014-06-05T16:38:00 | depth 1,762 m ...
AATCTAACAAAAAAGATCAGTTGACCATTCCTGGTTGACGCTTGTCTGGATTAAAGCAATCCAACCCAGGATATGCACCGAACTTGACCTCAAACAAGTCTCTCCAATCAGGGACTCGTCTATCTACGGCACGTACAAACCAGCCAACACTGGCATTATCAAAGGGATCTCCCCTGTATACAAAGTCGATTGGGGGATCCCCCTGCAAAAGCAAGACGGCGTCCTTACTTCGGGCGGCGCCCTTAAGCCCTTACCTAATTGGGTGAGCCTTTAACTGTTAATTTCACCCGCATGGGTGATGTGGTGAGAAGTAATACCGGCGATGGTGTGTTCGTTAAATAAATGACCTCCAGAACCAAAAACAAAAATAAAAAATAAAAACAAAAAACAAAAAACAAAGCAATGATTAATGCTGTATTGATCTTCTCTTGGATTTTTGCATTCTATGTAATGGCGGATCAAAAGCCATTTGACATCGAGTCGCACCAATCACAAAGCTACGACTAAGAGAATGAAAAGTCGGGAAGCCTGATGCCCTATCGCTCTGGGCTGAAAGCAATACAAAACCCGCAAGGGAAAAGCAAGGGGCGTTGATTGTCGCTATCTATCTCCCGACAAAAACCTCACACACACACTTCACCCCGTCAGTAGTGGCGGGGTTTTTATAGATTAAATACGCCCCAACGCTCACGGCTGAGGTTCAAACCCTTGGAACGATGTGAGCTACCACATCGGCATTGACCCAACGGACAGCGCCCGAATCCACATCGGCCACTTGAAAGAGGGTCGGCACCTTGGGGTTCCGGGCACCACCCTCTACAAAGATCACATCCGCCATCCACCAGCATTCGGGCTGATCAGGAAGCCCGATTTCTGGCAGGTGCTTCACGATCACCGTCATGCCTACTTTGACCGACAGGAACAAGGCATCGCCCTTTTTGGTCGGGACAGGTGCTGAATAATCAACCGACAAGGCCAAGCCGCATAGTTCCGATGTACTAGCACCCTTGATGGTCGCGGCTCAAGAAGCAGCCTCCGCGAGTGACGATTTGCAGTGGACGGAGGACCGAATGTCACAACCGGCTCTAGGATTTTGTTAATAAAGGGAGGGAGAGCCATGAGTGCAGGCCCGATTTGCCCACTACGACTTGGAACTCTTGATAGTCCTGATTACTGGACTGATCCAGTTCTGATGTCATCAGTGAGGCCCATGACTGCCCAGGAGACTTATTACGTCGCCGAGCAGTCGCGCCTAAATCAACAGCGGGGTCGACAGCAAAGTCTCAAGGGTTGAGACCAAAGCCTTAATCACTCAGCCATCAACCAACTGACCGCGTGCTCCCAAAAAGAAGTCATCCATTTGCAGTTCAAGCATCTTCTGGTGGATGGCAATGACGACAAGACCGCACATGCATCATCTACTTTGACCTTCAGTTTCTCTAACTCATCGAGAAAATTCATCAGACACTTAGTCGTCAGCCTTAAGAACCGAAGATGTGATGAGCACCAAAGTAATCAAGAAAGTCATAGCCTTTTCTATTCAACTCACTGAGGAACTGACTCTCGGCAAGTTCGTCTGGAACTTCTAGTAAACGACCACGCAGTAACAAGAACTTCTCATAGTCCTCGCGGGGCATTTTGCTACCGATTGCGTGGGTACTCATTTTAAATATGCAAAGGACATAAACACCAAGCCCAATCTTAGCGAACAGTCAGTTCGTATATGTATTTTTAAGAAAGAAAACTCAGGTCAACCTTGGCTAACTCGTTCGCCAGTACATCGGGCATCATCTTCAGTCCGGCCCCATACTTCTTGTCTTGAACATCCTTGGCAGAGTGCACAACGAACGCTCGTCTGAATTCGGCTGACACTCCTGCTTCGCGCCACACATCAATGGAGGTATTACGAATGGAATGCAGAGAAGTGCTCTTGTGTTCGTAAATACCTAAAGGTTCAAGGATTTGGTTCTTAAACCAGCCACTCCAGCTGCTTGGCGTCGTTGAATGATTGACGATGTATCCTTCACTGCCTTCATTAAGCAACTCTTGGTACTTGTCCTTCATAAGGATTGAGTGCATCGGTATCATCCGCTCACCCTCTTGATATGCCTTGAGTTTCGTAGGATATTTGTCTAAGGGTTCGTGCTTGAAGTGGATATATCGGATACCTGCATCAGTCACACCAATATCTCGGTACCTTAAGCAGATAATCTCAGAGGCCCTAGCACCCGTAGCGATCAGCGCATCAAAGACCCAGTGCCTATCGACATCAAGTGACTGATGTACAAATTTGTACACGATCTAGAGTTCATCCTTAGTGAACGATCGATATGTCTGTTGAACAACACCTTTCGGCACAGGTACTTGGATTGTTCCAAGAGGATTACGGTTGACCAGCCCATATGAAATAGCAATCCGATATAAATGTCTGATTGCCCTTATCCTCTTGGATTGACTGGGAGTTTTCAGTTGTGTTTTCGCAAGATGGTTGGCATATTGCCGTGCATCTTCCATATCAACTTCATCTGGGAAATGTTTGCCTATTATCGTTTGAAACTCTTTGATATACCTACGATATGTCTTAATTCGGTCCTTGCCTACGCCGATACCATCAACCTCAGTAATACCTACTACTGATATCAGATATTGATCTAGTACTTGGTCCCAAGTCACCTTAACTTTGGGAAATGGTGGTGGCTTGCTCTCGATATCTCCCGCTGAGAAGTCACCTGCCCCACGCTTCTGTAGATCTGCTCCCAACATCGGGATATACCCGAGCAATCGCTTCTGTATCTGCTCCATCGCCTTTGGATCAGGCTGTATCTGCAACTTGTTCAGCGTTTCAGCCAGCAATCGTTGGGTGATTGCCGCTTTTACTTGCTCTGCCTGCTCGATATCGCCTGATTCACCTAGTTGAGACGCTGCTTGTAGAGCCATGAGCACTACCTCCGCCAACATATTTTCCATAGTTGGCATGCTGCTGCTCATATCACCTGCACTGAGCAGTTGCCGCCACGGTTCTGCACCAATTGCTGCTGTATCTCGGAGAGATAGGGGTGTGACCTTGGGCTTTCGCTGCAAAACCCCCACCTTTTTTGCCTCAGCCTCAGCCGGAAGGGCTTCAACCTCCGCTTTAACAGCAGACCACGCCGATATCGCCGCTGGATCTGAGCAATCAGTAGCCGTCACCCCCAATGAACGGCGTATTACCTGCTGTCCCCCTAGGAATTGCTGTAGTTCGTGGGGTATGCGGCGCACATAACTAAGACGACGGCCTTTGTTTGCCTGTACGTACGGAAGTAGCCGAGATTTCCGTGGCATTCGCGCGACGTAGCGCCCGTTTTAGCCCGATACCTCTTGATAAACCACTGCAATTACTGAGTTTTCCGCCTAGCGTTAGAAATCTGCAGCACACACATAGGTCATGCTGGCCTTTCAGGCCTTGTTCCATCAGCTCGACCAAGTCACTGGCACGCGCGCCAAAGTCTTACTGCTTGTTGAACATTTCCGTTCCGTACCGGCAGCCGATGCAGCTTGGTGTCTTGTTCTTCTTTTAGGAAAACGGAGGCGAAGGCTGATCACAGGCAGAAGGCTTCGCACAATCCTTGAACAACGGGGTGGAATCCCTGAGTGGTTAATTGCCGAATGTCACGCTCAAGTTGGCGATTCAGCTGAAACGATCACCCTGCTTTGGCCAGCGTTGAGCAGCAAAGTTGGACCTGTGCAATCAGACCTTCCAGCGATTCCGGAGCATCAACCGCTGCATTGGTGGATGGACACTCTTTTACCAACGGTTAGCAGTCTTAAAGACGATGCCGAAGCCGATGCGGTGCTTGAACTCTGGCAGTCGATCCCTGGGAACCAACACTTTGTGATGAATAAGCTGCTGACGGGTGGCTTCCGAGTGGGCGTCTCAACGGGTTTGATCAGTCGTGCGATTGCAGAGGCCTTCGATCTCGAAACAGAGCTCATTGTCCAACGATTAATGGGCGGTTTTGAGCCCACTGCTGAGAACTTTCGGCAACTCATCCTGCCGGCGGATGCAGAGGAGAGACGGTCGAAGGGAACTCCATACCCCTTTTTTCTAGCTAGCCCACTGGAGATTCATCGCCTCAGAGACAGCGAAGCCAATGAATGGCGCGTCGAATGGAAATGGGATGGCATTCGTGGTCAATTAATTCATCGAGGACATGGCACCTTTCTGTGGAGTCGGGGCGAGGAACTTGTCAACGACAGTTTCCCGGAGCTGATCTCACTAGGTGCTGCACTACCGGATGGCACTGTTCTCGATGGGGAAGTGATCTGCTGGAAAGAAAACGATCCAACACCTCTGGGCTTTGACCAGTTGCAACGACGTCTTGGCAGAAAACAAGTGAGTAACTCTCTTAAAAAGGAGTGTCCAGTTCGTTTCATCGTCTACGACCTTCTGGAAGACAACGGTGAAGACATCCGCGAGAAGCCGCTGCATGTACGACAGCAGAAGCTTGCTGATCTTGTCCATAACAACGGCCATGCCGAGAGATGGCGTTTACAGCAGAGCGAAAACTGGACACTCAACAGCTGGGACGGATTGGAGCGTCAACGGCAAATGGCGCGGAATCAGAATGCAGAAGGGCTCATGCTCAAACGTGCTGACTCTCCTTATCTGAATGGAAGGAAACGAGGCCACTGGTGGAAACACAAATTAGATCCAATGACCTTGGATGCCGTTTTGCTGTATGCCCAAGCCGGAAGCGGACGCCGCGCCAATCTTTTCACTGATTACACCTTCGGCCTATGGAACGGTTCAGAGACTCCCGAACTAGTTACCTTTGCCAAAGCATATTCCGGCTTAAACAATACGGAAATCCTTGAATTAGATCGATGGATACGCAGTAATACGATGAGCAAATATGGTCCAGTCCGAGCAGTTAAAGCCGAACAAATATTTGAAATCGGATTTGAGGGGGTTCACCATTCAAAAAGACACAAATGTGGATATGCTGTACGTTTTCCTCGGATCCTAAGGCAAAGAAAGGACAAATCAATTGAGGATATTAATACAATCAACGACTTAATATTGCTGGCGAAAAGCTAGTAATTCACAATATTGAGATCAAGACTAATTGGCACTATTCCAAAAACAGTCGATTGCGATACGACCTTCCCTAGGCAAGACAGATTTCCTGTTAATCAAATATTCAACGATCGGCTCTCCGTTAGAATCATGAACAATAAACTTGAAGTTGATAACCTTGGGTTGCGTCGGACTGAAACCTACAGTTGCAATCCAGGTATTGTCATTCAGGAACTCCATTCCATAAGAATTGGCATGATCCCAGTTACCTAGTTCATCACAATCGCCAATAATTGCAAGTGATTGACCAGGCTGTGTTTCAAAGCCATTAATTTGAAAGACTGCCACCAAAGGGGCCTCAACAGGTTTCCCATCAACGCTAATCACCAACGCAGTATTCCCAGGAACGGTGTAACCCTGCAAGCAACCATCGACAATTTCGACAGGAAATCCAGTCAGCAAACATGAATAGACCCCGTTGGGCATATGAATATTCTCAGCATTTACAACATGATCACTCTCGCTTTTATTAACCATGACCATCACAGCTGAATCGCGAAAATTACGTGTATATAGATAGAAATCATCATTGACCCACGCGGTTTGATGAGAGCCAAAAGCAAGGGCCTGATTACTACTACGGAGCTGCAGCAGTGTACGAACCAGTTGATAGGGATGTGCTTGGGTATCCCATCGATCCATCATGGGTCGATTGTAAGGATCTTGACCACCATTCGTTGCATTATTCAGGTACTGCTCAGTTCCATAAAACAAACAAGGAACCCCTCGAATCGTGAGCAGCATCACAAGGGCTAAATCAAGTTTTTTCTCATCCGGAACAATCGATAAGAAGCGAGGCATATCGTGGTTATCAATGAATGTCACAAGCTCATTAGCCTTGTGATAAACCTTGTCGTAAGCAAGAACACGTTCGACTTGATGAAAACCACCAGGCTCTTGACCAGAAAAACAGAAACGAATACCGTCGCAAAGGCCAAAATCTAGAATAGACATGCCAATATTATTGGCATAATCAACTGATCTCTGCTCCCAAGGTTTACTAAAACCATACTCACCAAACATAAACAAACCAGGCTTATAAGCTTTCATCGCAGTTGTGAACTCTTGCCAAAACCAAATTGGCATATGCTTCAATGTATCAACGCGCAAGGCATCAATACCCGCATCCAACCAAGTACGAATTGCAGATTTTATATAATTGCGATAATCAATATTTTTCTCATTAAAGGTGGCCAGCCCCATCATCTCCAGGTGAATTAATTGATATTCATCCTCCCAATCGGAAATTTCACCTTCATGATAATAAAACCCTTTGGTATCATTATTGAAATCCGCAATGAGCTTTCCATCATCTAAAACAAGGCCTTTACTGCCATTGATATCTGGAGAACTATGATTGCAAACAATATCAAGTACAACCTTGATACCTGCTGCGTGACATGTGTCAACAAGAGTTTTCATTGTGGGAGAGTTATGAATAGTATTCGGTTCATCTACCTTTAAAAAACGAGGATTGATCCTTTTAAAGTCTCGCGTCCAATATCCATGCATTGGTGCACGACTAAATTGAAGGTCACTCACCTGTTCAAACAATGGGGAGAGCCAAAGCGCAGTAACACCAAGTTCTTTCAAGTAGTCAATCTTGTTAATAATTCCCTGTAAATTGCCCCCCCAATACTTACCCCAGTCCTGATGCGTTTTGTCGTACAGCCCCTTTGACTCCTCAACCTCTGAACCCTCTTTCGCTTCAGCTGCATGTCCATCATGAAAACGGTCAACAATTAAGAAATAAATAACCTCAGACCTGAAATCAACAGGTGAATCAAAAAAGGAGTGCTTAATATCAGTTAATGCTTGAGCCGAAAGTGCGGTGGACATGCGGAAACTGCCAATCATTCGTCATGATGGCAAAAAAAAATATGAATCAACCGGCATTTAGCAAAGCGTAACCATGCAAATGCAAGGACCGGACAATGAATTCGAAAAAAAAATTGTTTGTCTTGATTTAACTACGACAACGTTCGTGCAACAAACACAATCGAGATCCTATTACTACGATACCAAGGTAGGGAAACCCTTGGAGAGCAACATGCATGCGAAGGCCAATAAATTTATTTCTATTTATTTTCGCGGAATCATAAAATAGCATCTCTTATATATGCCAAAATATATTTCGTCAAATGATAATACTGTTCACGATTGGTTCAACAAAAAAGGATGGACTCCTTTGCCATTTCAACAGGCAACTTGGGACGCCTACCGGAGGGGTAAAAGTGGACTGATTCAGGTGCCTACAGGCTCCGGTAAAACGTTCGCTGCTGTGATGGGACCCATTAGCCGAATGTTGGCTGAAGAGTCAAAGCGACCAGGCATTCGATTGCTTTATCTAACCCCACTTCGCGCATTGAGTCGAGATCTTGCAGTTGCCATCAGAGAACCAATCGAAACGATGGGCTGGCCATTACGGGTGGGAATCCGCAATGGAGACACCAAAAGCAATGAACGAACCAAACAACTCAAGTCACCACCAGAAATTTTAGTTACCACACCAGAATCACTCACCCTGCTGCTAAGTAATCCAAAAGCGGAGGAGTTGTTCAACAACCTCGACACCGTGATCTTGGATGAGTGGCATGAATTAATGGGGAGCAAGCGAGGCAGCCAAACAGAACTGTGTCTTTCATGGCTTCGCCAACAACATAATGAACTCCAAACATGGGCAATCAGCGCGACGATTGGAAATTTGGATCAAGCGGCATATCACGCACTCGGGACTAACAGCCAAGCTGAAATGATTGGCGGTGCACCTGCCAGAACCACAGAAATCAGCAGCATATTTCCAGAGACAATTGATGGTTTTCCTTGGGCGGGTCATCTTGGACTACGAATGTATGAAGAATTAGTGGCTGTGCTCAATCCGGGCATCAGCACGCTGCTATTCACCAATACGCGAAATCAATCAGAGCGCTGGCATCAATGCCTTCGTTTCGCCTGTCCTGAAATGGAAGGAGCACTCGCCTTGCATCACAGCGCAATCGATCGTGGGGAACGCGAATCAATTGAAGCCGCGGTGAAAGCTGGTGAGATTCGTTGGGTTGTTTGCACCAGTTCACTCGATTTAGGTGTGGATTTTCAACCAGTCGAACAAGTTGTACAAATCGGAAGTCCAAAAAATCTAGCCCGTCTGTTACAGCGGGCAGGACGATCTGCACATATACCAGGAGGCACATCCAAAGTATTATTTATGCCAACAAATGCACTCGAGCTTTTAGAACTTAGTGCGGTACGACGAGGCCTAGAACAAGGGTTGGTTGAACAACGTAAGCCACCAACTGCACCACTTGATGTATTACTGCAGCACCTAACGAGTCTTGCTTGTGGACCTGGTTTCAACCCAGAACAAACACTTCATTCAGTCAGAAGAAGTGCATCCTATAAAAATCTTAGTCAAGAAGACTGGGATTGGTGTTTAATGTTTCTCGAACAAGGTGGTGAATGTTTAGGCGCCTATGCAAGATACAAAAAGCTGGAGTGGAGTGCAGAAACCAATAGATATCATATTCGTGAAAAAACAATCGCTAGATTACACCGATTTAATATTGGAACGATTACAGCAGCACCCTCAATAACAGTTCGGTTCATTCGAGGAGCTGTTCTAGGGCATGTCGAAGAAACATTTATAAGTCAACTCAAGCCCAAAGATGTCTTCTTTTTTGCCGGACGGCAACTCGAATTCATCCGATTACGCGAGATGACGGCCTACGTCAAAGTCAGTACGAAGAAAAGCCGCACAGTGCCAGCATGGGCAGGTGGTCAGATGGCACTATCTGATTTATTAACACATCACTTACGTCAAGAAATAGATCGAGCCAGACGAGGAGATCTTGATACACCAGAACTGAGGGCATTAAAACCATTGTTTGATCGACAGCAGGACCTTTCAGTTTTACCCAAAATCCATCAACTATTGATTGAAACGTGTCAAACTCGAGAAGGAACTCATCTTTTTGCATATCCTTTTGAAGGACGATTTGTGCATGAAGGCATAGGATTTTTATGGGCATCAAGGCTCACAAAATTGGAACGCGGAACAATCACAGTATCTGTAAATGATTATGGATTTGAGTTATTAGCACCAAGAAGTTACCCAATGGCAGAACTTGTGGAGGATCATGCCGACCATTTGCTGGATCAAAATAACCTTGAGGATGATTTAAAAAATGCACTTAACCTTTCAGAGCTGCAACGACGACGTTTTAGAGCAATTGCACAGATTGCAGGACTGATGAATCGAGGTTTTCCAGGGGCAAGCAAAAGCACGGGTCAACTCCAAATCAGTGCATCATTACTATTTGATGTTTTTAATCGCCATGAACCTAACAATCGTTTACTACAGCAGGCTTATCAAGAAGTGATACACGATCAGCTAGAACTCAGCAGATTAGAAAAAGCATTAACACGCGCAGCTACTCAGGAATGGCTACATGTACAAACACCACGACCTGGTCCGCTTGCCTTTCCTTTATTAGTCGAGCGTCTCAATTCACGAATGTCAAATGAAACTGTGCTTGAACGCATCATGCGAATGCAAAAAGATGCACTAAGCAAGGAAGCTTAGGAAAGTAACAATATAGACCGAAGCATGAAACGAACGAATAGTATTAATCAGGGAACCAAAAACTGGTGACATTCTTCATCCATGAAATGCCATTTGTACCTTGTTGTTTTAGGGGGTCGCATCAAAGGCTGTAATATTGAACTCCATGATGTCCGCTGGGTCGTTGGGGAATCAATTGAAGACACAATTATCTCACTTAAAAAAGAATGGTTTGGAGATAAAAAAGGGCTACATATCGATAGCTATCGAATAATCGAGCATGTTGATGGGATGGATGTTACTGTCATTCATTCACCATCAGTCAAAAAATTGCCGGGTGAAGACTACCTATGGTTTGTCAACTTAGGGGGATACTCAAGCCAAACCATGGCAGAACAGCACGAATTTGGAATCATTGTTGCGCGAACACATCAGTTAGCAAAGTCCAAAGCCAAGCAACGCTGGCTCAAGGGCATGACGAAAATCCACAAAGATGATTTACATCCGATCAATGGCGACCCACTCATCGATGATCTCCTACCGATCGATGGCAATGGGCGATGGCATGTTCAATTGACACCCGGATCAGGAGGCCTCTCTGAATCTGAGGTTCCAGACTGGACAGGCTACTGGTTGATCTAGTGAAGCAATACTTGGGCATCGAACCAGACTTGAAAGATCACATTCAGTCACAATTAAAAGGAAGAAAATTCACAACACAGGCAACAGGGCTCAATACATTCAATACAGTTGAATATCAAATCATGCCGAATCTCAATTGTGCAGCTGTTATGGCCTCACTTGTTGTGACATCAACAAGCCTCGTCAACGCACCGGCTCTTGCCCATCAAAACCACGGCCATCACCATGGACATCATCATAAGAATCAAAAACAAAAGTCGTACAACAAAGGTTATCAACGGGGATACAATAAAGCCTACAAAAAAGCAATAAAAAAACAATATAAATACTATAATCACACGCCAGTCTATTATCAACCAATCCGTCGACCATTAGTTGTTGCACCAATATGGCGAGCACCACGCCCCGTCATCGTCAATCCCAACTATTATCAACATAGTCGGCCACGCATCAATGTAGGCTACAGCTTTTCACTCTAAAATCTCAATTATTACCGCTACAATGAACAACGAATCGATTACTCCGCAAGCAATAAATGCCTGGAGAGACCATGTACTAAAACATATAGTAGACAATCTAGAAACCAATAAGGACAATATTTTAGACCAGTTTGAATGCGATGACGCCCACTGCTTGACACGTCAAGAGATTGAACAAAATGGGTTAATGGATTTTGATATCTCAATTACCTTACATCGCGATAAAAAGCAATCATTTGGACTAGGCCTGGGATTCTTTAAAGTTAATTTGCTACGTTAATTCAGACCGCTATGATCGCAAGATAAACCCTCATCGATTTAACTTTAATAGCATACTAAAAAAGAGTCAACAAATCGATAAGCAGAATATTATAGAAGAATAATAAATTCACGATAGGTATCAATCGATATCAGAGAATTGACAACCAAGGGCCTACGCGAAGAAAATTTGTTTAAAGCACGACGTCGATGGACACTCAATCGATCTTGACCATCGCAACACCATTTTTGGTATTCGGTGCCTTGTTGGCAGTCCTCGTATTGGTTTGGGATCGTTGAATCAGCTTTACTTAGGACTGTTTTGGACCCCTTATGCGGACTGGATTTATACAGTCATAAGCCTGAGCGGAGTCCTTCTGATCTGTTGGTTAGTGCTTGGCCGTCCCCCTCAGCGTTGAAGCCAGGTTATTCAGAGGCGATACTTTCCATGACGGGCTCAAGCAAAACATCACGGGCATTGTTGAAGCGCGTCATCATCTCAGGATCACCACCTTTATCTGGATGATGTTGAACAGCAAGCAACTTATGAGCTTGTTTCACCTGTTGCGCCTTCAAGCGACCCGTTAAGGGCAACCCAAGGCTCTGACGAGCCTTAATGGCATCGATCTCAGGATCACGACCTAGGGGGCACTGTTCTCGTCGGTGGTTGGCTTTTCCTGGCTTTCGCTTCGCCTTTGAGGCTTTGGAACGATTCGGTGTTGCACTGCCAAACCCACCCATTTCACTGGGACTGCTACTCACACTTTTTCTGGTCATCGGCGTATCCGACTGCAATGTGACCTCACAATGCCTGACCGCCCATCATGCAAGACGCAAAACGATTTCATTTCTCTGCTTTTCAAGCGAACGAGCTGTGTTGGAAGTGATCCCTATTGGATCCTTAATCAGCGTGGAATCCACTGGCACATGCCTTCTCCGACTGAAATCACCAACGACGAAGGGGATTGCACCGACATTGTTAAGAAATCAAATTACGCCAAAGGCAGACTTGCTCCCAATGATCGAAACGAGTCGTCTAAGTCATCCCAGATGGACCAATCAATAACCTACGGAGCAAATGAGCTGGGTTGGTAGATGCTTCAGCTATTTAAGGCATACAAAGATAAAAAATGATTAATTCCCATGCGGATGATCCAAGCCATCAAGCAGGACAATCATTAATCAAGGCACATTGAGGAGATTGAATCAAATCATATCCACGGCGTATTCGGCTGCTGGTGGGATCAAGAATGGTGCTGAGTCGCTGACTATCCGACGAAGCTTCTAAAACCACATGCTGTCCAATCAGCACAATTCGAAATTGCCAAGTCAACAAACCAGGAAGGGTGAACGACATGAATCACCAATAAAGCTCTGTAATTCACGTTGCCAAATAAACTCAACGTGTCCATCCCTGTCATTCAGAAACTTCGAGGTAAAATCTATAGATCA
>ERZ887830.1599-NODE-1599-length-12501-cov-34.675398_pt1 | contig 12501 bp, 10 predicted proteins | sample MGYA00521101_ERZ887830 | MGnify/ENA primary metagenome ERZ887830 (study PRJEB32303, sample SAMEA104408592) | aquatic metagenome | biome: Marine water; feature: Pelagic; material: water | place: Baltic Sea | collected 2014-06-05T16:38:00 | depth 1,762 m ...
ATATTATTTTATAATAATTAAATTAATTACATTCATATTTCTCATTTTTGTAAATTTCTCTAGAAGGGAGTCCGCCACGAACCCAACCTTTTGCAGCCGACTCTTCGACCATATGTTTGTTAGAAAGTCCAGTTTTAACTTTATTTTGCATAGGGTACTTATCAACATTTACTTGACAAGTTTCGTTAATTTTGATAAAACTCTTTTTTTCTCTTAAAGTATCTCCTTTTCGCAAATCATTCTCTAAACCAACGTCAACATTTCCGCGACCTAAAAAGGGGACTGTCTTGAATGTTCTCTCGTGTAAATTTATTTTGAAATTTAAATTTGTTAATTTTGAATTAATCAATTCTCCGCTTTTGTCTATATTACCGCCATTTGGAGAAACCTGAAAGCCACCTTTTAAATTCATTGTAGGGTGCGATGAAGCCAAGTCAATCGCTTTTCCATCATTTAATTCGCTAAAATTAGAAGTGTTGTATCCCAGGTGTGTGTTATTCATTAAATTTTCTTGGGTATAATTGTAATCGTCAGATCCAATTCTTGATATGTTGTTAAAAACAAAATCAACTACTTGACTCATTATTATATAAAATGATATATATTTTTTTTTACTATTTAATATATTAACAATGGCTTTTCGGAATGTAGATTACCATAACAATAATTCAAAAAATCTCTCTGATTATTAGGTATTGTTGTACTGGGATTAATATAAAATTGTCGCATCGATGTCTCAAAACCGATTTTATCGGATAAATTTTTGAAGATATTGCCAATGTCTTTATTTGATTTATTTGCTTCATAAATAAATTGTTTAGTCTGGTGATTGATATCATTCTCTTTTGTAGCGCCATAATCTTCTTTTATTTCTTCTTTATTTACATCGTCTACATAATCGCTATTCAATACATTATATAATGGATTTTTACTAGTATGTTTGCCTTGATCTAAAGATGGAGAGTTCAGCGACGACTCAAATGATTCAACTCTATTATATTTATAAGTAATAATCAAAATAAAAATAATAATAACACCCAATAATAAAATCAGGTAGTTATTTAAAAAAACATATCCAATCAAAGAAACGTAAATTACAAATCTAGTTGTAGCATTAATTTTTTGATTGAAACTAAGTTGTGTATACGGCCAAACCTCTAATAATTTATCTTTGTGGAATAGTATCTTTGGGTCATTTAACCAGAATTTTGCATCCATTTGTATAATTGTGTATATAATATAAAGTATATATTATTGTTGTTTTAGTTTTTCTTTTTTTTCTTTTTTTTTTTAGGATTAGAAGTTTTCTTATTTCCATTAAACTTGCTTTTACCTAAAGGTTTATTTGGATCGCTATTATCATCGTTCCATACAAATGTATCATCGGACACTTGTTTCATAGTTCCAACCATTTCCTCTCTCATTTTTTTTTTTTCATTATTGGTTTTAAGCTTTTCTTTCATCCGCTCTTTCATTTTTGCCTCTTTCATAGATTGTTGCATTTTATTTGCCATACCCTTTAGATCAAAATTTCCACCGGGCATACCCATTTGACTCATCATATTTTTTATGCCCGGCATGTCTTTCATTTTACCCATAATTTCTTGAGCTTCTTCCAATAATTCGCTTTCTTTCAATTGACCGTTTTTTAATTTTTCTTCAAGTTTTCCCCCTATATTTTTGACAATACCAAGCAATTTAGATGGATTCTTGAAAAACTCATGGAGCAACTCGCTTTGAGATGTTTCGTCCTGATTTTCATCAAAGCCAAACTCTTTTGACGCCTCTTCTGCAATCTCCTTCGCTAAACTACCAATTTTACCTCCCATTAACCCATTTAAATGTTCTTTCAAGTCATCCTGATTCATAGTATTTTCAAATACATTTCCAGAACATTCTTCACCGCTTACCCCATGAGATTTAGCGAACGATTCAAAGATGTTTTCAACATTACTTAAATCGCCCATTTGTTCGCTAAACATTTCATTCAAGGACGGGTCAACGTCGCTAAAAAAGACATTTCTCATTTCACTCATTGTTTCCTCTATTTTTTTTTGAAGCTCTTCTTCATTAATCGCTTCAAATAAATAATTCGCATCTCCAAAATCATTTTTATTATCTACCCCTTTACAAACCGAAAATAAAATCAATTGTAAATATTTCCAAATTGTCTTTTTAGAGTTATCGCTTAGAGAATCGTCCAAAAGCATTGTTTTGAAATTGACATTCGGCAATAAATAACAAGATTCATCGCCTTTAAATAATTCATCATTTTCATACAAAATATTAAAAAAATTTTCCGGATAAAGTTTTTTACAATAGGAATAATATTCTTCATAATTGATGACGCTGAACTTCTCTTCGTATTCTGGAAAACTAATCAAAAGGTCTTTGACAAAATCATCTATAATTTTTTGAAAATCTTCACTTTTTTCCATTATCTGTATAATTGTAATTTTAAATTTATTTATTTAAATAACTTTATTTGGTATTAAAATAAATAAATTACGTTAAACCCCCAGATTTTTGCCAGAATAGATTACATACATAAAATAAAATTGAAAATAATGCGGACAACCAGTCTGAAAGCATCTACCCCACTATCAAAATGCAATCTCTAAAAATTGTTCTACTTCTTGCAATTATTTCTATTTGCATTTTTACAACCAATAGTTACTCATTTAATAAAATGATTAGGATTAAACACACATTCGTATGCAGCAATAAGTGCAATACTTGTGTTTTCAATAATAAAAATTTTACAGATATCTGCGAAGTTGAAACTGAACGCGACATCTTTATCCAAGAGGGGGAGATTAATATAGTTGATTAATTGTTACCGTCATTGAAATATTGATAACTAATTTGCGTCAAATACTGTATTTTCGTCAAAATCGTTTCCATAATTGAATTGTTAACAGTATTATATTTTTCTTTGATTAAGACAATATATTTCATAACCGAAACATTGTACTGTTGATTTAACTTATTTTGTAAATCATCGCTAAAAAAATAGTTGACATTATTATCCATAATATATTGATAATATTGTTTAGTAATATATTCATACCAAGTTTTAATAAATAGTTTGATATTTGCCCTTCTCAATAATAAATTTTTTTTGTAAAAATCATTAAATTCTTTATTTGTGTTTTCCAGTTGTTCTTTAATAGTGTTTAATAACTCAAAATAAATCTCAACAAATGTCTTAATTGCTTCTTTTTTTTGATTTGAAGACTGATTCATAATGGCAATGTTGAGAGATAGTTGATAATCAATTTGTCTTTTTAAATCATAATTCATTGTTTCTCTGTTGCTGTATTTGGTCTAATGTAACAGGTTGCTCATTGCTAGCCTCTTGCGTCGGCGTATAAATCTGTTCGGAATGATTATTTATAGATTCAATGGATGCATATGTATACATTTGTCGTTTTCCTCCATCTCCTTGCGCGGATAATTCATCACTATTTGTATCCCAGAAACTAAATGAATCGCTTGATACTCCAAATGATCCGTTTGTTTCGGCGCCCAAAGAAAACGCATTTGGTTCCATATTAATTTGTTTACGTTCTTCATTAATCGTTTTACTCATCGGGGCGAAATATTCCATAATTTGACCCCCCTTTAATATTTCATAGTTTGGCATAATGCATAGCGTCGGAACACACGTTATCATTGGCGGTAATGGCATTGTTTGGTTATTATTCAAATAAATATGGGTTGTGTTGTTTTCAACATATCTGTTGTCAATTGAAATTAATTTAACTTTATCAAGCAAATGTTTTTGTTTCAAATCTCCTAATATTTCTTTACTATGGGTGCACATTTCGCTAAAAAATAATAAATGTTTCGTGTTCGTTTTATTCAAATTTTGCTTGTTTGGAATCATTTTCATATTATTTGGATTATTATTCATAATATTAGTTTCAATATGATTTATTGTATAATTTTTTTTAAAAATATAAACTAAAAAACGAATTAAAAGTATAAAATAAAAAAATTGAATTAAAAATAAAGTATAAATTTATATAACACCAATCCAATCATGAGCCTCCAAATTGAAAATGTGGTTGAATATGATGATGCGCTATCTTTTAATATTCGTGGGGTAGAAACGTGCGTAGTGAATTCCCTTCGTAGAACGTGTCTTTCTAATATTGAATGCTTAGTAATGAAAGGATTTCCACATAATGAGAGTACTATTAATATTATTAAAAATACTACTAACTTTAACAATGAATATATAAAACATCGTCTAAGTTGCATTCCAATTATGAAAAGCGATTCAAGTAAATTTGAAAGATATAGAGAAAGTTGTAAAATTGTACTTGATATAAGAAACCAAAAAGGAAGCCAAGAGAATGTATATGTTACAACAGAAGATATTATTTTAGTTGATAAAAATACCGGTACTCAAACTAAGGACCATGATCTCTTTTTAAGAGATCCGGTCAGCGGCGATCATATATTAATTTGTGTTCTATATCCAAATCATAATATTAACGATGATGTAATAGAAGAATTGGTTCTTGAAGCGGAATTTGAAATTGGGTGCGCGCAAGAAAATTCTTGCTGGAATGTAGTTCATAATTGCACGTATGAGTATTTGCGAAACGAACCCGAAATAGATAAATTTGCAAATACAATTGAAGATAAAATGGAAAAACGCGATTTTGAAATATTAGACGCCCAAAGGATTTATTATAACAATGAATATAAGGTAACATTGCAGAGTTTAGGGATATTTACAAATAATGAAATTATGTATAAGAGTTGTGAATATATCAACAATCGTCTCCGTTACATCAATTCTTATGCAAAAGACAATGAATTGGCAAAAGTGCCATCAAAAGAAGAATTTATTGCCTTAGCTACAGATGGTACAAAAAGAACGGAAGAATTAGAAGATATTCAAAACAACTACTGTAATATATATAAAGATGGTGAAGAATTCTTTGTATTTGAATTGAATGAAGATGATTATACTATTGGTAAGTTAATTGAGATATATCTTTACAAATACTATAAAGAAGTAGTTGACTTTGTAGGATTCAAAAAAAATCATCCTGTTGAACCAGACGTTCAAATATATATTCGTTTCCGAAATGAAACTGAAAATAGTCAGCTAGTGTTTTCTATGATAAAAACTACTACAGAGCGTTTGGTTGAAATTTTCAATACAATTCAAAAATCATTTATTAGTAATTAAAAATTAATAATCTCAGTATTTATATAAATTATGGAAAATAAAAATCTAAATAATTCTTTGTTTTATGGTAATATAGTTAAATTAGAGTCAAATAAAGAATTATTTGATGATAAATTATTTTTTATTGATTATATTGATGATACTAATTTAATATTAATATCCGAAAATCTTGAAAAAAAAACATTTTTATTCAACGAGCAAGGGGGGATAGACGAAATAGAAAAAATAATAATAGTTCATCAGCAAGATGAAGGCTATTGTATAATAAATGAATTACTTCCCGGGAAATTTATAAAAATAATTTTTTTAAAAGAAGACTCATTTATTCAGGGCGAAATTATAAAATTAGAAAAGGATATGATTACTGTAAAAACGCAAACAGGTGAATCTTTATACATTGATTTTGAATATTCTGGATTGTTAGACAAATATGGTATAAAAACAATTGACATTATAAACAGTTATCAAACGTATCATGAAGGCGAATATGAAGTTATTGAAGATAATATTAATTATGAAGACGAAATAAATAATCAAAGAGATTCTACCGTTTTTACAATGGAACAACAAATAAATGATTATATTGAAAAAAATAAATCATTTTATAAATATAAAAAAAATTTAATTATTGAGATTGAAAGTTATAAAAAACTTATGAATAGTTATACAAATCTTGAAGAAGGTGTAAAAATAAAAAAGATACCAAATAATCAAATACTTTACTCCATTTTTGAACTAAATCCAAAAATATTAAATATTTATTCAAGTTATTTGAATAAAGAATTATACTATAACAATGAAATACCAAGCGACTTTCAATTAGACAATGTTTACACAGATATGTCAAAATGGCAATATAGTGTAGTAGAAAAAGATTACAACTCTTCGTTGAAACATTTTTCAGAAGAAGACTACAACACAAACATTATTAAAAATAATACAAAGACAAAAGAATATCATAAAAAAATAAGGCTGAAAGACGATCAAACATCATATATAATAAATCGCTCCTTGAACCCTGAAACAAATAACCCCTTTTTCTTTGCAATTAAAAATAAAGGCGAATTAACAACTGTACCATATGATAAAGTCCAATTAAATAAAGATGATAAAGTTATTATCAATGGATTAACATTCAAATCTGTAAGCAGAATTTTAAAAGAAATCAATATACACAGATCAAGTAATTTATTATCAAAGACCGTCCAAAATTTAAACATTCAGTATGAAAATCCTGAAAAAATTAAAATGTTATCAAAAACAAAATTGAAAAAAAAAGAAATATTCTCAGATTCAAACGTTGTAAATTTCCATAAATTTAAAAAGGAACAATCTTTCAGAGAATATGTAGGCGAATTAGATATTGGATTAAAAGAATTATATGATAAAATATTTGATGGAAATGAAGTTACGTGTTATCAATTTTTAAAAAAATTGTCTATATTTGATATAGAGAAATTAAATTATAATGAAAATGGATTTATTCAAAAAATGATTAGAGAAAATGTAAGTACATTAAAAAAAAAAATTAACGAGTTTAGATCTAAATTAATCAATAAAAGTAAAAATAGAGCTGAGTATATATATATTCCTCATGAAAAGATGTATCAACTAATAAAAAGTGGGTATTTATCCCAATACATACTTATGAATACTAATAGTGCTATTACAAATAATGGTACACCCTCAGATAATAACAGCGGTAATGGTAATAGATTCCTTAGTCAAAATACTAATTTTACCCCCGGAGAATTATTCAATATTTCATTAAGAGATAATATGGATTTATTGATGTTTGAAATGCGTCATTCAAATAGTAAAATAAATATTGACTTAAATGATGAAGAAATAAAAAATTATTTATCAAATCTAAAGGCAAAATTAGAAGGTATTGTTCCAGAAGATGAAAAGGACAAAATAAACTATTTAAAATTTTACGCCAACAAAGAAGAGATGATGATGGATTCTGACAATATCATATTAAAAAATATAAATATAGATGAAAATAAAGTAGAACAATTTGATCCTATTATGTTTTTACATGGCGAGTTAATAAATAATACTAAATACAATAAACCAATAGAGTATTTTATTAAAAATTTAAAGTTAATTTTAAAGAAGAATGTGATAGACAAAGATGATATTGTAAATGATGTATCAATATTTGAAAACGAAGAAGATAGAGTAAATATTCTGGATGTGTTAATAGATTTGGTAATAGAGTTAAAAATCCGCAAACACGATAAATGTTATGTTGAGGAAGAAAAGAAATTTTACATTTATAATGGAGACGATTGGGTGAATGTAGACGATTTTAATACTGTTCTTAGTAAGAAAAAATTAATTCAAGTAAAAAATTCTATTGACGAATTTGAAGAAATAAAAACTAAAATAGTCAGCGATTATGCGGTAAAATTTATTCACTTGAAGGAAATAAACGATGACAAAAATGATATAAATTACATTATAAAAAAAGAATTATTGGAGAAAAAATTAAAACGGCTGAATAAAAATAAAAGTAACCAACTTTTAAAATATGATAAAGAAAGAGTTTCATTTTGTCGTGCATTTGAAGGACTAGAAGGCACCGAGAATATATCACAGTATAGTTCAATTTTACATTTGATTTTGGGTATAGATAATTTAGAAAGAAGATACAATTTGATCGAGAGATTTATTTCATTGTTTACGGTAGATTATGGAGATGAAATTTGGTTAAAATGCGTTGAAACAAATAGTAATTTAGTTCCCAAATATTTGCAGAAATTAAGTGCAGCATATCTTATTTATGGTAATTATGAAAAAGTAATGAACGAAATATGTAAGAAAGAGGGGCACTTAAGTGAAAATGGGGATATGTGGATACACAAGGAAAGTGGTTATATAATCAAAATGTTGAATTTTGACACAAATTATGGGTATGATGAAAGCGGGTTTAAAATCAAAATGGATACACTTGAAGGAATAGAAGATGTAGAAGAGAGCGATCAATTACACGCCAAAGAACCGGATATTGATTTATTGATTATCAAAGAATCTCAAATGGATCAAGACGAACAAATTTTGACAATTTTAAAGTCAACCGCGAATGTAATTATGAACGATTTATACATAAAACTTAAACCACTTGATAAAAACGGCCTGATTTATACAAAAATGAGAGATATTTTTAATATTTCTATTTGGGACCCAAAATTCAAACATATGGGGATATCTTCCGGGGTTTACACCATATTATCCATATTGCTTGTTTACGTACAAACAAAAAGTATTTTGATTTCAACGCGGTATTCAAGGTGTAATTTGTCTTTCTCGGGATTTCCTTATTTAGACGACGAATCCTCCTTAGACGGAATCGAATATTTAGCATGTTATATTAATACTCGCGTAACTCCAGAAGATAAAAAAGATAAAAAAAAAACAACTAAATCTCAGATTATTGGAGAAATTGCAAGAGTATTTAAAAAATTTTCTAAATTTGAAAAAACAGAACGTGAAATAAAAGAAGATCTATTATATTACATAAAAAAGTATGTGTTAAAAGACAAATATATAATTGATATGATAGAACAACGAAAAATATTTGATGCAAACAATTCCATCATGACATATAATTCTCCACCACCTTCATTATTCAAACCACCATTAATTCAGATTAACACATCGTCATCGTCGTATACGTTACCAAAGGATGCTTCTTATGAAAGAATACATCAGATGCTACAATTAGTAAATATGAAAATACAACAATATATCAATGAAAAAATAAAACAGGAAGAACCGTTGCTTAGGTCATATTATGAAGAACCATTTTTGACAAATTTCTGTTGTAGTAAAAAAGATCTTTTACTAGAGTCTCTTATTTCTTCCGAAGAAGGCAAGAAAGATTTATTGTATTTTATAGATTATAGTAATAAATTAAGTAATATATTAGTTTCCCAAAACATATCTTATCGTTCGGGGAGCATTATTCGCATTCCTATATTATCAACTCCTGAAACAGAAGTACAAGAAGAAACGAGAATCCATAATAAAGAATCAATATATTCATTTTTAATAAAAACTTTAAATTTTAATAATAGACAAAAACAAGTACCAGAGCACTTAAAAGATATATTAATAAAAAATAATTTTGAAAAGCCAGACGATTCTTTTTACGATGAATTAGAAACTAGAAATGTAAATAATTTAAAAAATATGATTGAATTGTTACAAAAATATGGTTATGAATTTACAGAATCATTCATGAACGAGGTTATGTATAAGAATCACGCGCATAACTTTAGGTTATTAAATAAGCAAAACAATAATTTAGAAAATGTAAATAATTCTCTTGTTTCTGAAATAGAAGCAAATTTTAATTTTGAATTTATTGATAATGAAGATAATGATAATATAATTGATAAATTTTCAAAAATACAAATCCCATTATATTCTAAATATTTGGATTTTATTGAAATTAAAATAAAAAAAGAAACTAATCGTTCTTCAAAAAAGAAGATAACAAATATTTTATCAGAATGGAATAATGGTATTTATTTAGAGAAAAAAGACAACGAGCAATTTGAATTGAATATAAAGCAATTATACAATGTGAATTATCAATTAATATCACTTGTTCCCGGATTATTGACAAATCAAAATATGAAAAGGACAAACGTTTACACCGATGAAGTTGAATTAGACAAAAATATTTTTACAAAACATTTTAACTTTGCAGACGCACATAATGAAGATTTGGAAGATCATCATGAAAAATATAGAAGAGTTTTCAATAATGCTAGCGAGACACTCGAATTGACCGAAGAAACATCCGAGACTATAAACAACATTTATAAATATAAACCCATCTTGTTTAATGACACGTTAAAAAAGAATAGAAAAGAATATTATTCATTCATGTTATATATACTTTACAAATTACTAGATATTTACAGCAATTTAGAAGACACTGTAGAAAATGTAATAAACATAAACAGTGGTATTATAAAGATTATATTAGAATATATAAAAAACACATCTTACAATTATGAGAATATGGTTACAAGTCACAAACAGTCCAAGCAGTCTGAAAAGTCAATTAAAACCGAAACATTGAGAAAGATGAGTCAACAGCAGAGAGATGCTGAAAAATATAAAATGTCGGCGAAATTGGGAGATTGGTCTTATGGTAATCAAAGTCGGGTTTTTAAATATTATAAGCAATTTTATGAACAAGATACAGAAAAGGCGAGTGAGATAAAGGAGATCGCGGATCAACTATATTCGCAGGCAATAACTAATGACGAGAATAGTTCAAATTCGGCCAATAATTTTGAAAATTCATTAACTACCATTATTGCAAATGAAGAAGCAGAAGATATAACAATGATTGCAGATGAAGATGGAATCATATATGGAGATAATGGAGAAGAACTAGATGATTTCGAATAAAAAAGGATAAAAAATATATAAATATATAATAAAATGAGTATAGATAAACTGTATTTGTCTATTTTTTTGTTTATTTCACTATATTCATTGGTAAATATAATACAACCTAATTTTATTTTCAATCATCAACAAAATGCGCTGAGACCGTTCGGCATTGGGTATAAAAATACAACGGTTCTCTCTCTTTGGTTAGTTAGTATTTTATTAGCAATTATTAGCTATTTTATTGTTATTTATTATTTCAATATTATGAATATGTGGTTTTAATTTATCTTAACTCGGCTCTACAAGTAGGACAGTTATTTGTAGAAGACGATTTATACCATGATGTAGAACATGGACCACACATTCCATGATGAGTGCTTTTGTCTTTTATATAGCATTTATAATAGTGTTTTAAAAATGTTGTTTGATAACAAATAGTACATTCGCCTTGAAAACTATTATTTGTTATCAAAGATTGAGAGATATCATATTTATTTGTGTCGTTTACTCTAATATAAAACGCATAATTATATGAGGAATTAAATTTATCGAATATAAAATCCTGAATTGAAAAGTTATTAATATTTGGTTGTTTTAGTAAATCAGTAGTGAAATTTTTATCATCTACGTAGAACAATTCAATTTCAATGTCCGCATCAATAACACGCTTCAAATAGTCGCCATAAACAATAGAAAATGTAACAACCTCAAAATTATAAAAGGGAAGTCTAAATGTTTCTCCACTATGTGTCAATTTGAATAATGCTGTTTTTGAAAATCCCCCATATTCTTGTATCATTGACTCGGGAATTGTTTTTAACATAACTTGAGCGGCAATGTCGGTCATATTTTTATTGTATTATTTGGCGAACGATTCGTTTCAATTTTATTAAATATATTAAGATTTATCTGTAGTATTATTTAAATTTATCGGTTATATATTTTTTAAATTTATCATTGTCATTTTCAAATGCATTACATTTTTCAGATAATATGGTGTTATAACTCATCATAATTGTAATTATTCCTAACAATAAATTCCAGATTCCTTCACCAATAGACTCTTTCGTGATAATATATTGTTTAAGTAATACCGTGCTTTCTTCTGGATCTATATCACGCGGGATGTTTCCTAATATACTTTTTAGAGATTCCGTATCTACTCTATTATCATGTATTTCAAGTTCATTAAGAATTATTTTAGGGTTATTTTTAAATAACCTTACTAGTTCTCTTTCTGTATTCGATCCGGTGGTTCCAGAAATTTCGTCGGCGTTCGAAGGGAGAAGTTTTTTCGTTATGGAAGCTTCTAAACCAATAATATTCAAAATAGACGATCCAAATGTATTTGAAAAACACCTAACCCAACCCGGAAATATGGTAATAAACAAAACCCCAATCACGTAAATAAAAATAAAGGGTATAAAAGTTGAATAAAATGCAGCCTTATAATTTTTCTTGCCGCAAATAAGATCATTTTCTGTTACTGAGAGGTTATCAAATAATAAAATTAAAAAGAAAAAAATAATATAAATTGATGAAAACATCAATTTTGTTTTGCGAAGATTAGGGGATGATGCATAATTATACAAAAAAGCGCATTTTAACATTACAAAAATAAGTGTAAATAAAGCAAATGTTGTCAATGAATAACTAACTTGATTTTTAAAACTTGCGATATTTTTTTCATCGGTTTCACTTGACATAATTAATATATAATTTGCTTGTAAAATATTACAAAAATATAGATAATGAAAACTGTTATGTTAAAATGTCTCTTAATTAATCTACCCTTTACAGAATTTATAATCCCCCAACCAAACACGTTGGTGTGACCACTCGTTGGAATCGTCTTGTAAAGACACTTTCAATGG
>ERZ887830.1602-NODE-1602-length-12498-cov-4.203166_pt1 | contig 12498 bp, 6 predicted proteins | sample MGYA00521101_ERZ887830 | MGnify/ENA primary metagenome ERZ887830 (study PRJEB32303, sample SAMEA104408592) | aquatic metagenome | biome: Marine water; feature: Pelagic; material: water | place: Baltic Sea | collected 2014-06-05T16:38:00 | depth 1,762 m ...
CAAATCGTAATACCCTGCGGCCCCAGACCGGAAAGTCAACAGGTTCTCACTTGCGACAATATTATTGCATCCGTAAGCGCGTGTGATTTTCCATGGCTGCATCTGACCAGTGATAGGATTCGGAACCAACTTCTGACTTCCATCTAACAAGTAAAAAGCACCCGCAGATTCTGCGTACGAATTTGTATTCGTGATGATCAAGTCATTGTGCAAAATGCAAGGCCCGGTGTACTTGAGAGACGTCTTCTTCCATCGGACCGATCCATCCGTGGCCGAGTGCACTGCCATTCCCTGGCCAACTTCGCTCGACAATCGATCACTCCCAGCAGCGCCTGCCTGCAGCAATACATCATGCTGCTCCGAATAACCAAGCCAAGACCCAAAAACATCCTCATCAACTTGCCATCTAATCTTGCCAGTCAAGTAGTCCACAGCCAAAATCCGATTACTTGCGGCATCCAATTTCCCACGTCGTTTCAGGGCTTCCTCGACGGGCGCGGGATTCCGGTCAAGGCAATAGATCTGGTCTCCACCGGCAACAATCGCATTATGCCAAAAACTATTTTGGGCATCTATTTTCCACAGCACATCCCCGCTATGCCGATCAAAAGCGACCAACCCCATACTCGCCGCACGATCTAGACTTTTGGAACCAAATCCTTCCCGATTCTTCTTCAGTTTTTCATCTGATTCAAAAGACAGCTCAAGCCTGTTCCCATAGGAGGCAAAGTCGAATCCCGCAATGAGTACATCCTTGTAAACTCCAATGTACCCCCACTGTGAATCCACCGTTTCAGTGGATGAAGGCAACTTAACGTCTTTCAGGTTTTCACCGCTCACACTATCCAGAACATGACAGACTGATCCCTCGACGATATAAACACGATCCTCGGTTACTACGTAATTCGTACCACGACCATTGGCGCCGGGAATGTGGACCTGATTGTATTTAGTGTCGAGTGGTGTGTTGTCATAAGTACTGTCGTAATAGACATCGTTGGTCCCTAAGTCCTTGAACTCTCGTTTCCATAACACGCGCCCAGTATAAACATCGCGAGCACTCAGGCTATTCATGCCCTGTATGTACAACCGGCCTCCGATTACCTGCTCAGGTGGCCCATGTCCATGTCGGGGCAATACATCCATATTACTGCTACCACCAAACCACAGCACACCCAACGGCAGTTTGACACGGCGATCATCTGATTTGATCGAATTTGCAACATCGCCGTACTGGTGTGTCCAATCTGCTGATCCCGGCAATGCACCCGCTCGAATGATTGAAACACCATGGGAATGGATTTGCACCTTTGCCTGCTCCAGTTCCAATTGCACGATCTGTGCAAAAATCTGCTCACGATCATGCGTTGACAGAATATGCAAAACACCACCATAGGGCCGTACCGAATTGTAAAGTCTCTGTACCGAGAATGGATCAAACACTCGTGAACTGCTTTGCTCCAGAAACACCATATTTCCGACGTAGCTCGGCAACATGGCCTCGGTCGCATTACCTACATGCACCGTGACTTTTCCGTACTGCTGTTTTTGATCCAAATCACGTCGCCTTCGCTCAACCGCCTCTGCACCAACATCCATGATCGCCAGTTGTTCAAAGGGCGATACTGAAATAAGTGCCGCCAGATGTTCGCTCTCGCAATCACCAAACCAAAATGCGTAACCTGACGGATCACCAAGCGCCAACAAATCCCCAATCACGTCATCCTTGACCAACGAATGTTTTTGCTTTTCTGCCGTGGTTACCTGCAAACCACTCGCCGCTGGTTCCAGTTCATCGCTGGCTTGACCATAAGCCGTGATTTTCCCGCTTACCGTAACAGCAAAGATCTTGTCATCTGCTGCCACCAATCGCTGCACCGCCTCTTCTGTTGCAATCTGGCTGACCACTTGTGCCGCTTGCGATTCATTAGGTAGAGAGATCACCGATATCGCTTCTTTTCCCGCAGCGACGAGATGATCACCCACAAGAATTAAATCACCAGTACCGTCGGCCTCAATTTCCCAACTGCGTTTTTGCTTTTGGTCATAGGCACGAATCAGAAACTTTTCGCCATCAATCTCGGCGGAGTAAATCTGCCCATTATTCAGCACCGGTTCCGCAGGAGTGAATGAGGTTTTCTGACCTGTCGCCAAGCGAAAGGCACGAGTTTCTTTTTCACGCGTGTGCACATAAAAGTGAGTGTCATCGGCCGACACAAACGAACCTCCGTTTCCCTTGCCTGCAGCATTGATTTCAAAGTAGCGAAAACTACCATCACGACGATTGAACACAGCAGGAACCGAGCGTCCCCCCGGCACGAGCAGTAAATTGTCGGTCGCAACCAGGGCACCCTGTGGTGCAACTCCGGCAAACGAGGGTGCACTGTGAGGTTGCTTGATGTACTGGGACCCCGTGCTGTCATTCACCCACGAAACTTCTCCGCTTTCGGCATCAAGAGCATAAAGAAACGTACCCATGAAAGGCCAAATACTGGCAGCAAAATAAACCGTCCCGTCACGAATCACCGGTCCACCACGAGCAGGCCACGCAGATGTCAGACGTCGATTGCCAATCGCCTGTTGACGATTGGGAGCACCATCAAATTTCCAACGGAGCTTTCCTGTCGCAGGATCGACGCAATACAGAAAGCCATCGTCACTGCAAAAGAAAACACCTTCCGGGGTACCCACCGGAGGCAAACGCACCGGAGCATCAGCAAATGCGGACCATAATTCCGCACCGGTGTCAGTATGAAAAGCTGACACCTTGTCACGGTCGTTGAAATTCAAAAACAGCCTCTTACCGACCACCACCGGTTCAAAGACGCGATCGTAGCTCATCAGGTCAAGATTCAGTGGATCATCCCAAACCTGACTTCGTGGCTGTAGATTTTTTTGCCACAGCAACTTGAGTTCAGTCGGCAAAACGCCAGCACTCACAGCCGTGCGTTGAGCATTGCAACGCCACATGGGCCAATCTTCTGCGACTGCAGAGGGTCTCGGCAGCGCCGCTGAAAGCAGTAAAACAAAAGCAAGCGGAGACCATTTCAGGGTCATCAATGAAGATCCTCTATCGACCATACAAAAACAAAATCACAACCGACCAGATCGAAACCTGCGTCTGTCAACATTGTAATCAGACAAACCATGCACAGACCGTCGCGAAATGCTTCGGGTGTGCCCAAAAAACAGATGTCGCACAAATTTGCTCTCAGACGGCACTACCGGAAGCCAGTCTCAACCATCTCGTCGCTTTCGGCAGCGGGAGTGGACACGTTCCTAAACTGCGAATGCCGTGAGACTTTCAGCATATTCCTGTACTTCCGTCGATGACTTCGAGTTCAGCACACGACGTAAATGCGTGCTTTTGGGATGGAAATTGGTACACGGTTCGATTGAAAGAGGCGTTACTAGTAATGGTAACGACCGGTTCGCCCAAGGCAGGACAAATCCATCGCCCGCTCCTACTGCTTAAAAATCTGGGTTCTGACCATGGACGTCCAAGATAAATTAGCCATTTTGGCCGATGCTGCGAAGTACGATGCTTCCTGCTCCAGTAGTGGGTCCAAGGCAACTCGGGCAGGTAGCCGTATCGGCAGTACTGAGGGAATGGGTATTTGCCACAGTTACACCCCCGATGGACGCTGCATCTCGCTGCTCAAAATTCTGCTTACGAATTTTTGCATTTACGACTGTCAATATTGCGTTAACCGGATTTCAAGTGATACGCCTCGCGCGAGATTCACCGTGCCGGAAGTAGTGACGCTGACGCTTGATTTCTACAAACGAAATTACATCGAGGGTTTGTTTCTGAGTTCTGGCATCATCCAGAACCCCGATTACACAATGGAAAAGCTGACAGAGGTGGCGAAGGTTCTAAGAAAAGAGCACAAGTATGGAGGCTATATCCATCTGAAAACTATTCCCAACGCAAACGAAGAACTGATCAAGGAAGCGGGACGCTGGGCAGACCGCTTAAGCGTCAACATTGAGCTCCCCACCGAGAACGATCTGGTCCAGTTGGCTCCCGAGAAAAAGAAGCCAACCATCGTGAAGGCAATGCAAGGGATCTCGGAAAAGATCAGCGAATCCCGTGCTGACCGCAAGCGAGGCTTCAAGAGCCCACGATTTGCGCCAGCAGGTCAAAGCACGCAAATGATTGTCGGAGCGACCGCTACTCCTGACAGCAAGATTCTGCAAACCGCAAGCGAACTGTACGGTGGACAAAAACTCAAGAGAGTCTACTACTCTGCCTACAGTCCTATTCCGCACGCCGATGCGCGGCTACCCGGCCAATCGCCACCGCTAGTCCGTGAGCATCGCCTGTATCAAGCAGATTGGCTACTGAGGTTTTATGGATTTGAAGCGGGTGAGTTGGTTACCCAAGCAGACCAGAATCTTTCCCTCGATGTCGATCCCAAACTAGCGTGGGCACTTGCGAACCGACACTACTTTCCAGTCGATGTCAACTCAGCCTGTCGAGAGCAACTGCTTCGAATCCCCGGCATCGGAGCGAGAAGCGTCAAGCGGTTGTTGAAGATACGGAGATTTCAGCACATTCGCACATGTGACCTCAAGAAGCTTAAGGTTGCGTGGAATCGGGCAAAGTATTTTGTCCTCACCAGTGATCACAATCCTGCGTTGAAAAATCTCGACATGCTGGATTTAGATCGCAAACTGCGACCAGCAACGCAGCAATTGATGCTTTTTGATGCGATGCAATCAGCCACCTCGGGTGAGGTTTAACCCGCTATGCGGTTCATCCACGTGGCCTGTTTTGACGACTGGCGATCGGAAGCCCGCGGGCTACTATCCGATCAAATACCGCCCACTGAAGTCCACTGGTCTGCCGAAGACGATCAGCTTGGGTTATTTGATCAGATACAGGAAAAAGCCGCGACTGAAAAAGAGACGGAATCACGAAGCCGCAATACCGAGCCATCGACACGGTTCAGCGTACCGACGCCTTTTCTCGATCTGGCGGGACACGTTGCCTGTCATCAAGATCCTGCTCGGTGGCAACTGCTTTACCAAACGCTGTGGCGAATTGTTCATGGTGAGCGAAGATTACTTGAAATCTCGACCGATGATGATGTTCACCTGCTGCAACTCATGAGAAAAGCGGTGACCCGTGACGTTCACAAAATGAAAGCGTTCGTACGTTTTCGAAAAATCGAAACAGAGGCGTCAGCCGAGACGTACATCGCCTGGCATCGACCAGACCATTTCATCATGCGGCTGGCAGCACCTTTTTTTTCCCGCCGGTTCAAAGGAATGTCGTGGACCATTTTGACACCCCATGAATCCGCGCATTGGAACCAGCAGCAGTTGACCTATGGTCCCGGACTGCCGGCAAGCGAAGCACCAAAGTCTGACGCTTTAGAAGATTTGTGGAAGACGTACTACGCCTCCATCTTTAATCCCGCTCGGATCAAAGTGGACATGATGAAACGCGAAATGCCTGTCAGACATTGGCCCACCCTACCCGAAGCGACGCTCATTGACGACTTGATTCGTGATGCTCCCTCGCGTGTCAATGAAATGATCGAGAACTATGAGGGATTTTCCAAGACAGCTGCCCATTACCTACCGATCAAGCAGGATCTCAGATCGTTACAACAGGCTGTCAGCAAATGCCAAGCGTGTCACCTATGCAACGATGCAACCCAGGCTGTCTTTGGGGTAGGTCCGGAAAATGCCCGACTGGTGTTGGTGGGAGAACAACCTGGGGACCGCGAAGACATCGAAGGCGAACCATTCGTTGGTCCCGCTGGGGAACTTCTCAATACGTCGCTTCATCAGGCGGGCATCGAACGACGCGAGGTCTATCTGACCAATGTCGTCAAACATTTCAAATTCGAACGGCGGGGAAAACGGCGACTCCACAAGAAACCCGACTCACGGGAAATCTACGCCTGCCGACCATGGCTCGAATCTGAACTTGCCGCTTTGCGGCCCAAAACAGTGATCTGTCTGGGTGCCACGGCAGCTCAGGCTCTGCTGGGGCGAGACTTTCGTCTCAGCCAGCAGAGAGGTCGTATTCGAATGACAGAATGGAGTCAGCAGACCATTGCCACATGGCATCCCGCCGCCATTCTCAGAATGCCGGATAAAAACCGCAAACGCGAAATGGTTCAACAACTCATTCAGGACCTGAAACGGGGTGCGGAGTTTTCTGAATGATTGAACTTCTGCAACAAACGAATCGCGGCTTCTACTGCCCTCGGGGTGATTTTTACGTCGACCCACAGCGTCCTGTGGATCGCGCCGTAGTGACCCATGCACATACCGACCACGCACGATGGGGCAGTCGACACTATCTGGCCGCCAAGCCGAGTGAACATCTGCTACGCATGCGAATGAGTCCTGACGCTGAGTTCCAGTTCGCTGATTACGGTGAGACTATCACGCAGGGAGGTGTCAAAGTAAGCTTCCACCCGGCGGGCCACATGCTTGGCTCGGCTCAGGTAAGACTTGAATACCGTGGACGCGTGGAAGTCGTCACCGGCGATTACAAACTGGGCAGTGATGCAACCTGCGAAAGTTGGCAGCCATTGCGTTGCCATCTACTCGTCACTGAATCGACGTTCGGCTTACCCATCTATCGATGGCCTGATCAACATTCTGTATTCGAATCGATCAATCAATGGTGGCGGGAAAATCGTTTAAAAGAGCAGTGCAGCATTCTTTATGGTTATGCCGTTGGTAAGAGCCAGCGGATCATCGCCGGGCTGGATCCTGAAATTGGACCGATTTTCTGCCATGGTGCCGTGGAGAAAGGAAATGAAGCCTATCGCCAGACAGGCGTCTGCCTCCCACACACGATTCAAACATCCAGCACTGACAAGTCACAGCGTTGGGCTGGAGCAATGGTTGTCGCGGTTCCCAGCGCCCACGGTACACCATGGCTGAAACGTTTTGGCAAGGTAAGCACAGCCATGGCAAGTGGTTGGATGGCAATCCGAGGCTCTCGGCGTCGGAGATCCTTCGACCGCGGATTCGTGCTCAGCGACCATGTTGATTGGCCATCTTTACTTACCGCGGTGGATGCCTGTGATCCAGAAACGGTCTGGGTCACCCATGGATACTCGGCGGTGGTTGCGCGTTATCTCCGCGAAAATGGCCGCAATGCAATTTCGATCGACCGATGGCAACAAACAGCGATCGATGAAGAAGATAACGGAACCGATACGAACGGCGAGGAGCAATCACAATGAAGCTTTTCACCGAACTTTATCAGTTGCTCGATTCAACGACCCGTACCAATGCCAAAATAGAAGCAATGGTCAACTACTTTAGCTCCGCTGAACCCGCCGATGCAGCGTGGGCAATCTATTTTCTATCTGGTGAAAAACTTCGCCGTCTCGTTCCAACCAAACTACTACGCCAATGGGCTGCTGAAGAAGCGAACATTCCACCATGGCTGTTTGAAGAATCCTACAGCTCAGTTGGAGACTTAGCTGAAACAATCTCGTTGATTGTCCCCGAACAGAAAAACGAAACAACAGGATCCTTGACTGAGTGGGTGGAAGAGCGATTACAACCCATTCGCAGCATGGATGAGGAGCAGCAACGTGAAGTCGTGACAACGATCTGGCACCAGAATCCAGCTAAGGTGCGGTTTGTCATCCTCAAACTGATCACTGGAGCTTTCAGGGTTGGCGTGAGCAAGCGACTGGTTACCCGCGCCCTTGCTGAACACACTGGGATCTCTGCCGAAGTGATCGCACACCGGCTGATGGGAAATTGGATTCCGACGCCAGAGTCGTTCCTCCGATTATCCAACCCAGACATTGACGATGCAGTAGCCAGCCAACCTTATCCGTTCTGTCTGGCACATGCGATCGACCGTGACAGCACTCCCGACTCCCTGGGGACATCCTCCGATTTTGTTGCCGAATGGAAGTGGGATGGCATACGCGGCCAATTGATACGGCGAAATTCGCAAACATTCATCTGGTCGCGTGGAGAAGAGCTAATGGAGAATCGCTGGCCTGAGATCGAAACTGCAGCCTCTCTGTTGCCTGCAGGAACAGTACTCGATGGCGAGATTCTTGCAACTAAGCCTGATGGGATAGTTCTTCCATTCTCGCAACTGCAGAGAAGAATTAACCGCAAATCAATCGGACGCAAACTATTGCTCGATGTCCCAGTGGTATTCCATGCATTTGACTTGCTGGAACAGAATGGAAAAGATCTTCGGTCACTGCCATGGAAAGAACGCAGGAACAAACTTGAAAACCTCATGTCACATGTGAGACATCCACAGCTGAAAATCACTGAGCTGATTCCTGCAAATTCCTGGGCAGATTGGACCAATATCAGAACGCAGAGCCGCGAGCGTCACGCCGAAGGCCTGATGCTAAAACGTGTCGACGCTCCGTATGATGTTGGACGCGTACGTGGGACATGGTGGAAATGGAAAGTAGAACCCTACACCATCGACGCCGTACTTATTTATGCACAAAAGGGTCATGGCAAACGCTCCAGTCTATTCAGCGACTATACCTTTGCCGTTTGGAAGGGTGATGAACTGGTACCATTCGCAAAAGCCTACAGCGGCCTGACAAACGCCGAGCTTCGCAGGGTCGATCGATTTGTCCGGCAAAATACAAAAGAGGCCTTTGGACCAGTTCGAAGCGTGCAACCGGAACTGGTCATGGAACTCGCTTTCGAAGGTCTTCAGGCAAGCACGCGGCACAAGAGTGGAATAGCAACTCGCTTTCCGCGGATCGCCCGATGGAGACACGATAAAAGAGCAAAAGATGCGAACACGCTGGATGATGTGCTGACCCTGCTTCCCAGATCATCAACAGGTGACGCCCCATGACGAACACGGTAACTCAATCCACAGGTGAGACACCCTCCAAATCGGTTGACAAATTCTTTGATTCCATCGGATGGAAACCATTTCGATTTCAGCGATCCACTTGGCGTGCCTATCGCGACGGATCGAGTGGTCTTGTTCATTCAGCAACAGGAACCGGAAAAACACTCGCAGTATGGATGGGTCCGATCTTAAAATGGCTGGGTGAAAATCGGGATCGAAACAAGTGGCAACCGAAACGGCCCCCGGGATTGCGCGTGCTTTGGATTACCCCACTCCGGGCTCTAGCTGGCGATACCGAGGCTTCACTGCGACAACCCCTCGATCGCCTAGCCCTACCATGGCGTCTGGAATCAAGAACAGGTGACAGCAAGGCCAGCGCTAAGGCCCGTCAATTGAAACGACTGCCTACTGCCTTGATCACCACTCCCGAAAGCCTCTCTCTCATGCTGACCCATGAGAAACTACTCGAACAATTCAGCCAACTTGAAGGCGTTATTGTTGATGAGTGGCATGAATTACTGGGTACCAAACGTGGTGTCCAAACAGAGCTGGCCCTTGCCCGACTCAGAAAACTAAATCCTGCTCTCCGTGTCTGGGGCTTGTCAGCGACATTGGGAAATTTGGAACAAGCTCAGCAGGCGTTGGTCGGTTCGGCACCAGCCAATGACGTACGCATCATTGAAGGCTACAGCAAAAAGCGATTGCAGCTCGAGTCCATCATTCCCACTCGAATTGAATCGTTTCCATGGTCCGGCCACATCGGAACGCGAATGGTTCCCCAAGTGGCTGAAAAAATTGAATCCGTCAACAGCACTCTGGTCTTTGCCAACACACGATCCCAAACCGAAATCTGGTATCAACAGTTATTGAAACAGCGGCCGGACTGGGCTGGCAGCATTGCGTTACATCATGGCTCCCTCGACACAAGTGTTCGGCAGTGGGTTGAAAAAGGACTCCGCGATGGAACTCTGCGGGCGGTGGTGTGCACCAGCAGTCTTGATTTGGGGGTAGATTATACCGCTGTCGATCTTGTGATTCAGATTGGAAGCCCAAAGGGTGCGGCTCGACTACTACAGCGGGCTGGCCGAAGCGGTCATCAACCCGAAGCCACTAGCCAGTTAGCCTTTGTTCCCACCAACGCAATCGAATTGATGGAATTGGCTGCAGCGCAGGATGCTATTCGTGCAGGGCACCTAGAAGCACGTCCTTTACTTCGAAAACCCCTCGATGTGCTTGCCCAACACTTGGTAACAATCGCTATCGGAGGTGGATTCGATTCAAAGCAACTGCTGCAGGAAGTCCGCACGACTCAGGCATACGAATCACTAACGAACATCGAATGGCAATGGGTATTAGATTTTGTCGTTCGCGGGGGTGCTTCCCTCGATGCTTACCCCGAATTCAAACGGGTTGAACGAAAAGGTGACTTTTATCAAATCACGCAACGACGTGTCCGCACCAATCATCGCATGAACATTGGCACGATTGTCTCCGATGCTGCGATGCACGTGAAATACATGAAAGGTAAAACGCTCGGCACAGCAGAGGAATCATTTTTGTCGAAACTTAAACCAGGAGAGAAATTTCTATTTGCAGGTAGACTCGTCGAGATGGTCTGTGTGCGTGACAACGTGGCATACGTGAAGCGTTCCAAGGGGACTCCCGATACCATTCCCCGATGGATGGGCGGACGAATGCCGCTGTCGAGTGAATTGAGTCAAGCGCTACGTCACAAACTGCACGAAGCGTCTCAGAAAAAATTGATCGGCCGTGAAATGAAAGCACTCAAGAGCCTGTTTGATATCCAACAACGATGGAGCATCATTCCCGCTACAGATCAGCTACTGATTGAGCAAATAAAAACGCGGACTGGTTTTCAGACTTTCCTGTTTCCGTTCGAAGGACGACTCGTCCACGAGGGACTGGCAGCCCTCATTGCCTATCGCATTTCCAAAAGTCAAAAAGCCACTTTTTCGATGGCGTGCAATGATTATGGCATCGTGCTTCAATCTCCCTCAAAAACGGAGTGTGATCCCAAAACTGCCATGAACTGGTTTTCAACAGAAGACCTGATGGCCGATATTCTTGCTAGCATGAATTGCACTGAGATGGCCAAGCGGCAATTCAGACAGGTTGCCAGAATCGCTGGACTGATCCAGCAGGGATTACCGGGATCGCGCAAGAAAGCCAAACAACTGCAAGCAAGCAGTAACCTGTTCTTTGATGTTTTCTGCGAATACGATCCGAACAATCTGCTGTTGGAACAAAGCCGCCGGGAAGTACTCGACCAACAACTGGAAGCATCGCGAATGCACAGTGCAATGGAGCGTATCAACGCAAGCCAAATCATAGTTAAAGAACCACCCCGAGTTACGCCGTTAGCTTTTCCACTGCTTGTCGACAAATTGCGGGAACGGGTGAGTAGCGAGACTCTTGCGGATCGCATTGCTCGAATGCAGGCAGATCTCGAATCAGCCGCTGCCGAGATTGGAAAGTGAGTTGTGCTGTGAAGATTTCTCTGCTGGATTACGAACTGGAACTTCTGCCGGAGAAGGGTGTTTACTGGAATCAGCATGACACGCTTTTTGTCGCTGATACACATCTCGGAAAAGAAGCAACATTTCGATATCACAGTATTCCGGTGCCCGACGGATCGACCGCAGGAACATTGCGGACCATCACCCAGATGGTACAGAGGACTCGCGTCCGATCGCTTGTGATTCTTGGCGATATGTTTCATGCCAAATCATCTCTGTCGGACAAGACTCACGAACAACTGCAAGCATTCCGCCAACTGCACCCAGAACTCAGGATCAAATTGGTGCTGGGGAACCATGACCGCCCACTGGGCACTCTGCCAGCCAGTTGGGAAATTGACGTCATCCCAGCGGGGGAATTCGCTGATGGGTTGGCAATTGGACACGAGCCCGAAAATATTCCTACGAGTGCCGCACTGATGCTATGCGGGCATCTCCACCCGGCAGTGCGGTTAACATCTGCAGTTGACCAGACCAGCAGACTACCCTGCTTCTGGTGGCATAAAAAGCGTTTGATCCTGCCTGCGATCGGTGGTTTCACAGGGTGCACCACGATTCGGCCAACCTACGATGATCGCGTTTGGGTAGTGGCTGAAGGGACTGTCTTGGCCTACCCGAACCGAGGATCGCGAAAATCGAACCAGGCTTGATCCTGAGCATTCACAAATCCTAAGCATTGCCAAATCTAAGTCGTCCGAGAAGCCACACGGTGAAGCCACACGATCGTGCACCGTGCCATGAGCAAATTGGTCATTCGAACTGCGAGTTGAATCTCGAAAAAAACACACCCCTGTCCGGCAATGAAACCCTACCTGGCAATGAATCGATAATTGATCAGTTGGCAGTAAATCCGTAACATGAAGCAAGTGAGACTCAAATCAGTCAGAAGGAGTAGTGATCATCGAATTCCAGTCGGTGATCTAGATCATGGATTTTGCCGCAGATTTCACCGCCATCGATTTCGAAACAGCGAGCCATCAACCCGATAGTGCTTGTCAATTGGGAGCCGTCGTTGTCCGAAATGGACAAGTGGTAAACCAATTCATGTGGATGATTCGGCCCGAGCCACTGTATTTCAGTCAAGGCAATATCCGCATCCACGGTATTACGCCAGCTCAAGTTCGTGAAGAG
>ERZ887830.1605-NODE-1605-length-12492-cov-4.858406_pt1 | contig 12492 bp, 8 predicted proteins | sample MGYA00521101_ERZ887830 | MGnify/ENA primary metagenome ERZ887830 (study PRJEB32303, sample SAMEA104408592) | aquatic metagenome | biome: Marine water; feature: Pelagic; material: water | place: Baltic Sea | collected 2014-06-05T16:38:00 | depth 1,762 m ...
TGCTTTGGTGGAACCCCATGTGCCATGGGTCATGGGTGATGCGTCGGCTTATCCACCAGCTAGTTTGAAGTTGCCGCCCAATATGGCTGATACAAAATTGACTCGTGAAGCTTTCTCTCGCTATCTCGCTGAAATCACTTACATGGACTCGCAGGTGGGCGAGTTGTTGAATGCACTGGAGGATTCAGGCGAGGCAAAGAACACGCTCGTTCTTTTTTCTTCAGAGCAGGGATCGCAGTTTCCGGGTAACAAATGGACGAACTGGGACACGGGGGTCCACACGGCACTGATTGCCCGCTGGCCAGGTGTTGTTCCGGTAGGTGTGCGAACCGATGCGATGGTTCAGTTCGCGGATGTCCTGCCAACATTGTTGGATGTGGCTGAGAGCACTGAGGATTATACGGGTGCATTTGATGGGCAGAGCTTTTTCGATGTGTTGAGAGGCAAGGCATCACAGCACAGAAAATATGTTTATGGAGTGCATAATAACGTCCCAGAGGGACCGCCCTATCCTGTTCGCACCGTCAGTGATGGTACTTATCGCTATGTCAGGAATTTACTGCACGAAAATCTGTATATCGAAAAACACTTGATGGGCACTCGGGGTGAGGGAGTTTTGAACAATCCCTACTGGCAAACGTGGGTTTGGGATTCCTGGGAGTCCCCGGAAACTTACCGACTCGTGCAACGGTACATGAACCGGCCTGCAGAAGCGCTGTATCACACTGCGACTGATCCTTATGAGCTACAAAATCTTGTGGGAACCGAGAGTGCAAAGGCCACTCTCAACACGCTTTCACGCGAATTGGATCGGTGGCTGATTAGTCAGGGAGATCCAGGCGTCGAACAGGATACTCCCGCAAGTCATCAGGCTGCCAAGCGGGGCGAGCATCGTTTTCGTGCTCCTCGAGTTGGGAAATGAAGGGTCGGGAGATGAATCGTGACAGTGTTGCAACAGTGAACCGGAGTCTATCCTCAGGTAGATCTTCTGCCCCTCTCCTGCTTGGATTTTTGATCGTGTTCTTTTTAACTCCTGCTAACACATCCGCAGACCTGCCGGGTTCGAATCAGGTTCTTCACAAAGTCGTGTTTGGTTCCTGTATCCAACAGGATTTACCGACACCAATTTTCTACACCATGGCAGGTGAATTTCCTGATCTGATTCTGTTCCTCGGAGATAATATCTATGCCGACACGGAAGATATGACTGAGATGAGAGCGAAGTATGATCGCCTCGAATCCAACACTGATTTCCGCAGACTAAGATCTGAGTTCCCCATCATGGCGACGTGGGATGACCACGATTTTGGAGTCAATGACGGCGGGGCAGATTATCCACAAAAGGAGGCGTCAGAGAAAGAATTCATGCGTTTCTGGAATGTGCCACCTCAGTCTTCGAGTCGAAACCGGCCCGGTGTTTATGATGCAAAGATTTTTGGTCCCGAGGGAAAACGCGTCCAAGTGATCATGCTCGATACGAGATACTTTCGATCTCCACTTAAAAAAGGAGAGAGAAGGGTCGGCGGTCCGTATCTCCCTGATGATTCCCCTGCCAAAACAATGCTGGGTGAAGCTCAGTGGAAATGGCTAGAGCAGCAGTTGAAAAAACCTGCAGAAGTTCGCTTGATTGGTACAAGCATTCAATTGGTTCCCGAACCGCGAGGTCAAGAAGCGTGGGGTAATTTACCTCTGGAACGCCAGAGATTGATCCGCTTGGTCGACCAAACCAAAGCCGCTGGTGTCGTGCTTTTGAGTGGGGATCGTCATTGGGCAGAGTTGTCCTGCTGTACCGAAAAGGTGCCCTACCCCATTTATGAACTCACCTCCAGCAGTTTCAACCAGATTCATCCTCGCGGCACGCCAACCGAAAATGCATTTCGTTCCGATGACAGAACTTACCATCGAGAAAACTACGGGGTGGTTCGTATCGACTGGAATCGTAACCAGCCCACCGTCACGCTGGAAGTGAAGGACATGGAGGGTGGCATCCGCATCGACAAGAAAATATCGATCGGTGATTTGCAGCCGAAGTAGGAATACTGAAATTTAGACAAAGGGGGCATCATGCTTATTAATGAAGAGAAGAATCGCAGCAATCAACGTCACGCGGTGATTTGTTCGGGAGTGGTGGCAGTCGTCATTATCTTGCTGGCGTTGAAGTGGCCGTTGGCTTTATTGGCTCTGCCCTTGGCCTGGTGTGTCTATCATCTTCTGCGTCGTCGAACACTGCGAAGAATCAAAGTCGTTGCTGAACCTCTTCCCGAAGATTGGCTCGAGGTTTTGCAGAGCCATGTCGTCTTTTATCAGGCGTTGGATGAAGCGGGTCGAGAACGATTCCGAAATCTGGTCAAGGTTTTCATTGATGAAGTCCCTGTCACGGGTATACGCACTGATGTTGATGACGTGACGCATGTTTTGGTTGCAGCAAGCGCCGTGATTCCAATCTTTGGATTTGAGGATTGGGAATATTCTGGTCTTGGCGAAATTCTGATTTATCCCGGTGCCTTCAACGAGGAGTATCAAACGGATCAGGGGGTCAGCCGAAATACACTTGGGATGATTGGGGTGAATCATCTTAGTGGAGTCATGATTCTTTCCAAGCCTGACTTGGTCTCAGGATTTCAAAATCATAATGACAAACGTAACGTGGGAATTCACGAGTTTGCACACCTTGTTGACAAGGCAGATGGATCTGTTGACGGTTTGCCAAATAGAGTCGCCGGTGATGCGGCTGCACCGTGGATCGGTTGGGTCGCGGAGGAATTGAAACGTGACCCACGCGCTCGTGAGGAAATTGATGACTATGCCTATACCAATGAGGCAGAGTATTTTGCAGTCCTGAGTGAATACTTTTTTGAAGCCCCTGAACTTCTGCAACAACGCCATCCAGAAGTCTACAGCATGATGCGGAAGATGTACCATCAGGACACACGAAGCTTCCTTTCAGCGGTCAAGCCACGAGCTCGCAGGGTTGGAAGAAATAGCCCTTGTCCTTGTGGAAGCAGTAAGAAATACAAGAAGTGCTGCAGTCGACGCACCAAACGCGGTATGAGGTTGAGCACCTGATCCATTAACTGCCAGATTTGTCTTGCTGCTGTTCTGTGTCGATGGTTTGGGCGTGATCTGCAGATGACGAAATTCTGTGTTGAAACCACGGATAAAGGATCAGGCCAATGATCAAGGTGACGGCACTGGCGATTCCCTGCTTGGGGTCGTTGATTCCATACAAGACCGCCAGAAACAGTGTTGCTGTAACGTAAACAGCAGCAGGGATTCCAAGCAGTGGAAGTTTGACGCTGCCATCTTTCATTCGAGGCAGGAAAATCATCGAGACGGTCAGGGCGGAGCACAAAGAGAGGGTCAACCCCAGATAGCCTAACAAGTCACTGATCGTGGTAAGTGAAATGACAGTGATGGCGAAGACCGCTTGAAACCAGATCGCCACAACAGGAGTTTTTGTCTTGAACTGAAAAAAGCGGGGCAAAAATCCATCATCCGCCATCTTTGCATACACGCGGGGGCCTGTCATTAACATGGCTGATACCGATGTGAACAGCGAGAGGCAGATGATGATTCGGACCGCCGTGGCAAAAGTTGGGCCGCCGACAGTCGTGGCCGCTGTTGCTGCAATCTCCGCAATATTCCCGGGGGCTGTAGCCACTGTTCCGGTTGGCGCGTACACGAAAATTACATTCAACGTGATGTAGATCAATGTGACCAGAAACGTGCCACCAATCATCGCCCGTGGAACATTTCGGGCAGGGGACTGAATCTCACTTGAAATGTAGATGGCCGCATTGAAGCCTGCGTAACTGAATGAGATGTAAACCAGTTGTTTCGCAAATTCGAAGAAGCTCGCTGATCCGGTTGATGCGACCGGACGGGTGTCGGTTGTTCCGCCAGACCAATGAGATAGTTGCATGATCGCGTAAATGATGAAAACCGCGATCAATAGCATTTTTATGACGACAAAAAAATCCTGTATCCGTGCAGCAGACCGAACTCCAATCGTGTGCATGATTGCAACCAGCAATACTGTCGGGATTGCAATGCTGCCAGCAGGTAGGTTCTCTTGGTTGAGTAGCGGCGCGAGATAGCTTTCCAGACCGAGTGCCGCTATCGCAATTGCGCCGGTAAATCCAGCCAGCAAGGAGACCCAACCCGCCATCAGACCGGCGACAGGGTGCAACGTTTTGCTCAGGAACAGATATTCGCCACCTGATTCTGTAAATCTCGCGGCCAGCGATGAATAACCAATCGCACCGCAGAGAGCAATCATCCCACCTACAACCCACGCGGTGACGACGAGACTGGAGTTGCCTAATGCAGCAAGCGTGTATCCACTTGTCGTGTAGACCCCTACGCCGATCATGCTGGCAGCTACCAAAGTTGTCGCTGAGACAATGTCCAGTGAGCGTTTTGGGGCAAACAAGCGATTTTTCCTGAAGGGTTATTTGAGCGGCGATGACGCTGAATGGTTGCGTGGAATCACGTCCGCGACAATGGTTGTTGCTGGCAGGCGAGGGCTGTTAACGCCCGCTAGTTGAACTTGCCCGTGGCATTTTGCGGAACTCAAGAAAGTAGTTCTCTTTGAACCCTGTGATTTTCCGTTCCCTGATCAACTCGAAACCCGCGTCTTGGACTTCATCGATGAATGTCTGTTTTCCCGCCCGCACATGGCCAATCGTCCAATCGCGAGATGTGCCAGGGATGCGTTCAAAGTCAATCAGAATAACCCGTCCACCATCGGCGAGTGCCTGATGAATTGATTCCATCGTTTGCTTTGGAAATTCGAAATGGTGGTAAACGTCGCAAATGAAAGCGAGGTCAATGCTGCTGGGTGGCAGGCAAATAGAACGATCATTGCAAAATACAGTCGTTGTGTTTTTCAGCTTGCGCTCTTGGAATAAAACAGTCAGATGCTGGGTGAACTTGGGTGAGATTTCTACTGCATAGCTCCAGCCTTTTTCCCCGACTGCCTTACTCATTAATAGGGTGAAAAACCCTGTGCCTGCGCCTATGTCAGCGACGCGTGATTCTGGTTGAATCGCCATCGCTTTCAGAATTTCACGTCGGGCTTGGTAGACCTCGCGACTTTCAACCTCGAACCTCGCAATCCAGTCATCGACGTTCAATTCCGGATCAATGAAATTACTGTTGATTCCTGGCTTTATGCTGGTTGGTGCATCGCTCTGATCAGTGGCCGTTATGTGTTTGGGATCTTTACTGTCGAGGTCGGGTTTTTCCTGTGTCCATGCAATAGTTGGAACAAGGATGGTTAACAGAATAGTTGCAAGCAAACGCGTCATGGTGAATCAGCGGGGGTGGGGTTGGTGAAAGAAATCGCAGGCTGTTTCAATCGTCTTAAAGGATGGATTCTTACCGAGTGATAATCCCATGCGGTATTGCCGAAGGCCAGCCCTCATCCACTCTCACAACATTTGAGTGGCTGTGGTAGAGCAACTCATTTACGTCCCTGCTTCTCTGATCGACAGTTTACTTTCAGCGACTCGATTTTTACCACTTCATCGTTGTCTGTGAAGTTTCCCTCCACACTGAGTCGCAAGTATCTTGCGGGCCGCGAGGGACCGATCTTTCCTGCCCCATGCTTTAGAAAGCCACTGTCAGCTGTCTTGCGGGATAGAATCCTGTAGGTCCCATTTGTTGCATCGAGCTCTAGCCGCAGGACAATAGGCTGATCAAGTGTATTGTTTCGCGAAATGGTGGTGAGAGGAATTACGGTGCCTCGTCCCGGTGCCTCACCCCGCACCGTGATGTCGCCGCTAGAGTTTCTTGACATCACCAGATTGGCTGCGACTTTGGGGCGATCACGATCACTCGTGAATCCAATCTGAATTTTTTCAGTACTGCGATTGCCAGTCAGTTTCAGATCGCGTAATTCCAGCTCAACAGCAACATGGGTCGCGGATTTATTCAGTGGTAGGTAACTGTCAGAGTTGGTGTCCAGATGGGATCGTTTGATGTTCAGGCAACCGGTGCCATCGGTCATTGATGCGGGGATTGCATTGGTCCACTGGTTTTTGATTTGTCCATGGAATGATGCTTCGGGCAGTTCCGTTTTTGGGTCATCGTCAAAGTCCCAGAGGGCGACGGCGTTGCGATCGTGTGCTGCAGTGCCCCCGCTGCGACGGTAGTCGGCGATTCCGGTTCGTACACCTGAATTAAAATCAATCGCGATTGTGTGGGCAGATCCTTGTTTGGGGCGGTTGCCAACGAGGTGGCCCATTTCCACCAATTTTGATTGAACACGAGAATGTGGAAGATTTTCAAGATCCTCGAGGTCAAGTCGATCTGGAAACCACTGATGGTGCATTCTGGCACCGGCGACTGCTTGTTCCGGAGATAGGCTGAACTCGGTTACGCCCAGTATGATGCCCAGCACCGTGTTGATGATTGTGCGACCACCGGGGCTGCCTGTTACCAAAATCAGTTTCCCCTCTTTTTCTAGCATGGTGGGTGATTGTGAGCTTAGCATTCGCTTGCCCGCTGCAACAATGTTGGCCTTCGTTCCAATCCGCCCCGAGTCGTTGGTTTCACCCGGGAACCAATTGAAGTCACCCATCTCATTGTTGAGCAGAAAACCAGCTCCCTTGACCACCATGCGTGATCCCCAACTGGCCTCTAGTGTGTAGGTGTTGCTTACCGCCATGCCATTCTTGTCGATGATAGAAAAGTGGGTGGTGTCTGGACTTTCGCTGGCGATGTCAATCTCGGGAGTGATCGCCGCGCTTGGCGTAGCTTTGTTCAGGTCGATGGATTTAGCCACTTCGAGAGCGTAGTCCTTGCTGGTTAAAAATTCAGGGATCCGAGTGAAGGCTGGATCTGCCAGATAACGAGCCCGATCAGCAAATACTCGTTTGCAAGTTTCAGCAATTAAGTGGATGCATTGTGGGTTGTATCGATCCCACTTTTTCATGTTGAAATTCTCGAGAATGTTCAACGCCTCAATGATACAGGTGCCACCTGATGATGGAGGTGGAGCGCCGAGCACAGTATAGCCACGGAACTTGCCCTCCATGGCTGGACGGATGATGGCTTTGTATTGGTCGAGGTCTTGTAGAGATATCTCTCCGTCACCCCGATTCATTTCTTCCACTAACTGCTTGGCGATTTCCCCCTCATAAAAAGAATCGGGACCTTGTTCGGCAATTAGCCTCAGCGTTGCCGCTAAATCAGGTAGTACCAATTTGTCACCTGTCTGCCACGCAGACTTGTCTGGTTTGCCGTAGACTCGTTTCAGTTCAGAGTACTTCTCCTCCGATCGGACAGCCGGAATGCGCAGGATTGAATTCAGTGAGTTTGCCAACGGCCGATCTACACGGACGCCTTTTAAGGCCAGTCTGCTTGCAGGCATCACCAGATCGCTCCAGTCCAAGCGACCATATTTTGCGTGGGCCAGCGCGAGGCCTCGCACCGTTCCAGGAACGCCCACTGCCTTTTGCGTGTAGGTTGTGTCAGATCTTTTAAATGAATCTCTTTGCATCGAAAGTGGTGCCGTTTCGCGGTAGTCAACGCAAACAGAGTTTTTCCCGTTGGCTGGCCGAACCAGCATGAAACCACCGCCACCAATGTTGCCAGCTTCAGGCCAAGAGACAGCAAGCGCGAAAGCCGTAGCGACTGCCGCATCTACCGCATTTCCACCATCCAACAGTACATCGCGTCCTATCTCACTCGCAATTCTCGAGTCACTGACGACGACTCCTCCGTCACTGTGTACAACCTCGATCTGGTCATCAGCAGCTGCAACGTGGTTGGGCTGGGCGATTGCTGTTAGTAGGAACAGGATGCCAAAAAACAGGCTCCGCAGTGCATGGGGGCCATGGTGAGACGAGCAGATGCAGTTTGGCAATTTTATCTCCGAACGCAGTGGCAAATGTGGCAAATGTGGCACAGAGGGGAGTCGGCGGAGTGTTCTCCCCCCCCCGCACTCAGACCAGTCAGCCTCGAGAGGCGATTACAATCCTGACCATGAGTTTAAGGTGATCTGACTGTTCCTGCTGATGTTTCGGCCATGCCAGAAGGCGTATTTTTAAAGGAACCATCGTGTCTGCAGGGGAACATGTGTTTCCTAAGCACATTCTTGATGGGGCGATCGTGCCGCGAACGAAAAAATGCCGGGCCCACCCCCGCCCCAGTTTACTGCTGCTCTGTTACGATCTGGACTGATTTTAAACGCGGCGAAATTCGTCGGACGGCCAGACATTCAACGATTAAAGGAAGACAGTGTCCCTTCAATCTCCGAAAATTATTTATACGCATACAGACGAAGCTCCAGCCTTGGCGACCCAGTCGCTGTTGCCGATTATCCGGGCCTATGCAGGCGCGGCAGGAATCCAGGTTGAAACAAAAGATATTTCGTTGGCTGGACGCATTCTTGCGAATTTCCCAGAGAATCTGCCAGAGAATCAGAGGCAGGCTGACGCGCTCGCCGAGCTCGGAGCTCTCGCCAAGACGCCGGAAGCCAACATCATCAAACTGCCCAATGTCAGTGCATCCATTCCTCAACTGGTCGCGGCGATCGAGGAATTGCAGAAACATGGATTCAGCGTTCCCGACTTCCCGGAAGAGCCTCAAAGTGATCAGGAGAAAGAACTCCGGTCACGATATGCGAAAATCCTTGGAAGCGCGGTGAACCCTGTTCTCCGCGAGGGTAATTCGGATCGCCGCGTTGCCGGACCGGTCAAAGAGTATGCCCGAAACCACCCACATTCGATGGGTCAATGGTCTGCGGATTCCAAATCACATGTCGCTCATATGCATGATGGTGATTTCTTTGGAAGCGAACAATCGCATGTGATGGAACAGGCAGGGGCTGTCTGCATTGAACTCGAAACAACGGATGGGGAAAAAACCCTATTGAAAAGTGATCTGTCTTTGCAGGCCAATGAGATCATCGATGCGTCTGTGATGAGCTGCCTTGCCTTGCGGGAGTTTCTTGCCAAAGAAATTGATGATGCTGCACAGCAGGGCGTTTTGTTGTCCTTGCACCTGAAAGCCACGATGATGAAGGTCTCGGACCCAATCATCTTTGGGCACGCTGTTAATGTTTATTACAACGACGTGTTTGATAAGTACGCCACGGTTTTCCAGCAACTGGGTATCGAGGCCTGCAATGGGATGGGCGATGTCTACAGCAAAATAGAGGAATTGCCGGACGATCAGCAGCAGGCTGTGAAGGCAGACATTGATGCTGTCTATGCCCAGCGACCGCCACTGGCCATGGTGGATTCGGACAAGGGAATTACAAATCTGCATGTGCCTAGCGATATCATCATTGATGCATCGATGCCGGCAGCAATTCGTGCGTCAGGAAAAATGTGGGGGCCGGATGGAAAGTTGCACGATACCAAGGCTATCATTCCTGATCGTTGTTATGCGGGAATCTATCAGGCGACGATCGACTTTTGTAAACAGCACGGTGCATTTGATGTCACCACGATGGGAAGTGTGTCCAACGTTGGGCTGATGGCGCAGAAAGCCGAAGAATACGGATCGCACGATAAAACGTTTGAAATTGCCGACGCCGGTGTAGTCCGTGTCATCGATGCCGACGGAAAGGTGTTGATGGAGCATGCCGTACAGGAAGGTGACATCTGGCGTATGTGCCAGACAAAAGATGCACCAATCCAAGACTGGATTCGCCTTGCGGTTTCAAGAGCCCGGGCAACGGGAGCCGCGGCGGTCTTCTGGCTGAATGAGCAACGTGCACACGATGCGAATCTGATTCAAAGAGTTCATGAGTATCTGCCCAATCATGACGTCACTGGACTTGATATCAGCATCATGTCGCCGGTTGATGCTGCAACTCATGCCTGCCAGCGGGCAAAAGATGGTCTGGATACTATCTCAGTAACAGGCAATGTGCTGCGTGATTATCTGACTGATCTGTTCCCGATTCTTGAACTTGGCACCAGTGCAAAAATGTTGTCGATCGTGCCTCTGTTGGCAGGTGGGGGCCTCTTCGAAACGGGTGCTGGTGGTTCAGCACCTAAGCATGTTCAGCAGTTTGTCGAGGAAGGCCATCTGCGATGGGATTCCCTTGGTGAGTTTCTTGCACTTGCTGTTTCGCTGGAAGACCTCGGAAATAAAACCAGCCACCAAGGCACGTTGGTATTAGCCAAAACGCTTGATCAGGCGACGGGGAAATTGCTCGATCATGATCGATCACCCAGTCGCAAAGTAAATGAGTTGGATAACCGAGGGAGCCATTTCTATCTGGCGCTTTACTGGGCAGAGGCACTTGCGGCACAAACCGAGGATTTAGATCTGCAGCAACGATTCACTGAGTTGGCGAAAACCCTCAGCGAAGCGGAAGTAACCATCGTTGAAGAACTCAATGCTGCTCAGGGTACTGCAGTCGATATCGGCGGCTACTATCAACCGGACGCAGCGAAAACTGCTCTGGCCATGCGGCCCAGTGATACCTTCAATCACGCTCTTGAGTTGTTGAATTAAGCACCCCCTGAGTAGACGGTTTACCATGGGGCAGTTCGTGGGCTGCCTTTTGATGTTCAGCCTGCGTTTCCTGCTACATGTTGGAACACATTTTTAGGTGATCTATGTGCCGTGTACTTGGGTTGGTAGTTGCATTGTGGCTTGGCGGAAGTGCCGCGTCTTTACCGCAAATATCGAGTGGTGCAGATCCCTGTTGTTGGCGTGCTGCCGTCGGTGCTGTTGTGATCACGCCCAAGGCTTCGCTTTGGATGGGCGGATATGCTGCTCGGGATAAGCCTGCAGATGAAAAAATACACGATCTCTTTGCTAAAGTCCTCGTTGTGGAAGACCTGGATGGCAATCGGCTTGTGATTGTGACTACTGATCTGCTGGGAATTACCAGAGAATTGCGAATGGCAGTGGAAACCCAGGTGAAGCAGTATGGTGTAGAGCGGAAAAGTCTGCTCATGAACGCTTCGCATACACACTGTGGGCCGGAGTTGCGCAGTGAGCGGTTGCTACGCTTGGGAATCGACGTCCGCTATGCCGCACTTTCCAGGCAATACGTGCGATGGATTGCTCAGCAAATCGCCACCCTGGTGGGCCAGGTCGTCAAGCAGGTTGAACCGACGCGTCTGTTTTACAGTTACGCTCGGGCCGGGTTTGCCATGAATCGCCGGTTCCCTACCGATAAGGGTTTCATTAACAGTCCAAATCCTGATGGTCCCACCGATCATCAGGTCCCTGTACTTCGAATGGAAACTGGTGCAGGGGAATTGAAAGCAGTTCTGTTTGGCTACGCATGTCACGCCACCACGCTCAGCTTTCAGCAGCTGTGCGGGGATTACCCGGGCTTTGCCCAGCAGTTCGTGCAGGAATCTCATCCTGGCAGTATCGCCATGTTCATGAATGGCTGTTCGGCTGATCAGAATCCTTACCCCCGTCGAACTCTTGACTTGGCGAAGCAACATGGCCGTGCGCTTGCGAATGGTGTCGAAACGGCGTTGATTACGAAAAAACAGACTGAATTGAGGGGATCACTCAACGTGGCACTCAAGAATGTGACGCTGCAGTTTGCGGAACCACCATCACGGGCAGAACTCGAAAAACAAGTTCAGTCGGGTAACAAGTACATTCGTATTCATGCTCGTGGCTTGCTCGATGAATTGGACGCTCGCGGAACCATCGAAACAGAGTTCGACCACTTTCCGCTACAAGTGGCACGATTCGGAGATGATCTGACACTGGTTGGTATTTGCGGTGAGGCAGTCGTCGACTACTCACTGAGGTGCCAGCAGGAATTATCGGACGCATCACGAACTGCAGTCTGGACCGCTGGTTATTGCAATGATGTGTTCGGATATCTGCCCAGCGAACGGGTTTTGCAGGAAGGCGGCTACGAAGCAGGCGAAGCAATGCGCTACACTACTTTTCCCGGCCCATTTGACAGCTCAGTTGAATCACGGATCATGGAGGGCATTCATCAGTTGGTGCGTGAGTCTGGCCAGGAGTAAGTGGTTCGCAGTAGATAACAACTGGTGCGGTTGGTTGCGGTTTCAAAACTCACTGTATTCTAAAAAGTGCGGAAAAGAGAAAATCATGTCACAGGAAAAATCAACGTCTGCGGCTTCATCACCGTCAACTGACTCACCAACTCCCGAGCCACCAATGGCGCAGGTCGAGGTGCCGGCTTTTCCCTGCATTGTTCATTTAAATGCAGAGGGCGGAGTCTATCGGGGGCGGGTAGCCAATCTTGCTGGACTTGAGGCCGTGGGCAGCAGCGAGCGTGAAATGTTGGGCAAGATTGTTCCCCTCTTCAAACGCACCGTCGCGGAAATTCATCAGCGTGGGGATTCCATCCCATGGATCAATCCCGTGCCAGAGCCGAAGCCGAATGAGATCAAGCGATTCATCCCTGTGCATCTGTGATGAGCGGCTTGGGTGCTAAGCGTGGATTTGGGAGGCTCCCCAGCAGGATCAGCTTCTCAGTGCCTGAATCTCAGTGCTGCCTGAACACTAGATTGTGACTTTCTGTAA
>ERZ887830.1608-NODE-1608-length-12486-cov-6.194111_pt1 | contig 12486 bp, 12 predicted proteins | sample MGYA00521101_ERZ887830 | MGnify/ENA primary metagenome ERZ887830 (study PRJEB32303, sample SAMEA104408592) | aquatic metagenome | biome: Marine water; feature: Pelagic; material: water | place: Baltic Sea | collected 2014-06-05T16:38:00 | depth 1,762 m ...
TTTAGTTGGTATGATAATGAATGGGGATTTTCTAATAGAATGCTTGATACAGTATCTTGCATGGGGTGAAACCACATTTAACATGAGGTTTTTTAATATTGACCTCTTTTTTCAATAATCCATAAAAAAAGCGACCTATTAAAAACAGGTCGCTTTTTTAAAATATGCTGTGTTAATTAAGCGTTCAAATCGAATCTATCTGCATTCATAACCTTATTCCATGCTTCAATAAAATCGCTTACAAACTTATCGTTTGAATCGCTTTGAGCATAAAACTCAGCCAACGCTCTTAATTGCGAATTTGAACCAAACACAAGGTCAACTTTACTTGCTTTATAGTTTGGCTTTCCTGTTATTCTGGAGGTTCCTTGATATCCGCCATTACCATCTGGCTTCCATTCAGTGTCCATATCTAACAGCTTAGCAAAATGGTCATTACTTAATGTATTTGGTGTTTCACTTAAAACACCATACCCATTATGACTTATTCCAAGAGACCTCATACCGCCCATAAGAACAGTAGTTTCAGGACCTGTCAGACCCAATAATTGCGCCTTATCAAGCATTACTTCTGCTGCATTAAAGGCGTAATTCTTGTTTTCATAATTTCGAAATGCATCTGCAATTGGCTCTAATACATCAAAAGATGCAGCATCTGTTTGCTCAGATGTGGCATCTCCGCGACCAGGCGTAAACGGAACTATTTGCCCAGTTGCTTTTTCGATTGCAACATTACCAGCAAGAACAATAACATCTGCTAGTGAAGCACCTGTTTCTGCTGCTATTGGACGCAATACATCTAACGTAGCTGCTAGCTGTTCTGGTTTATTTACCTCCCAATCCTTCTGCGGAGCCAGCTGAATACGGGCACCATTAGCTCCGCCTCGCTTATCTGTTTCCCTGAAAGTAGAGGCACTCGCCCATGCCGTTTCAACCATTTGCTGTATAGATAAGCCAGCTGCGGCAATTTTTTGCTTAACCGCATCTATATTGTAGTCTGATTTTCCAGCTGGCACTGGGTCTTGCCAAATTAATTCTTCTTCTGGAATTTCTGGACCAACATAGCGTGATTTTGGTCCCATATCACGATGTAACAATTTAAACCAAGCGCGCGCAAATGCATCTGCAAACTGATCTGGATTTGCATGAAATCTCTCTGATATTGCTCGATAGCTTGCATCTTCACGCATTGCCATATCAGCTGTAGTCATCATTGTTGTCACTAATTTTGATGAATCATGAGCAGCAGGCGCCATATGCTCATCTTTTGGATTAATGGGATGCCACTGGAATGCTCCAGCAGGACTTTTCACTAATTCCCATTCATACCCTAGAAGCAAGTCAAAATATCCGTTATCCCATTTAGTTGGATTATTTGTCCATGCACCCTCTATACCACTTGTGATAGTATCATCACCAACACCTGATTGATATAAATTCTTCCAGCCAAAACCCATCTGTTCCAGAGGGGCGCCTTCTGGTTCTGCCCCAACAAACTTATCAGGATCTGATGCACCATGCGCTTTGCCGAATGTATGTCCGCCTGCTGTTAATGCTACTGTTTCTTCATCATTCATAGCCATTCTTGCAAATGTCTCTCGAATATCCCTTGCACTTGCTAACGGATCTGGGTTGCCATCAGGACCTTCAGGATTAACGTAAATCAACCCCATCTGTACAGCGCCAAGGGGCGTTTCTAACTCTCTGTCGCCAGTATATCTGGCATTATCAAGCCATTCATCTTCCCTGCCCCAGTAAATATCTTGCGGTGGTGAATATATGTCTTCACGACCACCACTATATCCAAAGGTCTTTCCACCCATCGATTCAATAGCAACATTACCAGCAAGGATAAACAAATCAGCCCAGCTAATTTTATTGCCATATTTTTGTTTGATTGGCCATAAAAGCCTTCTTGCCTTATCAAGATTACCATTATCTGGCCAGCTATTTAATGGCGCAAACCGCTGATCTCCTGTACCGCCGCCGCCACGACCATCTGATGTTCTATATGTGCCAGCAGCGTGCCATGTCATGCGAATAAAAAACGGTCCATAATGCCCATAATCTGCAGGCCACCATGACTGAGATTCAGTCATTAAATCAGTCAAATCTTGCTTAAGAGCAAAGTAATCTAATTTTTTAAATTCTTCTTTATAACTGAAAGCAGCATCCATTGGGCTTGAGCGCTTATCATGCTGATGTAAAATGCCAATATTTAGCTGATTTGGCCACCAATCTTTATTGGTTCTAATAGTGCTACTATTGCTAGTAGCTGACCCATGCATCACTGGGCATTTATCTAATTCGTTCATTTGGTATCTCCTAGTGTTTCCAAGACCATTTATACTTTACAAAAACCGCTCTACTAAAAGACCGATTTTAGCAATTATCAAAACGCTTCGCGTAAAACTTATGACCTAATTTTATGGATTAGATGAGTGATGTCAATTAATTTAGAATGATTTTAAACTATTCTTTTCGAATAGGTACGAAAAATAAAATAAACAGTTCTGTAAAGCACTAAAACATCTAATTATTTAGTTGCTTTACCCGTATTATTAATTCCATTGATTCAGCTTCAAACCCATCTGGGAGTGATGGAACCCCCCCAATTGAGACTGTACTTTCATCAATATCAGTCAACTCACCAGTATCAACATTTAAAAAATGATGATGATAGTCTAAGTTAGTATCAAACATAATGACATCTTTGACTGCGTTCACCTGTTTAAGCAAACCTGCCTTGTGAAACTGATGCAAACAATTATAAATGGTGGCAAGTGCCATTTTCTGACCTAAAGTGGAAATCTGAATATGCAATATATCTGCACTTACATGCCGATGCTCTTGCCCAAATAACAAACCACCAATGAATATACGCTGCCTCGTTGGTCGCAACCCAGCATCTTTTAATATCTGAATGATATGAACATCACTTAATTTAGCGTCAACTTGATTCATCATAATTTCTAAATTTTGGGTGGACACTTATAATTTGTCAAGTCTGATTAATACAAACAATCAATTCGTTATGATAGTGATTTATACCAAATAAAAACAATCCTTTTTTAAAACTTATGACTTTTACTATAACGTGATTTGCCGTAGATATTAAAAAAGATAAAAAATCCAAAGCAAAAAAATCTTATGAACCCAATTATTTCATTTTTAAAACAGCGGCGTTCCGTGATGATACGGAACCTCAATCCATCTGCCCTTCCCCAGAATGACCTATTGTCTATTCTTGAATGTGGGACAAGAGTACCAGACCATGGTATGCTTACACCATGGCAAATAATTAGCATTACTGGCAAGCATCGCGGTGAATTAGGTGCAACATGTTTGCGTTCTGAATTCGCGCGCATCAACCCAGATGCAACCAACGAAATGCTTGAGTTTGAAGAAAACAGATTCAATCGTGCTTCAGCTGTATTATGTGTAATCTCAAAGCCAGTAACTCATTCGAAGATTCCAGAATGGGAAATGCACTTATCAGCTGGTGCTGTCTGTCAGAATTTACTTACCGCAGCACTTGCCCTTGGATATGGCGCACAATGGGTCACCCACTGGTATTCATATAATGATAAAATGCTTTCCACGTTAGGTGGAAATCCAGATACTGACAAAATAGCTGGTTTCATCTATATTGGCTCAATGACAAAAAAACCAAATGAGCGAAAACGCCCAAACTTATCAGACGTTTATTTATCATTTGAACATAAAAAACATGAAGGTCCGCATTAAAATGAGTATATTTTTTCATAAGAACGACCTACCTGATGACCTAAAACTAGGGAAATCAATTGCGATAGACACAGAAACACGTGGTCTTAATTTAAATAGAGATAGATTATGTTTAATTCAATTATCTAACGGCAATGGAGATGCGCACCTAGTCCAGATAGCTGCAGAAAAAAAACAATGTCCAAATCTGAGCGCCTTGCTAAAAGACCCAACTGTTGAAAAATTATTTCATTTTGCCAGATTTGACCTAGCTATTCTAACACGTGACATCTGCCCTGTTCAAGGACCTGTTTACTGCACAAAAATAGCCTCAAAACTTGCCCGCACCTATACTGACAGACATGGATTAAAAGACCTATGCTCAGAATTACTGTCTGTTGAAATATCCAAACAGCAACAATCTTCTGATTGGGGCGCAGACATTCTAAGTGATGCACAAAAAAATTACGCCGCTAGCGATGTATTATATCTGCATAAATTAAAAGATAAGCTTAACCAACAACTAGAACGAGAAGGAAGATTAGAATTAGCTTTTCACTGTTTTAGCTTTCTTACCCACAGAGTTACACTAGACTTAAGAGGTTTTGCAGATTTGGATATTTTTCACCATTAAAAAGGTAACCGAAAAATTTAATCTCCTCAACCAGATAACCAAATAAAGAGTTTCGGCAGCGCGATATTTAGGTAGGAAAATAAAAATGACAGAACAAAATGACGCTCCTAAACCTAACTTACGCACCCCTAAATCTAAAAAGATATTTGCAGAAAATCTTGCTGAATTATCCAGACAAAAGATTGAGACTATTTCAAGAAACAGCGCCGAAAAAAACTTAAAAAATGGAGAGAAATCAGGAATAAAGCGTTCATATCTGCTGTTATTTCCTTTTATTTTCCTATCTGTTGGGGTCGTTTTGTGGCTTAATTTTGCTGATCCAAATAATAAATTTGAGGTAAGTGTTGAGCAAATTTCGAAAACGGAAACCAATAACACTGAAATGACCGGGGCTCGATTTGCGAGCCGCACGACTCAAGGTGAAAATTTTGAAATCACAGCAGAACGCGCGGTAGATAATACACCATCAGCTGGATTGATACACCTCACTAACCCAAACGGCACATTTTGGACGAAATCTGGCAATCAAATAAAAATCAGATCAAAAGATGCTATTCTTGATCAATCTAAAGAATTAACAGTATTTCAGGGAAATGTAAGGATGAATCAAACACTTCCAATGGCTGAAATCCAATCCTCAATATTATCCATTGATCTTAAAAATCAAATTTATCAAAGTGACAAACCAGTATTAGTAATATCTGAAAATATGCAGATAACTGGTCAAGTAATGAAGCTAAACCAAAAAAATAAAGTCATTTTCTTTGGTGGTAATTCTAAACTTTCTATTACGGAAAATTAAAAAAAGCGGGGTTTTGTGATGAAATTGACATCAAGCAATATTTTTGGGCGAAAATTAACCCTGTTGGGAATTTTACTATTCCTCTTTATATTAAAACCTGTTTTAGCAGAAAATTTAGAAATTGAAGCCTCAGGTTTCCTTGAGTGGAATCAGCAGAGCAAGACATATAGTGCTAATGAAAATGCAATGGCAACGCAAGGTGATAGAACAATAAAAGCAGATGAAATTATAGCCTTCTACGAAAGTGAAGAAGATCGCAGCATCACCAGAATTGAGGCAAAAGGGTCTGTTACATTTCAAGATGGAGTTGATTCTGGCTATACAGACAATCTTGTTTATACAACGCAAACGCAAACCATTATATTATCTGGAAGCAAAAATTATCTAGAATCAGAACAATTTACAGCTGAATCAGCAAGTAAAATTGAGTTCTTTCAGGTTGAGGGTAAATTATCCCTCCTAAATAAAGCAGTGATCTCTTTATCAGATAATAGAGAAATTCAGGCTGAACAGATAGATTTGGAGTTGATTGAAGGTAATCAGATTAAGTCGATGAATGCCCGCGGTAATGTTAAATTAACTGAAGAATCTGGCAGAATTGCCTATGCCAATTCAGCTGTATATAATGCAGAAACAGAGGATACAACATTAACTGACTCTGTTGAAATAATAGATGGAGACAATCTATTGCGTGGCGAGAAAGCAATCATCAATATGGTTTCTGGCTATAGTAAAATTCTGGCTGGCGGAGAAAATAAAAGGGTGACAGGAAAATTAATCCTAAATACGTCAAACTGATTGCTAAATTTATTGTTTTTTCCTATGATTTGTTTTTACCCTTTTAATTAATCCATTTATTTATCTTAATCATGTCAAACGAACAAATTCTAAAAAACTCAAATAGTTGGTCAGATCATTTGAAACTAGTTGATAACAATGTCGGCTTAGTAGCTGATGGGCTGGGTAAATACATAAATAGACGACGTGTTGTTCGCAACGTAAGTTTTGGTGTTCAACGCGGAGAAGCAATTGGGCTTTTAGGACCAAACGGCGCTGGCAAGACAACAACCTTTTATATGCTATGTGGGTTACTTGCTGCTGATGAAGGTCGTGTTTTCCTTGATGGATTAGAAGTAACTCATACACCCTTATTTTATAGAGCACGGTTGGGGCTTGGCTACCTTCCTCAAGAATCTAGTGTATTCCGAGGATTAAGTGTCGCACAGAATATCAGCTCTGTATTGGAAATTGTTGAAAAAGACAAAGATGTGCGCGATGGCATGCTAGAAGAATTAATGGCAGAATTTAGCATTGTGCATCTTCGAAATACAGCAGCTGTAAATCTATCTGGTGGCGAAAGAAGAAGACTTGAAATTGCGCGAGCACTTGCCGCAAGACCCACTTTTCTGCTTCTTGATGAACCATTAGCAGGGATTGACCCAATCGCAATTGGAGAAGTAAGAGACCTTATAACCCAGTTAAAAGAAAGTGGATTAGGGGTGTTAATTACTGACCATAATGTCAGAGAAACATTAGATATAGTTGATAGAGCGTATATTTTACACGATGGCGCTGTGTTAATGGAGGGAACGCCTGAACAGGTGGTTGAACATCAAGGCGTTCGGGAAGTTTATTTGGGGAAAAGATTTACATTTTAGAGCTATTAAAAGGCAAATTCAAAACATGGTTTGCCATCGCCTTCCCTAACCTATGATGGTTTTCTGGTGATAGGTGTATAGGGTCCTTATTAGAGGCTTGTACAATTTCATTTGTATCAAAATAATCCACGCCCTTTATCTGCGTTGCTTGCTTTAGCAATCCAGGAAGTGCAAGTGATTTATCCCTTGCCCCAAGCCATTCATCATAGTTAATCCAATCAGGATCAATAGACCGCAATCCCAATATCGGTGGGCACATTATAGTGACAGACGGAGAATAGCAATCATGCCATGCTCCGCCGCCAGCGCCGCTTTGCAAGATAACATCTGCCATTTCTATTAACTGTGTGCATATATCAAGCGCAGATACCTTGATTCGCTTTTTCAAGCTATTTGTGCCAAGCATCAGCAAAATATGGTCATTAGGGGAATGCGCTAACACGCTCGAAAGCACTGTATTCATCCCATTAAAATGAGCCCCAAATTCTGGATCATCTGTTGCCACTGTTCTGCCTGGCAAGCAATCTTGACTGACAAAACACTGTCCGCAGTAAGAAATTTCTTGTTGCATTATCTGTGTCCACCGATGCTCATATCGCAGACCAGTTCCATTATCAAGGTATCCCCAGCTATTGGAGTCACCATATACAAGCAAATTCATCATCTTATATTTTGTTAAATTTTAAAAACGGCAATTACCTTAGCTTTATTCAACAGGACCGCCTGCATCTTTCCAACTAGAAAATCCACCAACATTTGATACGGATTTATAGCCCATTTCAAGAAGCGTTTTACCTGTTAATGCAGCCATTCCGCCAGCCCCACATACAAGCACAATATCAGCATCTTTTTGCAAGGATTGATTATAAAAAGGGGTATCTTGGTCAGCTGCAAATTCAATAAATCCGCGCGGTATCCGAAGTGCACCAGCAATCGTACCAGTTTGATTGATATCCAACCCGTCACGAACATCTATAAAAACAGACCCCCCCTTTTTATGCTTATCAATTCCCGTTTCAACATCAATTTTTGGTACCACCTGATTTGCGGCCTCCAGCTCAGAGCTTGCTGTTTTCATAAGTTCATTCCTTTCATTTATATTAAACCCATTTGCTAACGCATCATGGCATTCAAAGCGAATGTTACCATAAAACCCGTCTGTGTATAGCGCCGATCTTTTAGGCATTAATTATCCCTAAAATCGCTGTGGAGATTCATCAACAAATAAGCCTAAAGAGTCCCTAAGGTATGAGATAAAAATAGGCTCATTATACACTATCATCATTGCTATACACTATCATCATTGCTGAATGAATAGGGTAAAAGATGGTGGAGCCAATCGGGATCGAACCGACGACCTCTACAATGCCATTGTAGCGCTCTCCCAGCTGAGCTATAGCCCCATAATTTTTTTCATCTAGTATATTTGGTATGCAAACAGTCATGCCATGTCAATATAAACAGCATATTATTATTTAGTGTCAGAATCCTATTTCTCATCACCATCTTCAATCTCATCTTCATCAGAATTATCGTCTGGTAATTCATCTATGAATTCTTCATCATCATCAAAAGTTGCAGGAGCTGTTTCCTCCTCTTCATCACTTTTTACAGCAACAAACCCATCCTCATCTGAAGGCAGACCGTCATCTTCGACAGCATCAATATCATCTTCTAAGTCTGCGCCTTGTAAAAGTGGATCACTCTCAAAATCATTATCCGATTTATCTTTCTTAAGTACTTCAACTTTTACTGACTTAGTGGCAACCCTACCCTTTCGGCTTTTTAATAATTGATCTGGATCAAATTCAGTTCCACAATTTGGGCATAAAATAGGCGTTTTCAAAAAGTCATAAAATTTTGTGCTACAGCTCACACAACGCCTCTTAACGCCTAATTCAATTTTGCTCATAACAAATCCTTGTAGCTTTTTTCACTAATTCCAAGGCGAATAACACGATATTATGCCCAGATGTCAAAGTAAATTTTACACAAATGTTAAAAAATTTAATTCACTATAAAATGAATAATTCTTTTACACCTCATTTTAAAGTACCATTTACCACAATGGTTTATCATATTTTAGCTATATCAATAGATTTTTTCCACAAACTATTTTTAACCCTAGATATTTATTTTTTGATATGACAAAAGCACCACATAATAAATAGGCGCTGATTTTAATAATTGAGGCTTGCAATGAACAAAGGTAAAGATTCACTCTCTTCCGAAGCAATTACCAGATTACATGGCGTGGCTATTGTTGTTGGTGATAAATCTGTTTCACATAGGGCTCTTATTCTAAGCGCTATAGCGGAGGGAAGCACTACAATTAATGGCTTACTGCATAGTGCTGATGTTCATGCGACATTGAATGCGTTGCGCGACCTTGGGGTGAAAATCAACATATTGGAAAATGGCGATGTCGAAGTTATTGGTGTTGGTATGCACGGTCTCTGCCAGCCCAAATCCCAGCTTGACCTAGGTAATGCTGGTACTGGAGTAAGACTTCTTATGGGTCTTGTTGGATCGCAACAAATATCTGCGACTTTCACAGGAGATGAATCTCTTTCCAGTAGACCCATGCGCCGGATTACTGAGCCGCTGTCGCAAATGGGTATTCAGGTAAGCGATGATGGGCGTGGATTATTACCTGTAACCATAACAGGACGCTCTAGCCCATTGCCTTTGTCCTATAATTCGCCTGTTGCGTCTGCACAAATCAAATCAGCTATTTTGCTTGCTGGCTTAAATGCTAGGGGAAAAACAACTGTTACTGAACCAGCAAAGTCACGAGATCACACAGAACGTATGCTTGCCCATTTTGGCGTAGTCGTTAACACCACAACAAACACAGATGGCACCTATTCAGCGAGTGTTGATGGCGGCGCTATATTGCAATCAAATGACATCATTGTTCCGCGTGACCCATCATCAGCTGCATTCTTAATCGTAGCCGCATTAATTACACAAAATAGTAAAATTACCCTGCCAACAATTGGAATGAGCCCAGAGCGAATTGGACTTATTACCACCCTGCAAGAAATGGGGGGTAACATAGAAGTTTTAAACAGAAGAGAAGTTGGCGGAGAGGAAGTGGCAGATATTACTGTCTCGTCAAGTAATTTAAACGGGATAGACGTCCCAGCAAACAGAGCACCATCAATGATTGATGAGTACCCTATTTTATGCGTTGCTGCTGCCTGTGCATCTGGATCGACATTGATGCAAAATATCGGCGAATTACGGCATAAAGAGGCAGATAGAATTGCTACGATGGCGAAGGGATTAATGCTTGCCGGTGTTAGCGTTGATGAGACAGAAACCAGCATGTGTGTGCATGGGACAAGAGCTGCCAATAACACCCATCCCATAAAGGGCGGTTTTAGTATCTCATCCGAACATGACCATAGAATTGCTATGTCATTCCTGACATTGGGGTGTGTTAGCTCTGATAAAATTATTGTACATGGTGTCTCTACTATTGAGACCAGCTTTCCAGGTTTTGTGAATATGATGAATAGCCTAGGAGCAAAAATTTCCTCTATCTAGGCATAATTATAAGCATGATTATAGGCGTGAAAATAAGCGTGTTAATAGGCGTGAAAATTAGCGTGTATATTGACACACCAAGCCCTGTTTAATTAATTTAGCTATGCACTGACCAAAAGAATTTCTGAAAAAGGCAACAAATGAAAATAGCAATTGATGGAACCGCTGCTTCAGGGAAAGGAACACTTGCTCGCAAGATTGCGCAAGAATTAGGATATGATTATTTAGATACAGGCTTGCTTTATCGCGCAGTTACTTTTGATGCCCTTAGTATTAGCAGCCCAGATATCATCTCTCTAAAAAATACATCTTCCTCGAATTACAATTTATCACGCAAATTAAAAAACACGCTTACGCAGATTGCTACAAATTTAACCCTGCCTATCACTGACGTGCCAGAGCTGCGAAGTCAAGAAATCTCTCAGCTGGCTGGTATCATTGCAAGCATAGCAGAAGTTCGACAAGCCCTTATTGAAAAACAAAAAGATTTTGCAGAGTTTCCTCCTTCTGGTATCGGCGCTATCTTGGATGGAAGAGACATTGGATCTGTTATCCTACCAGAAGCCAATTATAAATTTTTTATTGACGCAAAACCGGAAATTCGTGCCAAACGCAGATTTGCTGAATTAAAGAACCCGCTTCCCCATCAAACAGAAAGCCTTACCCTTGCAGAAATCACAGAACGCGATTTCAGAGATAAAACACGCCCCACAGCTCCATTAAAACGCTTGCCAGATGCATTTTTTATAGACACATCCTTATTAAATGCAGATGAAGTCTTGCAAATTGCGCTAAATTACATTAATCGAGAAGTCTCATTGTAAGGCTTTTATCTAAACAACGTCTTATTTTTATTAAATCAATAGCTGGAAATTTGTATGCTATTTATAAAGCTATCTGCTCTTTGAAAAAATTCATTGAGAGTTTAGACAGATAATATCTTGAAACCAGCCAAGATAAAATAGGCATTAAGCCTGAAAAATAGCATCCCACGGAGACTTTTATTGTCAAACCTAAATAATGACGAGAATTTACTCGTCAATGAGAATTTTGCTGATTTACTTGCAGAAACTTTCTCGGAGAGCACATCAGTTGAAGGCAGCGTTGTTCGCGGAACTATCATTGCTATCGAATCAGACAATGCCATCATCGATGTAGGGCTTAAATCTGAGGGCAGAATCCCATTAAAAGAATTTACTGCGCCTGGTCAAGATCCTGAATTACAGGTGGGAGACACAGTTGAAGTTTATGTTGAACGTATGGAAGACAAAGACGGTCAAGCTCTTTTAAGTAGAGAAAAGGCAAGAAGAGAAGAGGCTTGGGTCATTCTAGAGCGCTCCTTTGAAGCACAAGAAAGAGTAACTGGTGTAATTTTTGGCAGAGTTAAAGGCGGTTTTACTGTCGACTTATCTGGCGCCACAGCATTCCTTCCAGGAAGTCAGGTTGATATTCGACCAATTAATGATGTGAGTGCCTTAATGGGCGCTCCTCAACCATTCCAAATTTTAAAAATTGATAGACGTCGCGGAAATATTGTTGTCTCTCGTCGTGCGGTTCTTGAAGAATCCAGAGCAGAAGCAAGAACAGAGCTTGTCTCTAATCTAGTTGAAGGACAGATCCTAAAAGGTGTTGTGAAAAACATCACCGATTATGGCGCTTTTGTTGACTTGGGCGGCGTTGATGGCCTGTTGCACGTAACCGACATTGCATGGCGTCGTATCAATCATCCATCTGAAGCACTATCAGTTGGACAAACTGTTGATGTTCAGGTGATTAGGTTTAATCAAGAAACACAGCGTATATCTCTTGGCATGAAGCAACTTCAAAGCGACCCTTGGGAGAGTGCTGTTGATAAGTTCCAAACTGGAACCAGGCTTAGCGGCCGGGTAACTAACATAACTGATTATGGCGCTTTTGTTGAGCTAGATGACGGAGTTGAAGGACTTGTACACGTGTCAGAAATGAGCTGGACCAAAAAGAATGTTCATCCTGGCAAAATCGTTTCAACCAGCCAAGAAGTTGAAGTGGTTGTATTAGATGTTGATTTAACAAAACGAAGAATATCTCTTGGTCTTAAGCAAGCTACTGAAAATCCTTGGGCAGAATTTGAAGCT
>ERZ887830.1610-NODE-1610-length-12485-cov-7.177233_pt1 | contig 12485 bp, 14 predicted proteins | sample MGYA00521101_ERZ887830 | MGnify/ENA primary metagenome ERZ887830 (study PRJEB32303, sample SAMEA104408592) | aquatic metagenome | biome: Marine water; feature: Pelagic; material: water | place: Baltic Sea | collected 2014-06-05T16:38:00 | depth 1,762 m ...
TTATGACTAAACAAAGCTTAACATTTATTCTAACAGTTTTGATTTCTGTAATTTCTGGTTGTACTACCACCTCATCAGCAAATAATAAAAACTTCATTGATATAAATGATATCTCTAAAGTTTTAAATACAAACAAGCTAACACTAAATTACTCATTGGGTAATGAAAATAAAGAATATTTCATATCTGCTTTATTGAATAAAGAATATGCATTTGATGTCAAATTTGGTAAGGATGGGAGAAAATTAAATAATAATCTCTTAGATTCAAATCTTGTCTTTTTTTGCAATAGTTATATTGAAGATCAGAGATCTAAGTTAAATTTATCACTTTACAAGGAAGTTGATAATCAGAAAGATATATTAGTGATTTATAGTGAGAAATTTATAACCCAAGCAGATGAATTAAAACTAAATTATCCTAATTCAAAATTTTATTTTTTAAATAGTAAAAATAATTTTGAAGATTTTGTACTAGCTGTCATTGGAATTGATTCAAGCATTAAAAGGTTTAATGATCTCCAAAAAAATGATTCAAGTCTTGCAATAAAACATTCTCCTAGGGAAAAAAAAGACTTTAAGAAAATATATTTTCTAACTGAGTATAATATAGGCAAAAGCCTAGTTCCTATATTTAGAAGCTACCTTATAGATACTGAATTTTATTCAACTATTGATATTTTATTAGGGGCCTCTTCATTAAAAGAGCTTAATGATTTTGAAAATATGCTTATCCCAGTTCCTAGTTACTTTTTCGAAAAATTATCCTCAAAAAAAATAGTTAAGAATCTTAAAGATGAATTAAGTAAGGAACTTATAGAAGACCTAATTTTAGCTGAAAGTATTTACCAAAATAATTTTTATGGGGAAAATGTAAAGTTTAATTCAGGTATGACAAAAGTTAATAGAGGTCAATGCATAGAAAGAGAACTTGCTATGATGAAAGTTTCATTAAATTCTTAAATCTAGTCTTCCTTAAGGTCTCTTTCTAGTGAGGAAAGACTGTCTAGAAATCCAGGTCTTTTAAAAACTTCTTTCTGGTAATCTAAGAGCGGTTTTAAGTGTCTGTTTATAGGAAGCTTAATTCCGATAGATGGCAACCTCCATAAGATTGGAGCAAAGTAGCAATCTACAAGTGTAAACTCATCGCTCATAAAATATTTAAATTCTTTAAATGTTGGAGCAATAGATGATATTTCATGTAGCAGCTCTTCTCTAAGTTTTAATAACTCTTTTTCAGGTAGTTCTCCTGCTATCAAAGTATCAACAATAGGGCACCATTCTCTATCAATTCTTAGCATAAGTGTTCTACTATTAGCTCTTGCAACAGGATACACGGGCAATAAAGGTGGATGTGGAAATCTTTCATCAAGATATTCCATCATTACAGATGGGTCATGGATTGCTAAGTCTCTATCAACTAATATTGGTAGTTTATGGTACGGGCTTATTGAAAGAATATCCTCAGGAGTTTCCTCTGGCTTGGATTCTTTAATCTCAGCAGTAATATCTTTTTCTGCTAGAACTATTCTAACTCTTTGACTGTAATGATCGTCACGATCTGAATATAAAATCATATTTATCCCCTAGTATTTAATGATAATCTTTATGGTATTCTCTATATAACAATGCAGATAAAGCGGTGAATATTAGAAAGTAAAATATAACATACCAACCCATTCTTTCTCTTGTGGCTTTCGCGGGTTCACCCACATATACAAGAAAATTGGTAAGATCGTATATAAGGGTATCAAATTCCTCTTTTGTTAATTCGCCAGTGCCCTCTTCAACCTTTAAGTAACCACATTTTTCTTTAGTTATGGTGTTTCCTGAATCATCTCTTTTTTCACCGCCGTTCTTTGCAAGGACAGGAACATCTTTACAGACAAGCTTTTGGTTGCCTTGAAGTCCAATTAAAACATTAGGCATAGCAGTTCCAGGATAGACTAAGTTGTTAACACCGTATTGCTTAGATGAGTCTTCATAATACGCTCTTAAATAGCTGTATATCCAATCATCGCCCCTAACTCTGCTAACGAGAGTAAGATCTGGAGGAGCCACTCCAAACCATTGAGCAGATTTTTCCTTTGACATTGAGCCTGTCATTAGGTCACCTGGCTTTATAGATTTATCAAATACTAAATTTTCAAAAAATAATTCTTCTGGGATTTGAAGATCTGTAGCAACTCTTCCCCATCTTGAATATTGGAGAGAGTGACAACCATAACAATAATTCAGAAAAGTTGATGCTCCACTTTGAAGTGATGACATATCATTTAGAGAATACTTAAATTCATCGCACTCACCATAGTCTTTGCAGGGACCTCCCTCTGCAGCAAATAAATTATTTACGCAGAAAATTAATGTTGCAAAAATTATTAGTTCACGAAATTTTGGAATCATTTTAAGATTATATTTAATACTCATAAACGCTTTGGTACTTCTTTAGTTTTTTCATATTTAGTATAAAAAGGCATTAGCAAGAAGAATGCAAAATAGATTACTGTACAAATAACACTCATAGTTTTTCTAACCTCTGTGACACCCACAGTTCCTAGGTAACCCAATGTTAAAAAACTTATTCCAAAGAAAGCTAGAGCCATTTTACTATAAACACCTTTATATCTTATTGATGCTACCCTGCTTCTGTCTAACCAAGGCACTACAAATAAAATCGCTACTGCCGATCCCATTACTATCAAACCACCCAATTTATCAGGGACAGCTCTTAACATTGCATAGTAAGGTGAGTAATACCAAACCGGGGCTATATGCTCTGGTGTGACAAGTGGATTAGCTTCTTCAAAATTTGCCATTTCTATAAAATATCCTCCCCCTTCAGGGAAAAAGAACATAATAATTGCAAAAACTGTCATGAAAACACCTATCCCAACTAAGGCATTTAAAACTTTGTACGGAAAAAATGGGACACTGTCTAAAGGAACGCCGTCTTCGTCTAAATATTCTTCTATATCTACACCTTCTGGATTACCAGCTCCAACCTCATGCAATGCAACAAGATGTAAAAAAACAAGAGCTATTAAGACTAAAGGCAATGCTACAACATGGAGGGCAAAAAACCTTGAGACGGTTATACCTGATATATAGTAGTCACCTCTAACCCAAAGTTCTAAGGATTCACCTATGTATGGAATAGCTCCAAACAAAGAAATAATTACTTGAGCTCCCCAATATGACATTTGACCATATGGCAAAACATAACCAAGAAAACCTTCAGCCATCATTGCGAGATAAATCGCACAACCAAATATCCAGACAAGCTCTTTAGGTTTCTGATAAGACCCATATAATAAGCCTCTGAACATATGAAGATAAACAACAGCAAAAAACATTGATGCTCCTGTTGTATGCATGTATCTAATGACCCATCCATAATCAACATCTCTCATAATATACTCAATGGAAGAGAAGGCCTCTTCTTCAGTATTTGAATAAGGCATGATTAACCAAATTCCTGAAACAATCTGAATAATTAATACTACTGATGCTAGAGCTCCAAAGAGATACCAAAAGTTAACTTTCGAAGGAACTGGATGTTTTGACAAATGCCTTTCAAATGTATTTACAATAGGTAATCTACTATTAACCCAACCGAATAATTTTCCTGCCATCTCACTCATTTAAGCAATTCCTCCGTCTTCTCCAATTGTAAGTATTGATCCTTCAAAAAAATGTGGCGGCACAGGCAAATTAGTTGGTGCAGGTACGCCTTTATAAACCCTTCCAACCATATCGAACATTGATCCATGGCAAGGACAAAAAAAGCCACCTGCCCATGAAGCATCCCATGGTTTTGGTTCTACCTCTGGATGGTACTTAGGCGAGCAACCTAGATGAGTACAAACTCCAGCAATAACCGTATATTCTGAGCTCTTAGATCTAGTGGGATTTATCCCTCTGTATGGCTCCTCTATCTGGTTAGAATCAGGATCAGCTAATTTAGGTAAAGTTGATTCTAAACTTTGCAAGCTTTCTTTTGTGTGTCTAATAACAAAGACGGGCTGCTTTCTCCATGCAACTTGTATTTGTTGACCATATTGCATCTTTGAAACATCTAATTTGACAGATGCACCAGCTGCTTTGGCTTTTGCGCTTGGGTTCCATGCTGCAATAAATGGAGTTGCTGCAAATGGAATGCCTGATAGGCCAACTGCGCTTGTTAAACCTATTAAAACCTTTCTTCTTGTATTGTCTTTTTCTTGCATTAGACCTTTGTGTGCTTAGTTTATACTAATAAAAAACTAGCGAATTATACCACTAATTTTGTAGAAAAAATTTGAAAAAAATTAACGTTTTGAAAACTGCTTACTTTTTCTTGCTTTAACTAGGCCGGGTTTCTTTCTTTCAACTTTTCTTGGATCTCTAGTTAATAAACCTGCTTTTTTTAGTTGAGGTCTTAGCTCCTCATCATATGAAATTAAAGCACGCGAAATACCATGTCTTATAGCGCCAGCTTGTCCAAAGCTACCACCACCTTTAACCTTAATATTAATATCTAGTTTATCTGAAAGTTCAGTCATCTCTAAAGGCTGCATAACCAACATTTGAGCAACTTTTCTACCGAAGTAAACGTCTAGTTGTTTATCATTAACTGTTATATTTCCTTTCCCTGAAGAAAGATAAATTCTAGCTGATGAAGTTTTTCTTCTGCCAGTCGCATAATGAGTTTCAGTTGTCATACCGTTGGATTCCATTCAATTGGTTGTTGAGATTCGTGATCATGAATAGGCCCGCTAAAGACCTTAAGCTTTTTAATCATAGATTTACCAAGTTTATTTTTTGGTAACATTCCTTTGACAGCTTCTTCTATAATTCTTTCAGGAAACTTTTCATTCATTTCTCTAAAAGTTTTAGTCTTTAAACCGCCTGGATATAGGGAATGTGAGTAATATTTTTTATCAGTAAACTTTGCACCAGTTACTTTAATTTTTTCTGCATTGATAACAACTACGTAATCACCACCATCAGTATGTGGTGTAAAAGTTGGTTTATCTTTACCTCTAATTCTATCAGCAATTTTTGTACTCAATCTTCCTAAAACCTTATCGGAAGCATCAACCACATACCATTGTCTTTCTATATTTTCTTTCTTAAGTGAGAACGTTTTCATAATCATATTTTTGTAAGATGCGAATATTAATGTTTACTACAAAAATTAGCAATATTTTAGTGCATAATTCTTCAAATTAAATACTCTGAAGTTTGCATTTCAATTAGCCTGCTTTGGCACCTATTCCACAAAATTTCTAATTTAATACCTGTGTATAGCTTTTCATGATCAAAGTCATTAAAAAAGAATTTAATTTTTGTTTTGTCTCTATAGCAAATATCTATAAAGGATATGAATCTTCTAATGATATCTGCTGAGTTATCATCGCAATATATAAATTCATTTAAAAAAATCCATTCAACGTTTTTTGAGATTTCTATATAGTCCTTAGATCCATTAGGCTCCCTAAAAAAATCACTGAAAGATATCCATAAGAAGTCTTTTGAAACGGCTTTACAAGTAAATTCTCGAGAATTAATGTTGAAATTTTTTTTTGTAAAATCTTTATTTTCAAAATTTTTTTTAATAATTGATAAAATATCTTCATCTTTAAACAATCGATTGGGATGTTGCTGATTAATATTGGCAATATTTCTTGTTCTGTAATCTACTATTCCATCTAGTTTATGAACATTTAAATACTGTTGCATAGTCTTTATAGTCTGGATAAATTTTTGCCTTTGAAGACCGTCTTTATACAAATCATTTGGATGTGCATTAGATGTTATATATAAAACCACATCTAATTGGATTAATTGGTTCAGCAAGTTTCCTATAATCATTGCATCAGCAACATCCTCGACTTGGAATTCATCAATAAAAATTATTTGATATTTTTTGCTTAAAGATTTAGCTATGAAGTCTATAGGATTGCTTTTACCAGATAATTCAGCTAATTCGTTATGAATATTTTGCATGAAATCTATATAGTGAAATATAGCTTTACTATGTTTCAATTGATTTATAAAAGATTTAGCTATAAGCGTTTTGCCCCTGCCTACTTCTCCCCAAATATAAAAACTTGTCTTATCTAATTTACTTTTTTTAAATTTATTTATGAAACTTTTTTCTTGCGGGACAGCTTCAATCATTTTTTGAATTAAATTAGATTGTGCTAAATCTATTTCAATTCCTTGGTTTTTTAAATTATCGATGATATTTTGAATCATTAATATTATGAATTTTATACAAAGAACTAAAATAAACTATTTACTAGTTATTTCAATAACAATATTTTTATCATGGATATTTTTATCTAATGATAAAAATAGATTTGTTTCTGCTGCCCATAATTCTATTGAGTCTGTTGTGACCATATACTCCTATAATAACAATAGAAACTATGCAAATAATAATATTGGTTCCGGGGTAGTTTTTTCTAAAGATGGTTATATTGTTACAAACTTTCACATCATTTCTGGAAATAAATTTATTAAAATTAAATTAAATGATGGCCAAGAGTTTGATGCAAAAATTATTGGTAGTGATGCTAATGCAGATATTGCGGTATTAAAAATACAATCAAATGAAGAATTAAAGCCTATCAATATTTCTGATAGTAGTGATCTTAAGGTTGGAGATAAAGTGCTAGCAATAGGAAATCCTTATGGAATTGGTATTTCTGTTTCTAGTGGAATAATTAGTGCTACCGGCAGGGATTATGGCAACCCCTATCTTGAGCTCATTCAGACAGATGCAGCAATCAATCCTGGTAATTCAGGTGGAGCATTAATCAATGAAAATGGTAATTTAATTGGTATAAATACAAAAATATTTTCTAGGACTGGAGGATTTCAAGGTCTTGGATTTGCAATACCATCAAATAATATTGTTCAAATAGCTTCTGAACTAATTCAATTCGGAAAAATAAGATCTGGCTGGATTGGTAACTTTAGAGTAAGTCCTATTAGATTAAATATAAAAAATAATTTAATTAATGGTCTAAGAATAGTTGAGATTGATAATTATGGGCCTTTATTTGAAAAAGGTATCGGTGTAAACGACATAATAATTAGTATTAATGGTGGCAAAGGTGATTGGAAAAATTTAACCTCCTCGTTAAAATTTGCCAGTCTTGGAAATAATATTATTTTTGAGATTTTAACTATTGACAACAAGTACAAAACAATTGAGATAAAATCAAGTGAGATAAAAGAATTAACTGGGTAACCTAGTTATATTTGCTCCGAGGTAATTTAATTTTTCTTCAATTCTCTCGTATCCTCTATCTATATGATAAATTCTATCAACCTTTGTTTGCCCCTTTGCACATAAACCAGCTAAGATTAGACTCGCTGACGCTCTTAAATCGGTTGCCATAACTTCAGCTCCATATAACGAGTCTACGCCATTAATAATAGCCTGATTTCCATTAATTTGTATGTCACATCCCATGCGGTTTAGTTCCTGAACATGCATAAATCTATTTTCAAAAACAGTTTCGTAAATATTGGATACGCCATCAGAAATAGCATTAATAACAGAGAATTGAGCTTGCATATCTGTAGGAAATTCTGGGAATGGCGCTGTTGTAATATCTACAGGCTTTGGCTTCTTTTGATTCATTGAAAGAGATATCGAATTTTTTGTGGTAACTATTTCTGCTCCAGTTTCTTTTAACTTATGTAGAACTTTATTAAGTCTTTCGGGGTTAATACCGTTAATTGTTATTTCTCCACCAGTTACAACTGCAGCAACTAAATAAGTTCCTGCTTCAATTCTATCTGCTGGAATATTGAATTCAGTTCCATGCAAATCTCTTACACCCTCAATAGTAATTTCATCTGTTCCAGCACCTGTAATTTTTGCGCCCATTTTATTTAAAAGTTCAGCAAGATCAATAATTTCAGGCTCTTTAGCAACATTTGTAAGCGTTGTTGTGCCCTCTGCAAGACAGGCAGCCATCATTATATTTTCAGTACCAGTTACAGTTACGCCATCAAATTTAATTTTTGTTCCAACCAATTTGTCTGCATTTGCTTCTATATATCCATTTCTTAATGAGATTGATGCTCCAAGTTGTTCAAGGGCATCTAAATGAAAATTGACAGGTCGACTCCCAATAGCACAACCACCAGGCAAAGCTATTTTTGCACTACCATACCTTGCAACAAGTGGTCCTAGAACTAAGATAGAAGCCCTCATAGTTTTGACCAACTCATATCTTGCTTCTTTTTCAGTAAGGTTGTTTGATGTTATTGTGAAATCCATATTTTCGTTGAGCTGTATTTCTGCGCCCATAGAACCAAGAAGCTCAAACATTGTAGTAATATCTTGCAAGTAAGGTAAATTTTTTAGAACGATACTTTCATTTGATAATATCGTTGCAGCAATCATTGGGAGTGCTGCATTTTTAGCACCAGAGCAGGATATGGTCCCACCCAATGAACCGCCTCCATTAATCAATAATTTTTCCATTTAATTTACTCTAGTTTCTATGCTTAATGCGTGAAGTTCGCCTGATTGAAATTGCTTTTTTAATGGTAATAAAACCATCTTATGTTGTTCTATTAATGAAATATCTTCAAAAGATTTCGATATAACCAATAATTTGAAGTTACATGAATCTCCTTCAAACACACATTCAGCATCAGCTATCTCACTAGAAATGAGATTTTTTATTAGCTCCTTATCCACTTATTCCAGCATCCCCAGCATCTGAAACCCATCCTTCTAATGTGTCTTCAATGTCACCACTATTTTTACTTGCTAATGCTTGAAATTGATTTCTAAATGTTAGTCCAAGATTCACGCCATTAACAATAATGTTAACAATTGACCAACTATTATTTTTATTCTTTCTTAACTTGTAAGAGATTGGATACTTGCTACTTCCAGTATTAAGGACTTGCTGCACTTCAATATTTTTAATATCTTCAATTGATATTGGAGTCTTAGGAAATAAGGTAATTATATTTTGATTCTCCCACTGAGCTAAGGTTTCTGCATATGTATCTAATAAAGAATCTTTGAAAATATCTACAAAATCTGCTCTTTGCTTCTCTGTTGCAGCCCTATAATACTTTCTGCCCATTACAGTTCCTGCAACTAATCTAAAATCGATCATAGGCTCAAAGATATCTTTAATTTTTTGTTCATATTGTTCTCTATCTTCTATAAATAATGCCTTATTTTCTATCAAAACAGTAACCATTAACTGGGCATTATCATCAATAAAAATATGGGGGTCACTTTCTGATATAAGCGGCATAGTGCAAAGCAAAAATATAATTGAAAATAAAAAATTTTTTATAACTGCAAACATTGGTCTATTATAGCATTTAGAAGATAATAAAAATCGAGTAATTCTATCAAACACATGAAAAAATTTAATTACATAGGCTCTGCTAAAAAAACATTTAAAATTGAATCAGAAGCCATTAACAACTTATCAAAACAAATAGACAAAGACTTTGTTTCTTTATGTAATGCAATCAGATTAAACGAGGGTAAATTTATTATAATGGGAGTTGGTAAATCTGGTCATATTGGACAAAAAATCTCTGCTACTCTTTCAAGTACTGGCACAGGATCGATTTTTATTCATCCAACTGAGGCTGCACATGGTGACCTAGGTCTAATTGGAAAAAAAGATATTGTACTTTTAATATCTAATTCCGGAGAAACGGATGAAATTATAAATATTTTGCCATCATTAAAAAGATTAACAAAAAAAATAACGTCTTTAACAGGTAGTAAAAAATCAACAATTGCAAAAGCGTCAGATATTGCAATTGTAATTAAATCAAAAGAGGCATGCCCTTTAGATCTTGCTCCAACCTCGTCTACAACTGCTGCTTTAGCTTTTGGAGACGCTTTAGCTATTGCTTTATTGGAATCAAAAGGTTTTACAAAAAAAGATTTTGCTTCTTCGCATCCAGCTGGAAAACTAGGAAAAAAATTAATTACTCAAGTTAAACACATAATGCATTCGGGAGATAATATCCCAAAAGTAAGTATTAATACTTTGCTTTCTGACGCTCTTATTGAAATGACTGAAAAAAGTCTTGGAATTACTCTTGTAAAAAATCGTTCGAAAGTTGTTGGAATTTTTACTGATGGAGACTTAAGAAGATGTCTCAATCAAAAGATAGACATAAACTCAACCTTAATTAAGAATGTTATGACCAAAAAGTTTATTACTATTGAGGATGAAGCTTTAGCAATTGATGCTGCTGAAATTATGGAAAAGAATAAAATTTTTACATTAGCAGTAATGAAAAAAGATAAAAATGTTGGAGTTATTGCAATGCATGATTTAATTCAAGCACGGATTTTATAGTTGAATACTTTTAACCTAAAAATAATTATTTCATTTTTATGTTTTATAGCAATGAATTTAAATGCAGAATTTAGCACTGGTAAACTAACAATTAATTCCTCAACTATTAAGATAATAAAAGATCAGAATGAAATACTTTTTGATGGGAATGTCTTCATAAAATCTAGAGATTTTATAATAAATGCTGATAAAGCTACCTTCAATAATGTCAATAAAATTATTTCTGTAAATGGGGCTCCCTCTAGAATTGATTCAGTCTATGAAGATAATATTTTTAAAGGTAGTGCAGATAAAATAGTTTTTTCTGAAGCTAATGAGTTTCAACTAATTGGTAATGCGCAAATGAACTATGAAAATATTGATATCTCTTCAAATGAAATTACTTTCAGCTTAAAAGATGGCAAAATTACTACTAGCAACTAGATATGCTGACATTAAAAAATATTAAAAAATCTATCAAAGATAAAACTATAGTTAATGAAATTAGTTTTGATGTACCTCTTAGATCTGTTAATGGTCTCTTAGGCCCTAATGGCGCAGGCAAGACAACAACCTTTTATATAATTGCAGGTCTTTTGAAACCAGATCATGGTGAGATTATTTTTAATGGGGAAGATATATCTAAACTTTCTATGCATAAACGATCAAAACTCGGAATTAAATATCTGCCTCAGGAGCCCTCAATCTTTCAAAATTTGTCTGTTTATGAAAATTTACTTGGTCTTGCAGAAATTTCTATAACAAAAAAAGAGGATATTGATAAGTTTATTGAAAAATCAATAGATGAATTTGGTCTATCAAACATTATAAATCTTAAAGGTAGGCAGCTATCTGGTGGACAAAGAAGAAAGGTTGAAATTGCTAGAACACTTGCAGCAGAACCGAAAATAATACTTCTTGATGAACCTTTTGCTGGTATTGATCCAATTGCAATAGAGGATATAAAGCAAGTTTTAATCAAGTTAAAAGAAAAGAATATAGGTATATTAATAACAGATCATAATGTTCGAGAAGCACTAGAAATATGTGATCAGGCAATGGTAATAAGCAACGGAGCTCTGATAGCGGAAGGTGATAAAACTTCATTAATAAATAATGAGATAGTCAAAGAAGTTTATCTTGGCAACATGTATAACTAAGATTTATGGCTATATCATTAATAAAAGAGTTTAGGCAAAAACAAAAGATCTCACTAACTCCTTTGCTAAAAAAATCTATAGATTTACTTCAATTATCAAGATATGAACTAATTCAGAAAATTGATCGTGAAATTGAAATAAATCCATTCGTTGAAAAGGAAATATCTGAAGATTTTGATATTGATGAAAATTATAATGATTCTAGTTTTGATTTTAATGTAGCTGCAGTTGAGAATCTCAGAGATACATTGATTAATCAAATCAATGATTTGCGCTTAGATGAACATGATAAAAAAATTGCTCTTACAATCGTTGATTGTGTTGATGAGTCTGGTCAGCTCATAGATGATATAGATGATATTAATAAAATGATGCAGGAAAGAACTTCAGTCCATGATATTGAAGATATACTTTTAAATATTATCCATAACTTAGAGCCAATAGGAGTTGGCTATAGAAATTTTAAAGAATGTATAAAGATACAAATTAATAAAAAAGATTTTAATAAGAAAATTAAAGAACTATGTCTCCAAATATTAAATCAAAATCAATTAGATAGCCTTGATGACATAAATAGTACTTTTTTAAGCAAAGGATATGATAAATCTGATATTGAAAAAGCAATGTTAGAAATTAAATCATGTGATCTAAGTCCTGGTTTAAATTTTGAAAATACAAACTATGTGATTCCAGATTTAAAAATTGAGCTTAGAAATGAATCTCTCTCAGTCAATTTTATAAATGATACTTTTCCAACAATAAAAATTGATGAGGATTTAATTGAACAAACAAATTTACAATTAAAAAATAAGCCAAATAAGCAACTTGCAGAAAAAATTCAGGATGCAAAATGGCTTTTGTCCTCTGTTAAAAAAAGAAATGATACCGTCATGCAGGTTGGAGAACTCATATGCAAACGACAAATTTCTTTTCTTCAAGATAATCCCCTTAAAATTAATCCTTTATCTAACAAAAATCTTTCTGATGAGCTTGGC
>ERZ887830.1615-NODE-1615-length-12435-cov-5.656139_pt1 | contig 12435 bp, 9 predicted proteins | sample MGYA00521101_ERZ887830 | MGnify/ENA primary metagenome ERZ887830 (study PRJEB32303, sample SAMEA104408592) | aquatic metagenome | biome: Marine water; feature: Pelagic; material: water | place: Baltic Sea | collected 2014-06-05T16:38:00 | depth 1,762 m ...
CGCCGTGTCGCAGCATCTGAAAATTCTCTCTGATGCCGGGCTGTTACTGGTCGAAGCGCGCGGCACACGTCGCCTGTACCGGCTTGCACCGGATGGGCTGGCAGACCTGCGCGCCTATCTGGATGGGCTGTGGAACGACGCGCTGGCCGGTTTTGTTGCCCGCGCCCATGAGATCGCGCAACAGGACAGCGCAAGAAAGGAAAATGATGACTGATTCGATTGAAAAGAGCCTCACAGTGCCCCTGAACCCAGAGCGGGCCTTTCGATTATTTACCGAAGAAATCACTGATTGGTGGCCGATTGACACCTATTCTTTGTCCAATGATGACGAAAAAGTAGTTAAATCTGTTCATATTGCCCCTGAGGTCGGTGGTGAGATCACAGAAATCCGCCATGATGGCAGCACCGCCCTTTGGGGCCGCGTGACCGAATGGGAGCCGGGCAGACGCTTTGGCATGAGATGGCAAATCGGGCATCCCGACGGCGACGCAACTCACGTAAATGTGTGCTTTGATCTGGTGGCGGACGGCACTCGGGTGACACTGATCCATTCCGGATGGCAGGGTTTGGGCAAGGCCGCCATTGCCATGCGCAACGGCCATGAGGCAGGATGGGAGGGCATTTTTGCCAGACGTTTTGCGACGAGGTGCACCGACATCCATTGGCGCATTGCAGCCTTGGCCTGATGCCCTGACCCGTTTCACATGACGGGGCACAGGCATCGAATTTTTGACGTGTCCCATTTAATGCGTTGAAAGCCGCCGCAGGTGCGCCGTAAGCTCTGTCACAACCGGAGGACGCCATGGACGCGGCAAAACGCGGCTTGCACAGCGAAGCGCATTGGTTTTCATCCGATGCAGGTTGTTTGGCGGATTTCACCGCAACGCTGCCCGCCACGACGGATCCCAAAGACTGGCCGTGCGCCGCCGCCATAGAGCGAAATGTGCTGCTCTATGATGGGGCGTCATTGCGCAACATGGACGCGACCCGCCAGCGCGCGGTGATGTCCGAATGGGCGCGCGCTTTTCTGAGCGGGCCGGGGATCGTTGTAATCAAGCGCGCCTTTCCGGATCTGGCGGTGATTGACCGCGCCACAGACCTGTTCAGCGCAATGATTGAGCAGGAAAAGGCGATTGGGGCGGGGGGCGGTGACCATTTTGCCAAACCGGGCGCGAATGACAGGATCTGGAACGCATTGCAAAAGCATTGCGAGGCAGACCCCGAGGGGTTTGCGCTTTATTATGGGAATATCTGTCTGGCGCTGGTTTCGACGGCGTGGCTGGGGCCGAATTATCAGGTCACAGCGCAGGTCAATCGGGTCAATCCGGGCGGGGCGGCACAAAATCCGCATCGCGACTATCATCTTGGGTTCATGAGCCGCGAGGATGCCGCGCGCTATCCGGTCCATTCACACCGGTTGTCTTCTGCACTGACCTTGCAAGGCGCCGTTGCGCATTGCGATATGCCGCTGGAGAGCGGGCCGACGTTATACCTGCCCTATTCACAGCGGTACGAGGCCGGGTATATCGCCTTTGGCCAACCGGATTTTCAGGCTTATTTCGCTGAACATCACGTGCAACTGCCGCTGGAAAAGGGCGATGCGGCGTTCTTTAATCCGGCTGTGATGCATGGGGCCGGGCATAATGTGACCTCTGATGTCTATCGAATGGCGAACCTGTTGCAGGTGTCGTCGACGTTTGGTCGCCCGATCGAAACGGTGAATCGCGCCGCCATGGCGCACGCGCTCTTCGCCCCCTTGCGGGACCTCATCGCGGCGGGCCGGGTGCGCGAGGATGAGGTTGCGGCCGTGATCGCCACTTGCGCAGAGGCCTATGCCTATCCCACCAATCTGGACCGGGACCCACCTATTGGCGGGCTTGCGCCCCTGAGCCAGGCCACGATCATGCGTCAGGCGCTGAGCGAGGGCCGCACTGCGGATGAGTTTGCGCAGGCGATGCATCTTTGGGAGGAGCGTAGAAAAAGCTAAGCGCCTCTGATAGGCTGGCCACATCATTAAAGGGATGAGGATTAACCGATGACCAAATTTTTGCGAATTTTCCTTTTGCTTGGTGCCATGACACCATTGGCATCGCCAGCAACCGCACAGGATGAATACTTGCCCCCGCAAGAGCGGTCTTGCGTTTCGGGATTTGCCCTCTGCACCTCTGCACCCTGTATCCCGGACCCGCGCGATCCCACAAACACGGCAATTTGCACCTGCGAGGTCACCTCTGGGCCCAATTACGCCGCCCAAACTGCCTGCGAAGACCGCACGCCAACCTCGATTTCCCGCGATGGCAAGACAGTCACATTGACCGTTTCGACCTATTCCTTTGTGCAGGCGGCGACAAAGCCGGTGATGACCTGTGCCGAAGGGGCATTGTGGACCGACTGTCTGGATGCACCCTGCACGGTCGATCCAAAGGATCCCCTGCGCGCCATATGTGCCTGTGACATCGTGTCGTCGGGCGCGTTTGTGACCTACGGGGGCAGTTGCAACACCAACACCTGCGCGACGGCCGTCTGGTCTGCCGCAACGGTCAAGGCGTTTCAGGAAGGCAGTGCCAATCTGCGCGCCTTCATGCAATTGGCGCAAGTGCCAGCCCAGTATTGCCCGGGACAGGCCATACCCCCGCTTGGGGAATAACCACGCGTCACACAGACCTGCCCAAGCGCGCGCCAACTTGCCTATTGGCGCGCCTCATGCCAGCTTGGCCGCAGCGACCTAGCGCCAAGAGGACCCTGTGGATACTGCACACCCGCCTGAGACCACCCAGACATCGCCCGCGCAACTGCCGCAGGTCCAAAAACCGCACCATCCCTTATCCCGCAATCCGGGAATGACGCTGGATCTGGATTGGGTGATGTCTGCGCAGGCCAATACCTCTGCGATAGAGCGGCGCGTGGCGACCCTGCCGGGGCGACGCTCGGTAAAGAAGGATTATCAGGCGGCTTGGTTGCTTAAGGCGATCACTTGTATTGACCTGACCACGCTGGCCGGGGATGACACGGCGGGGCGGGTGCGGCGTCTCTGTGCGAAGGGAATTCAGCCGGTGCGCGCCGATCTGCTGGCAGCGTTGGGTATGCGGGATCTGCATGTAGGCGCGATCTGTGTGTATCACGATATGGTTGAAACGGCGGTTCAGGCCCTGCAGGGCTCTGGCGTGCCTGTGGCCGCCGTGTCGACGGGGTTTCCCGCTGGTCTGTCGCCGCTGCATCTGCGCATCGAGGAAATCCGCGAAAGCGTTAAAGCCGGGGCGAAAGAGATCGACATCGTCATCTCGCGCCGTCACGTGCTGACCGGGAACTGGCAGGCGCTTTATGACGAAATGCGCGCCTTTCGCGAGGCGAGTGGCGAGGCTCACGTAAAGGCGATTTTAGCGACCGGAGAGTTGGGCAGCCTGCGCAACGTGGCGCGTGCCTCGCTGGTTTGCATGATGGGGGGCGCGGATTTCATCAAGACCTCGACCGGCAAGGAAAGCGTCAATGCCACCCTGCCCGTGTCGCTGGTGATGATCCGTGCGCTGCGCGACTATTACGATCGCACGGGCTATCGCATCGGCTATAAACCGGCGGGCGGCATCAGCAAGGCCAAGGACGCGCTGGTGTATCTGAGCCTGATCAAGGACGAGCTGGGCACTCGCTGGCTGCAACCGGATCTGTTCCGCTTTGGTGCCTCGTCCCTGCTGGGCGACATCGAGCGCCAGTTGGAACATCATGTGACCGGGCGCTATTCGGCCAGTTATCGGCACCCGGTGGGCTGATCCGCTGGCCTTGCCCCCGCTGAACCCGTTGAATTTGAGTATTTTTGCCAAGATGAAGACCCATGACAGTATCAGAGATCTTTGAGACAATGGACTATGGCCCTGCCCCTGAATCTGCGGCCGAAGCGCTGGCGTGGCTGGTGGATGGGGGCGACCGCTATGGGCATTTTATTGACGGGGTGATGACCGCGCCCGGCGATGGTTTCACCTCCAGGAACCCGGCAACGGGCGAGGTGCTGGCGACGTTGAGCCAAGCCACGCAAGGCGACGTGGATGCGGCGGTGGCGGCAGCGCGCAAGGCGCAGCCAAAGTGGGCCAAACTGCCCGGTGCGGCGCGCGCGCGATATCTCTATGCGCTGGCGCGGCTGGTGCAGAAACACGCGCGGCTGCTGGCCGTGCTTGAAACGTTGGACAATGGCAAACCGATCCGCGAAAGCCGCGACATCGATGTGCCTCTGGTGGCGCGGCATTTCTATTACCACGCGGGTATGGCGCAATTGCAGGACAGCGAACTGTCCGACCACGCGGCGCTGGGGGTGTGCGGTCAGATCATTCCGTGGAACTTCCCGCTGCTGATGCTGGCGTGGAAGGTCGCGCCTGCGATTGCCATGGGCAACACCGTGGTGCTGAAGCCTGCGGAATATACCTCGCTGACCGCGCTTTTGTTCGCGGATCTGTGCCGCGAGGCGGGTCTGCCCAAGGGCGTTGTGAACATTGTCACGGGCGACGGGGCGGTGGGTGAGATGATCGTTGATCACCCGGATATTGACAAGATCGCCTTTACCGGCTCGACGGCGGTCGGGCGCAAGATCCGCGTGGCCACGGCGGGCACAGGCAAGGCCCTGACCTTGGAACTTGGCGGCAAATCTCCCTACATCGTCTTCGACGACGCGGATATCGACAGCGCGATGGAGGGGCTGGTCGATGCGATCTGGTTCAACCAAGGGCAGGTCTGTTGCGCCGGGTCGCGTCTGCTGGTGCAAGAGGGCATTGCCGAGGCGTTTTACACCAAGCTCAAGCGCCGCATGGATGGGCTGCGCATTGGCGATCCCTTGGACAAATGTATCGACGTGGGCGCCATCGTCGACCCCATCCAACTGGCTGAAATCACGCGACTTGTAGACAGTTCGGGGGGCGAGCTCTATCAGGCAGGCACATTGCCAGAGGGTTGTTTCTATCGCCCGACGCTGATCACGGATCTGTCCACCGCTGACCCTTTGATGCAAGAGGAAATCTTTGGCCCCGTGCTGGTCGCCAGCACCTTCCGCACGCCCGCAGAAGCGGTGCAACTGGCCAACAACACGCGCTATGGTCTGGCCGCGTCGGTCTGGTCAGAGAACATCAACCTTGCGCTGGATATCGCGCCAAAACTGGCGGCAGGTGTGGTCTGGGTGAATGCGACGAACCTGTTTGACGCCGCTGCGGGCTTTGGCGGTGTACGCGAAAGCGGCTTTGGGCGCGAGGGCGGATGGGAGGGGCTGCTCGCCTATACCAAGCCCAGAGGCAAGACGACCAAGCTGGCACAGATCACCGCGATTGAGGCCCCGGCAGAGGCCAGCACCGACGGACTGGACCGCACGGCCAAGCTGTTCATCGGCGGCAAACAAGCGCGCCCCGATAGCGGCTATTCCCGCGCGGTCTGGTCGAAAAAGGGCAAGCTGTTGGGGCATATGCCGTTGGCCAACCGCAAGGACATTCGCAACGCGGTCGAGGCGGCGCGAGGCGCGGGCGCTTGGTCAAAGACCACCGGGCATTTGCGCGCGCAGATCCTCTATTACATCGGCGAGAACCTGTCGGCGCGCGCCGAGGAATTCGCCCAACGCCTGCGTGACATGACCGGGGCCACGGCCAACGCGGCGAAAACCGAGGTCGAGGCGTCCATCTCTCGCCTCTTTACCTACGCCGCATGGGCCGACAAATACGACGGCGCGGCCAAGGGTGTGCCGCTGCGCGGGATCGCCTTGGCAATGAACGAACCACTTGGCGTGATCGGCGCCTTCTGCGCGGATGAGGCCCCGCTACTAGGCCTGATCTCTGCCATGGCCCCGGCAATTGCCATGGGCAACCGTTGTGTGCTGGTGGCCTCTGAACCCTACCCGCTCGCTGCCACGGATTTCTATCAGGTGCTGCAAACCTCGGATGTGCCGGGCGGTGTGGTCAATATCCTGACCGGCAGTCACACCGAACTTGCGCCAACTTTGGCAGGGCACATGGACGTCGATGCGGTCTGGAGCTTTTCCTCATCTGACCTAAGCAAGGTGGTCGAGCGCGAAGCCGCCAGCAACCTGAAACGCACGTGGGTGAACGATGGGCATGCCCGCGACTGGGCCAGTTCCGAGGGGCGCGATTTCCTTGCCGCCAGCACAGAGATCAAGACGATCTGGGTGCCCTACGGCGAAGGCTAGCACAAAGGTTAACGCCCGCATCAACAGGATCAACGGCTTGCTGCAAAGCAGCTTAACGTTCTGCCCTGCGGAATGTTTCGCACGCGAAACAAAGGGTTGCGCGATACTGGCCCATCCCAGCGACGTCAGAACGACGCGGTCCGCTGCCACCGCAGAACGCCGCGCCCTGTCTGGCCGGGGAACATCAGGGGCAGCGTCTCTGCCGTGGGGATCGACAGAATGTCATCCTCTATCAAAAACGTCCGGGCCTGTTCGCCGCCGACCCATCCGGGATGCCACGACACCTCGACATCGGTGATGAACTGATCTTCGCCCTCGATCCGAAACGGACCGGAACAGGCCATCATGCTTTGGTACAAAGCGGCGTCGCCGTCTGACGCAGAACGGTCCTTGGAAGTGATCACAGTCATCATCCGCTGATCCGGGGTGATAAAGATATAGCCCTCTGGATCGGCCCCATACATATCCTGCGGCGCGCCTCCGTCACTGGTCACGAATTGCAGCGATAGCAATCTCCAAACGCCGAACACTGTCTCGACACCCATCGGTCATGCTTTCGATGGTTTGAGGCTTGCACTCGGCATTCTGTGGGCCTGCCGGTCACCTGTATCAGAAACGACGAGGAAAATATTCAGCTCATCTGTGGTCATACAAAGATCATATAGACTGGCGGACGTGATCTTATCCCGCGTCTCGGCACCCTGCTTTTACTCTCGCAACCACGCCAGCATTTGTCGCGCGGCGTGGCTGGGCGAGGCCTCGCCCGCAGCCACAGCCTTGCCCAACTCGGCCATCTGTGCGCGCGCTGTCTCTTCGCGCAGGCGGGCCAGCAGACCCTGCCGCACCTCTTCCTCGAACCAATGGCGCGCTTGGGCGGCGCGGTTCGCCTGCCAGTGCCCATTCATGCGACGCCAGTCCGCCAACGTTGTCATCTCGTCCCACGCCGCCGCCAGACCGTCCTCGACAAGGGCCGACACCATGATGGCCTTGGGATAGCCCTGCGGATCCTGCGGGCGTTTGCGCAACAGCCGCAAGGCCCCGGCGTAATCGGCGCAGGTGCGCGTGGCGGCGGATTTCAACTCTCCATCCGCTTTGTTGACCACGATCAGATCGGCGATTTCCATGATCCCACGCTTGACGCCCTGCAACTCGTCACCCCCCGCCGGGGCCATCAGCAGCACAAAAAGGTCAGACATCTCGGCCACGACCGTTTCCGACTGGCCCACGCCGACCGTTTCGATCATCACCACGCCAAACCCCGCCGCCTCGCAGACCGCCACGGCTTCGCGCGTGCGGCGCGCGACACCGCCAAGCTGGGTCTGGCTGGGCGCGGGGCGAATAAACGCAAATGGGTCGCGCGACAGCCGGTCCATCCGGGTCTTGTCGCCCAAGATGGACCCGCCCGAACGCGTCGAACTGGGGTCCACCGCCAACACAGCCACGCGCAGCCCCTGCCCGGTCAGCATCATCCCAAAGCTTTCAATAAAGGTCGACTTGCCCACGCCCGGCGTGCCCGACAACCCGATGCGCAAGGCCTCGCGCCCGCCGCCCTCGTCCGCCCCCTTCAACGCCTCCAGCAAGGCCCCCGCCAGTTCGCGGTGATCTTCGCGCGCGCTTTCGACAAGAGTGATTGCCCGCGCCAGAGCCCGCCGTTCTCCGGCGACAATCCGCCGGGACAGATCAGAAATATCAGGTTTTTCCATATCCGGGCCTCCTTTTACGCGGGTGTCATGTATAGGGCGTCATAGATCGGGCGCAAACGCCCCATTGTCTTGCCCGCAACCCTTCGCCATTGTCCAGTGCCGACGTCCCATTATTGAGTATGCCCCATATGAAACGCTTTTTGGTCGCCAGTCTTGCCGCGTTTGCCCTCGGTCTTGCGCCCAGTTTCGTCCCCGGCTCTGCACATGCCGACACCGCTGTCTTTGACCTCAAGGTGCGCGGTCTGATCCTTGGCGAGGTTACCTTGGCCGATACGGTCGGTGGCGGGCGCTACGCCGTGTCGGGCCTGATCAAAAGCACGGGCCTTGCGGCGATGATCCGCAACTTCAGCTATACGGGCAAGACACAGGGTGCGCTGATGCGCGGTGTCCCGGCCCCTATCCGCTATGAGGAGGTGGCCGACACCGGGCGGCGCAGGTCCGAGGCGGTTATCGACTATACCGACGGCGTGCCCAAACTGCTGCGCTATACCTCCCCCAAAGACGCAGGCCCGGACTCGCCCGATCCCATGACCCAAGGCGGCACGGTTGATCCGCTGAGCGCGATCTGGGCCTTGCTGCGTGATGTGCCCCCCGCGCGGGCGTGCGATCTGGATCTTGCCATATTCGACGGGAAAAGACGCAGCAGCATCAAACTGCGCGCCACAAGCGCCAGCGACGGCCTGCCGCGATGTGCCGGGGTTTATAAACGCCTGCAAGGGTTTACCGCCCGCGAGACCTCGCGGCATACGCAATTCGATTTCATCGTGACCTATAGCGCAAAGGGCCAAATGTTGCGCGCCGGCAGCATGGCCTTTGACTCCTTCTATGGCACTGCCGAGATTATTCGCCGATAAGGGCCCATGACCACTGCCCTGCCGATCGACCATGTCCTTGCCGACGTCCTGACCGCCCTGCGCACCTCGGGCCGCGCCGTCCTGCAAGCGCCGCCGGGCGCGGGCAAAACCACCCGCGTGCCGCTCTATCTGCTAGAGGCGGATCTGACGCCCCTGAAAATCGTGATGCTGGAACCGCGCCGACTGGCCGCGCGGGCCGCAGCCGAACGCATGGCCGCCACCTTGGGCGAAGAGGTCGGCGGGCGCGTTGGCTATCGGATGCGCGGGGCGACAAAGGTCAGCAAGGCCACGCGCATAGAGGTGGTGACCGAGGGCATCCTGACCCGCATGATTCAAAGCGATCCGGAACTGTCGGACGTGGGGCTGCTGATCTTTGACGAATTTCACGAACGCTCTTTGAACGCCGATCTGGGATTGGCGCTGGCATGGGAGGCGCGCGGGGCGCTGCGCGAGGATCTGGCAGTCCTTGTCATGTCCGCCACGCTGGACGCCGCCCCTGTTGCCGCCCTCTTGGATGATGCGCCTTTGATCACCTCAGAGGGGCAGAGTTTCGAGGTCGAAACCTTTTGGCTGGATCGCCCCGTGCCCAAGACCCAGCGGTTTGAACAGGCTATGACGGGGCTGATTGAGAAAGCCTTGTCAGAGTCTCAGGGCAGCCTGCTGGCCTTCCTGCCCGGCGAGGGTGAAATCCGGCGGGTTGCCAGTCATCTCAATGGCTTGCCCTCAGATATCTCGGTGCATCCCCTGTATGGTGCCCTGCCCTTTGCCGCCCAGCGCGCCGCGATTGCGACGGTCGCGACGGGGCGCAAGGTGGTGCTGGCGACCTCGATTGCCGAGACGGCCCTGACCATCGAGGACGTGCGCATCGTGGTGGATGGCGGCCAGGCCCGGCGCGCACGGTTCGACCCCGCACGCGGCATGTCGAAACTGGTGACAGAGCGTGTCACCCGCGCCGAGGCGATCCAGCGGCGCGGACGTGCGGGACGGGTTGCGCCGGGTCTGTGTTACCGTCTCTGGACCAAGGGCGAAGAGGGCGGACTGCATCCCTTTCCCCCGCCAGAGATCACGGCGGCGGATCTGTCGGGGCTGGTGCTGGAGCTTGCGCTCTGGGGCGCAACCGATCCCGGTAATCTGGCCTTTTTGACGCCGCCCCCGCCCGGTGCATGGGGCGAGGCGCAGGGGCTGCTGCGCCAGCTTGGGGCGCTGGATTCGCGCGCGCGGATCACCGACCACGGTCGCCACATTGCCCGCTTGCCCCTGCATCCGCGAGTTGCGCATATGTTGACGATTGCGGGCCCAAAGGTCGCGCCCCTTGCAGCCTTGCTCAGCGAGCGCGATCCTTTGCGCGGTGTCGGCTGTGATCTGACGCTAAGGCTTGACGCCCTGAAGACGCCCGAGCGTCATGCAGCAGCCCGCGCGGCTTTGGAACGGATCAAGACCGAAGCCAGGCGACTTGCGGATCTTCGAGGAAAATCCGGGGTTGCGCGTGATGTGACCTACAGTCCTGCCGAGGCGACGGCGCTGGCCTATCCCGACCGTATCGGGCTGCGGCGAAAAGGGGACGAACCACGGTGGATTCTATCGGGTGGAACCGGGGCGGAAATGGACGCCGATGATACCTTGGCGGGCGCGCGGCTGATTGTGGCCAGCGATCTGGACGGCGATGGGCGCGAGGCCCGGATAAGACAGGCGATTGCGCTGAGCGAGGCAGAGTTGCGGCGGGTCTATTCAGATCAGATCGGCTGGCATGATCTGTGCGAATGGTCCAGGCGCGAACGGCGCGTTCTGTCGCGGCGGCAGGAACGGTTCGGGGCTTTGGTTCTTGACGATCGCCGCCGGGACGATGCGCCCGCAGAGGACGTGGCGCGCGCAATGCTGGACGGGGTGCGGGACTTGGGCCTTCCATGGACCGGGGCCGCGCGGCGGTTACAGTCACGGGTGGAATTGCTGCGCGCGCAGGGATCTGAGTTGCCTGATTTCAGCGATGACGGGTTGATGGTAACCATTGAGGCGTGGCTTTTGCCCTTTTTGAGCGGGGTCAGAACGGCGGAAGGGTTGAAGGGGGTGGACCTCATCGCGCCATTGCGGGCCCTTCTCGGCTGGGAGGGGACTGACCTGCTGGACCGCCTTGCGCCGGGATATTTCGAAACGCCGCTGGGGCGCAGGGTGGCGATTGACTATGCCTTGGGCGTGCCGGAAATCTCTGTGCGGTTACAAGAGATGTTCGGGGTCACGCAGCATCCGGTGGTTGGGCCTGCGCGATTGCCGTTGAAGGTGACACTGTTGTCGCCGGGTCAGAAACCGGTTCAGACGACAACGGATCTGCCGGGATTTTGGGCCAGTTCTTACGTAGATGTGCGCAAGGATATGCGCGGGCGCTATCCACGCCATCCCTGGCCCGAGGATCCCACGCAGGCGGACCCGACATTGCGGGCCAAGCCGCGCGGAACGTGAGGGCGGGTGTTCAGCTGCCCCACGGTCCGTGATAACCAGAGCCGTCGCGATCTGTGCGCTCGAACCCATGGGCGCCGAAAAAGTCGCGCTGCGCCTGAATAAGGGTGGCCGTGCCACGGGCGCGGCGCATGGTGTCGTAATAGGTCAGAGCCGAGGCAAGAGCGGGAATGGGCTGGCCTGTGAGGGCGGATTGCGAGACGACCTTGCGCAGGGTGGGCACGGTGTCTGCCAGCACTTTGGCAAAGTAGGGTGCGAGGATCAGGCTGTTGCCGGGCAGATCGCCGCGAAACGCGGTGGCGATGTCATCGAGCAGGGCCGAGCGGATGATGCAGCCCGCGCGCCAGATTTCGGCGGTGCGCGCCAGATCCAGCGCCCAGTCGAATTCCTCGGAGGCGGCGGCGAGCAGGGAAAACCCTTGCGCATAGGCAATCACGCGGGCGGCCAGCAGCGCGCCTTCGAGGTCGGCGTCGGTGACAGCGGGCGCATCCGAGACGGTCCCCGCAGTCAGGGTCGCCTCGCCCAGAATACGCAGGTCTTTGGCCGCCGACCAAGAGCGCGCGCCAACGGCAGCCTCGATGGTGGAGGCCGATTGGCCGAGTTTCAGCGCCTCGATCAGGGTCCAGCGTCCAGTGCCCTTCTGCCCCGCCTTGTCCATGATGATGTCGACCATCGCCTTGCCGGTCTCGGGATCGGTGGCGGCGAGGACCTTGTGGGTGATTTCCGCCAGATAGGATTGCAGCGGGCCATTGTCCCACGCGCCGAAAAGCTTGGATATCTCGGTCGGCGAGCGCCCTTCGCCCTCACGCAATATCCCGTAAACCTCTGCGATCATTTGCATATCCGCGTATTCGATGCCGTTGTGGACGGTCTTGACGAAGTGTCCCGCACCGTCCGCGCCAAGGTGATCTGCGCAGGGCGCGCCGTCATATTTGGCGGCGATGGCCTCGATAATGTCAGAGATCTCGGCATAGGCCTCGCGCGTGCCGCCAACCATGATCGAGGGACCGTTGCGCGCGCCTTCTTCACCGCCCGAAACGCCCATGCCGATAAAGCGATAGCCCTCGTCCCGCAAAGCAGCCTCGCGGCGGCGGGTGTCATTGAAATCGGCGTTGCCCGCGTCAATCAGGATATCGCCCTTGTCGAGGTAGGGTTTCAGCGCGTCGATGGTTTGATCGACGGGGGACCCGGCCTGCACCATGATGATGATCGCGCGCGGTGGCGTCAGGGCGTCGATGAGCGCCTCGGGGGACTTGGC
>ERZ887830.1617-NODE-1617-length-12432-cov-8.518219_pt1 | contig 12432 bp, 9 predicted proteins | sample MGYA00521101_ERZ887830 | MGnify/ENA primary metagenome ERZ887830 (study PRJEB32303, sample SAMEA104408592) | aquatic metagenome | biome: Marine water; feature: Pelagic; material: water | place: Baltic Sea | collected 2014-06-05T16:38:00 | depth 1,762 m ...
ATTCAATTGATAAAAATCATAATAATATAATTTTAGATGATAGTATATCAAAACAACTTTTAAAAAAAAATAAACAAACAATTAAACCAACAAGTGAAATCAAAATTTATAAAAGTAATGTTCAAAAAAATAATTTGAAACTTTTAGATAAAATTAATAAAAACATTATAAATGAAAATAATGTTACTTTTGAATTTCGTAATGAAAGACTTTTGCAAGGTTCTGAAATTACAAAAGAAACTGATAACCAAAAATCTAAAAATGCTCTCGATGCAGTTTTTAAAATGCTTAATATGAATACAAGTTTAGACAATCAAAATTTGAGTATTAATGACAATAATACTTTTAATAATTCTATAGATTATTCATTAGAAATTAATAAGGAATCAATTTTAAACACTGTAAATAATATATTAGTTTTTTTGCCATTTACAGGACCTTTTGCAAAATTTGGAAATAAAATCAGGCAAGCAATAGATCTTAGTACTTTAAAATTAGGATCAGACAAAATAAAAGTAATCTATTTTGATACAGGTAAAAATTATTTATTAAATGAAATAGAAAGTATATTTAATGAAATAAAACCCAATATTATTATAGGTCCTTTTACAAGAGAGACTGTTTTAAAAATAAAACCTTACGCAAAGAAAAATTCAATTCCAATGCTTACTTTTACTAACGATATATCTCTTATAGAAAAAAATGTTTGGTCATTAGGTTTTTCTCCTGAAGAACAAATTGATAGTGTTATTACATGCGCATTAAAGAAAGGTTATAAAAATTATGGTTTAATAGTACCAAATAATTTATATGGCAAAATTATTTTAGATAGATCAAAAGATAATTTAAAAATGAAAAAAAATATTTTTTTTAAAGAACTTTTATTATCAAATGAAGATATGAATAATAAAACTAAACTTGCCTCTGAGATAAAAAATTTTTTAGTGTATATTGGGGAAAAAAACCTAGAAACTATTTTGCTAGCAGGAAGTAAAAATTTTATTTTAGCAATTTCTCATTTAATTGCTTTTTATAATCCAGATGAAACAAATATTAAAATCTTACTTACAGAAATATCTAATGATAAGGCAATAATAAATGAACCTTCTTTAGAGGGAGCATTGTTTCCAAAGTTAATAAATAAAAATAGAAAAGACTTTAAATTAACGTGGAAAAAAATATGGTCTGATGACGAAGATTTTTTTTCTCGAATAGGTTTTGATTCAAGCCTCATCGCAATTAATTATTTAAATCAAAATAAATTAATACAAAATTCTGAAGGATGGACAACAGGTTTCAAATTTAGTTCAAATGGTTATGTTCAAAAACCAATTTCTGTAATGGAAATAAATAAATCAGGAAAAGTAAAAAAAACAAAAGGTTGTATTAATGTAAGTTAGTTTATTATTTGTTGGAGAATTGCATTTAACTTAATCATATAATTTTTGTTAACTTTTATTGTTTCTTTATTAATAATTATAATTTTTTCATTTATTAAATTTATAATTTTTTCATTTTTGATTATTTTTTTATCCAATAATTTACTAATTTTTATTCCTTTGCTTAATCTTAATCCCATAATCAATATATCTATATTAGTTTCAGAGTTATCTATAAAACTAATTTTTTTAAATTCTACGTCATGAGTATTTTTGGATAACCAAGATTTAGGGCTTTTATAATTTTCAATTTCAAATCGTTTATTATCGTCATTTGATGACCACAACCTACTATAAGCACCTGGTCCTATGCCAATCCAATTATCAGAATTCCAGTAATTTAAATTATGATTACATTCAAAATTATTTCTGGCGTGATTAGAAACTTCATATCTTTTATAATCAAAATTTTCTAACAAAAAATTAGTGTTATCATAGAAATCAGCAGACAAATCATCATCAATAACTTTTAATAGTCCTTTTTTATAATCTGAATAAAACTTTGTACCTTCTTCAATGGTAAGTTGGTAAACAGAAATATGGTTTGGTTTAAAATTTTTTATTACATTACTTAATTCTATTTCCCACTCTATAATTTTTTGATTTTTTAAACCATATATTAGATCAATTGAAACATTACTAAAAGTTTTTTTACCAAGCTCTAAAGCAATAATTGCATCTTTATAATTATGCTTTCTTCCAAGAAAATTTAAATTAGTATCATTTAAAGATTGAATCCCTAATGAAAGTCTATTTACACCTATTTGTTTAATATCTAAAAATTTTTCTCTTTCGGATGAACCCGGATTTGCCTCTAATGTAATTTCAATGTTTTCTTCAAAATTAAAAAGTTTATTTGCTGTATTTAGTATTTTATCAATTATTTTTAAAGGCATTAAAGATGGAGTGCCTCCACCAAAAAAAATTGTATTTAATTTATTGAATTTAACATTATGCTTTATTAACATTTCTTTCATTGCGTGTAATTGATTTACATAAGCGTGCATCCAATCTTCTTCATTGATACTTTCTGTCGTATGAGAATTGAAATCACAATAGGGACATTTTGATTCACAGTAAGGCCAATGAATGTATAGCCCTAAATTATTTTTATAAGTTAAGTTCAATTTTTTAAACTAGGAAAACAAATATTTATTAATTTTTTAAAGGCTAAAAATCTATGACTAATACTATGTTTAAATTCTGGATCTAGTTCACCAAATGTTTTATTAAATCCAATTGGTTTAAAAATTGGATCATAACCAAAGCCATTTTGACCTTTAGGAGGCCAATTAAAAACCCCGTTTACAGAACCAGAAACAGTTACATTAAACTCATCCGGCCAACAAACAGACAAAGAACAAACAAAGAAGCATTTTTTACTTGGGTTAATAGTTTTATTAATAGCTTGATTAATTTTGACCATAGCCATATTAAAATTTTTTTCTTTTCCCGCCCATCTTGCTGAATATATACCTGGTTCATTATTAAGATCTTCAAAACATATACCACTGTCATCAGATATACATGGTAAGCCAGTTGCTTTTGATACAAAGCTAGACTTAATTAAAGCATTTTCTTCAAATGTTTTACCATTTTCTATGGGTTCATCTATTCTAAGTTCATAAGCTGAAACAATTTCAATATTAAGTGGCTTTAGTAATTCTTTAATCTCTCTAATTTTTCCTTCATTATGACTTGCTATGACAAGTTTATTTTCTTTAAAAATTCGTGTTTTCATTCTATTTTAATCTAAACCTAAGGCGTTTCTCTGAATTTTAAAAATATGATTTGTACCAATTTCTGCTAAGTTTAAAAGGTTAAGAAATTGTTCTTTATTAAAGGGATTTTTTTCGGCTGTTGTTTGTATTTCAACGATACCATTTTTTTCAGTTAAAACAAAATTACCATCAGTATCTGCATTTGAATCTTCTTCATAGTCTAGATCTAATATTTCTTGATTTTTCCAAATTCCACATGAGATAGCTGCAACTTGATCAGAGATAGGATTTTCTGTAATTTTACCACTCTTTAATAAAAAATTAATAGATTCATATAATGCTACCCAAGCACCTGTTATTGAAGCAGTTCTAGTTCCTCCATCAGCTTGAATGACATCACAATCTATTTTAATTTGAATTTCACCTAATTTTTTTAAATCTATAATTGATCTTAATGACCTACCTATTAATCTTTGTATTTCATGAGTTCTACCAGAAGCTTTTCCTCTACTCACTTCCCTATCCATTCTAGTGTGAGTTGATCTAGGAAGCATTCCGTATTCAGCAGTTACCCATCCTTTTCCTGAATTTCTTAACCAAGGAGGTAGCTTTGTGTCTATTGAAGCAGTACACATTACGTGTGTGTTACCAAATTTAGTTAGACATGATCCTTCCGCATAAGGAGAAACTTTAGTCTGAAGATTAATATCTCTTAATTGGTTGTTATCTCTTTTAGAATGTCTTATAATCATATCTTTATTCACATTAATCCAGTTAATAATTTATAATTAACAACTATTAACTTAAAATTAAAAAAAATTCTAATTTTTAATTTTTAAATTGATACGCCTCTTGAAAATCAAATGAAAATTAACTATTTCATTCTCATACTTATTTTATTAGGAGAAACCGATTGACTAATGATAAAGATCCATCAGAAATAATTGATGATGAAGAAAAACCTAAAGAAGAAGAAATACAAAATTTAGCTGATGATGAAATTGAAGAAGAAGTAGAATTATCAGATCATGATGAGAAAAATGAATTTGAATTAAAAATTGCTGAACTCAAAGATCAATTGATGAGAACTTTAGCAGATAGTGAAAATTTAAGAAAAAGAACATTCAAAGATGTAGAGCAAGCAAAAAAATATAGTCATATTACATTTGTTAGAGATCTTGTGTCTTCAGTTGACAATCTAAAGAGAGCTCTAGATTCTGTTCCTGAAAATAAATCTAATTTACCTGAACCAATTAAAAATTTAATTGTTGGTCTGGAAATTGTAGAAAAAGAAATTTTAACTACGTTAGAAAAAAATAATATTAAGCAAATTGATCCAATAAATGAGAAATTTGATTATAATTTTCATCAAGCTATGTTTGAGATTCCTACCAATGATTATGATCCGGGTACTGTAGTACAAGTTTCTCAAAAAGGTTATTTGCTATACGATAGATTAGTAAGACCAGCTATGGTTGGTGTATCAAAGAAGATTGAAGAAAAAAAAGATAATAATGATAGTGAAAAAGATATTAATACTATTGAAAAAAATAAATAATTTTTAATCTTGAATATTTAACATCTTTCCCCATATAAAAGTTGTTGATTATAAAAAGAAATCTTTTATTTCAAATATTTAAAAAAAAGCTGTAGGAGTTTAATTGATGGCTAAAGTTATTGGTATTGACTTAGGAACAACTAATTCATGTGTTGCTGTTATGGATGGCAAAACACCTAAAATTATTGAAAATAGTGAGGGCGCTAGAACAACACCTTCAATGGTTGGTTTTTCAGGAGAAGAAAGACTTGTAGGTCAACCTGCTAAGAGACAGGCTGTAACAAATCCAGAAGATACTCTTTATGCTATTAAAAGATTAATTGGTAGAAGACATGATGACGAATATTCTGATAAATTTTCTAAATTAGTACCTTTTAAAATAGTTCCAGCAAAAAATGGTGATGCTTGGGTTGAAGCAAATAGCCAACAATATGCCCCTTCTGAAATATCTAGTTTTATTTTACGAAAATTAAAGGAAGATGCAGAAGCATATCTTGGTGAAACTGTTGATAAGGCCGTTATAACTGTTCCTGCTTACTTTAATGATGCACAAAGACAGGCCACAAAAGATGCTGGAAAAATTGCGGGATTAGAGGTTTTAAGAATAATAAATGAACCGACTGCTGCTGCCCTAGCTTATGGTTTAGATAAAAAAGAAAGTGGAATTATAGCTGTTTATGATCTTGGTGGAGGAACATTTGATGTTTCAATATTAGAGGTAGGAGACGGAGTATTTGAAGTTAAGTCTACTAATGGAGACACTTTTTTAGGTGGTGAAGATTTTGATGATAGAATTATAAATTTTATAGCAGATCAATTTAAAAAAGAAAATGGGATTGATTTGCGATCCGACAAATTAGCTCTTCAAAGAATGAAAGAGGCGTCAGAGAAAGCTAAAATTGAGCTTTCAAGTGCTGCTCAGACTGATATTAATCTTCCATTTATTACAGCTGATGCAAGTGGACCAAAGCATTTAAACGTTAAAATGACCAGATCACAATATGAAGCTTTAGTGGATGATTTAATTACTAAAAGTATTGAACCTTGTAAAGCAGCTTTAAAAGATGCAGGAGTTTCTGCAAGTGATATTGACGAAGTTATTCTAGTTGGTGGAATGACAAGAATGCCAAAAATTATTGAAGCAGTATCTAAATTCTTTAAAACAGAACCACACAGAGGAGTTAACCCTGATGAAGTAGTGGCTTCTGGAGCTGCAATTCAGGCTGGTGTCCTAATGGGTGATGTTAAAGATGTATTATTATTAGATGTAACACCACTTTCTCTAGGTATAGAGACTTTGGGGGGTGTTTTTACTAGATTAATAGATAGAAACACAACTATACCTTCAAAAAAATCTCAAACTTTTTCTACTGCTGAAGACAATCAATCTGCTGTTACTATTCGTGTATCACAAGGTGAAAGAGAATTGGCCTCTGATAATAAGTCATTAGGTGAGTTTAACCTTGAAGGAATAGCTTCTGCAGCAAGAGGAATTCCTCAAATTGAAGTAACTTTTGATATAGATGCTAATGGTATTGTTAATGTTAGTGCTCAAGACAAAGCAACTGGTAAAGAACAAAAAATAACAATCCAAGCATCTGGTGGGCTAGATGAAAATGAAATAGAAAGAATGGTTAAAGAAGCAGAGGATAATGCTGAATTAGATAAAGAAAAAAGAGAAGCAATTGATACTAGAAATCAAGCTGAATCTATGGTGCATGGTGCTGAAAAATCATTATCTGATTTAGGTGATAAAGCTGACCCTGATTTAAAAAATGAAGTTGAATTAGCTGTTAAAGAAGTTAAAGATGTTCTCGAAGGCGAAGATATCTCCTCGATAAAAGAAAAAACCACTTCATTATCGGCTGTTATGATGAAGCTTGGTGAAGCTGCATATAAAGCAAATGGTGATCAAAATGATAATCCAGAAGCTAAAGAAGCTGAGACTACTAATGAAAATAAAGAAGACGCCGTAGACGCAGAATTCGAAGAAGTCAAAGAAAATGAAGATAAAGAAGATAAAAAAGATGCTTCATAATTAACTTTTTATCTTTTTATGAATTGAAGGTGTAAATATGGCACGTGATTATTATGATGTTCTTGGCTTATCTAAATCAGCTTCAGATAGTGAAATTAAATCTTCATATCGTAAATTAGCTATGAAGTATCATCCAGATAGAAATCCTGGTGATAAAAAAGCAGAAGATAATTTTAAAGAAACTACACAAGCATATGAAATTTTAAAAGATTCACAAAAAAGAGCTGCTTATGACCAATATGGTCACGCAGCATTTTCACAAGGATCTTCTGGAAGCTCTTCTGGTGGAGGATTTGGTGGTGGATTTTCTGATATTTTTGAAGATATGTTTGGTATGGGAGGACGTGAACAAGGAAAAAGAGCGGCCTCTTCAGGATCTGATCTTAGATACGATTTGTCGGTATCTTTAGAGCAAGCTTATTCTGGTGATCAAGTAGAAATATCATTAACAGTTCCCTCTAAATGTGAAACATGTAATGGCTCGGGAGCAAATAAAGGATCTCAACCTAAGCAATGTAATCAATGTGGAGGTCATGGAAAAGTTAGAGCTCAACAAGGTTTTTTTACTATTGAAAGAACGTGTGCAGCTTGTTCTGGTATAGGAGAAACAATTGGTGACCCATGTAAGCCTTGTCGAGGACAAGGAAGGGTAAATAAACCTAAAAAGCTATCAGTTAATGTTCCTGCTGGTGTAGATAATGGTACACGTATAAGATTATCTGGTGAAGGGGAAGCTGGAGCAAGAGGATCTGGAGCAGGTGATTTATATATTTTTATAGATATTAAAGAACATTCTTTTTTTCAAAGGGATGGTAAAGACACGTTTATTGAAGTTCCTGTTTCTTTGATTGACGCAGTGCTTGGAAACTCTATACAAGTTCCCTGCGTAGACGGCTCTAAAGCTAAAATGAATTTGAGTGCAGGAACTCAGAGTGGTGCCCGCTTAAGAATGAAAGGGAAAGGAATGCCAGCATTAAGAGGAGGGTCAAGAGGAGATCAATATGTTGAAATTAATGTGGAAACTCCAGTAGGAATCTCAAAAAAGCAAGAAGACTTATTTAAACAAATAAAAGAATTAGGAATTGATAAGATAAGTCCTAAAACAAAGAGATTTAAAAAAATGATTGAGTAATTCCTTTTTAATATATATTGGATAATAAAATATACTAAATTAGGTGAATTATGAAAAATATTTCTGTTTCAATCCCAGGAGGAAATGGCCGAATGGGAAAAACTCTCTTAGGGCTAATTCTTGATAATCCAAAGTATAAATTAGTAAGTTCAACTTGCCTTCCAGGTGAAGCCGAAGAAGGAATTGATATAGGACTTCTTGTAGGTAAAAAGAAAATTGAGAAAAACTTAAATAGTGATCCTTTGTCACTATTTTATTCTTCAAACGTAATAATAGATTTTACTGTACCTGAAGCAACAATGTTTCATGCAAAACAAGCATGGGAAAACAACGTTTCAATGGTTATTGGAACTACTGGATTAAATGAAGATCAAGAAAAAACTTTATTAGATTTATCAAAAAAAATACCAATAGTTTATGCGGCCAATTTTTCAGTAGGAGTAACTTTACTTTCGGATTTAGTCTATAACGCAACTGAAAAATTAGGATTAGATTGGAATATTGAGATTCTTGAAATGCATCATAAAAATAAAATAGATTCTCCTTCAGGTACAGCATTGATGCTTGGTAATTCAGCTTCAAAAGCTCGAGGAAAACGTTTGTCAGATATTAAAGCTGTCTCAAGAGATGGAATTGTTGGTAAACGCACTGATAATGAAATAGGTTTTGCTGTGTTAAGAGGAGGTGATGTTGTTGGAGAACATTCCGTTATTTTTGCTAATGATGGTGAACGTATTGAACTACATCATAAAGCAACAGATAGATCTATTTTCGCTTCTGGAGCATTAAGAGCAGCATATTGGGCATCTGATGCAAAACCAGGTCTTTATTCTTTATCAGATGTATTAAACTTAGGTGGTTAAGGTTATATCTATTTATTTAATTTTAATTTATTTATAATTTCATCTAAACACTCAACTTTATTAATTGCTCCCATAAGTTTTGATGACCTCATTTGTATAAAGTTTGTATAATAATAATCATTATTATTTATCAAAAACAAATCTAAAAAGCAGTTTGAAAAATAATATTGTATATTTTTTAATTTTCCTTCTTTTTTAATAAAATCACCTTTTCCAATTTTAGAATAGATTTGATTTTCAGTTAAATTTAATAAAAAATTCAGATTTTTAATTTTTTTAATAGGCAAAGGTTGTTTTTTTAATATTATTTTTTCAGGTTTATTAATTTTTTGTTTATTCATTTCAATAGGAAGAATAAATTGATTTTTATGATCAATGGTGTGACAAGCACTGAATGATATTAAAGCACATAAATTAATTACAATTTTCTTTAAATTTTTTTTCATAGATGATATTCATAATTAGTGTTTTAAAGTAAGTCTATTTAAAAAGATAATTAGAGAAAAAAATGACAAAAATAAATTATGATATTGCCTTAATAGGTAATGCAATTGTTGATATTATAGCTCAAACTTCAGATAAAATGTTAGAAGAACTTTTAATAGAAAAAGGAGCAATGCAGATAATAGATTCTGAAAAAGCTGATGATTTTTTAAAAATTATTGAAAATCCAATCATTGTTTCTGGTGGAAGTGCGGCAAATACTGCAGTTGGATTTTCTTCATTTGGAGGAATAGCATGCTTTTTAGGTCAGACAGGTTCTGATGAATTTGGAACATTATTTGAAAAAAATATTAATGAAGCGGGTGTGTTTTTTCAAAGAAAACAAAATAATAATTTATTTGAAAAAACATCTAAAAGTATAATTTTAGTCTCACCTGATGCTGAAAGAAGTATGAGTACATTTTTGGGAGCAAGTACAGATTTTAATATAAACTGTGTTAATGAAGAATTAATAATAAATAGCAATATATTATATATAGAAGGGTATTTATTTGATCAACCAGAAGCTAAAAAAGCTATTTATCATTGTTGTAGAATTGCAAAAGAAAAAAATATTCAAATAGCATTAAGTCTTTCTGATTTATTTTGTGTTGAAAGACATAGAAAAGATTTCTTATCTTTAATATCTGAATTTATAGATATTGTATTTGCTAATGAAGCAGAATTAAAAAGTCTTTATCAAATGGATTTCAGTAGTTGTATTAATAAATTAAAAGAAGTTATAACTATTGGAGCAATTACTCTTGGATCTAAAGGTTCTTTAATATTTAAAAATGGATTAGAATATAATATTAATGCAAATAAAATAGAAAACCTTGTTGATACGACTGGAGCAGGTGATTTGTTTGCAGCGGGCTTTTTGTATGGTTTTTCAAAATCTCTTTCTTTAGATAACTGTGGATTTCTCGGAACTAAAGCGGCATCTGAAATTATAACTTATTACGGAGCAAGACCAAAAATTTCATTAAAAAATCTTTTGAGTTAAAATATTTATTTTGTATAAATTGAATTATATGCTGCAATAGCAGCAGAGTTTACAATATCAGAGACAGTTGATCCCATTTGTACTATTTGAAAAGGTTTATCACCACCAATCATTAATGGCCCTAACACTGAACCTCCTCCTATTTTCTGTAATAATTTAAATGATATATTTGCTGATAATAAGCCAGGCATTATTAATACATTTGCCGGCCCTGATAATCTACAAAAAGGAAATTGTTGCTTAATTAGATCATGATCTAATGCCATTTCTGCTGTCATTTCTCCATCAAATTCAAATTTTACTTTTCTTTCTAATAATATATTTACGGCTTCTCTAATATTTTTTGAACTTGGTCTTACAGGGTTTCCAAAGTTAGAAAAAGATAACAAAGCGACTCTTGGAGTGTATCCAAGATTTTTTACAGTGTTTGCAATTCCTGAAGCTATATCTGCTAATTGTTCAGGAGAAGGTCTGTCATGAATATTAACATCTCCAATAAATACTGTTCGTTCTTTTGAAACCATCATAGACATTGATAAAAAACTTTTATTATCTTTTGAATGTATTACCTTAGTTATATCATCAAAACATCTTCCAAAAGGTCTTGTTACTCCAGTTATCATTGCATCTGCATCGCCTGCGGAAACCATAGCAGCGGCAAATACATTCCTATCTTGATTAATTAATCTTTGACAGTCTCTTCTTAGATGTCCTTTTCTATGAAGTTCTTTGTACAGATTATCTATATATAGATCGTTATTTTGACTTAAGCTTGCATTATGAATGATTAATTCATTTAAACCCTCTAAATTTACTTGTTCCATCGTTTCTCTTACTCTGTGTTCTCTACCTATTAAAATGGGAGTACCAAAACCTGAATTATAAAAAGATAAAGCAGCTCTTATAGTTTTTTCTTCTTCACCTTCAGCAAATACTACCCGTTGTTTTCTTCCTTTTATTTTTGCTTTTAGAGGTTCTAAGATAGAAGCAATAGGATCAGTTCGACTAGCTAATTCTCTTTGGTAAGCTTCTAAGTCAGCTATCGGGTTTTTAGCTACACCTGATTCCATCGCAGCCTTTGCTACAGCTGATGATACAGTTGATATAAGTCTAGGATCGAATGGAGCTGGTATAATATAATCATTACCATAATGAAGTTGTATACCTTTATATGCTGCATTAACTTCATCAGGAACATCTTCTCGTGCTAAGGACGCAATTGCATTTGCAGCTGCAATTTTCATTTCTTCATTAATAGTAGAAGCTCTTACATCCAATGCACCTCTGAATATATAAGGAAACCCTAAAACATTATTTACTTGATTTGGATAATCAGACCTACCTGTAGCAATTATAGCATCAGCTCTAACGGATTTAACGTCTTCTGGCATGATTTCTGGCGTAGGATTTGCCATAGCAAATATAATAGGTTTTTCCGACATACTTAAAACCATATCTTTAGAAACCGAACCTGGAACAGATAATCCTAAGAAAACATCAGCACCTTTAAGGGCATCTTTTAAAGTTCTACATTTAGTATCTACGGTGTGACCTGATTTCCATTGATTCATATTAGATTGACGACCTTTATAAATCACACCTTCTCTATCAACTAAAATAACGTTTTGATTTTTAGCCCCCATAGCTTTTAGAAGTTCAACACATGCTATTGAAGCTGCCCCAGCGCCGTTGCAGACAAATGTAGTGTTTTTAATATCTCTTTTAGTTAAATGAAGAGCGTTAATTATTCCAGCAGCTGTAACTATAGCTGTACCATGCTGATCATCATGGAACACAGGTATATTCATTATTTCTCTTAATCTTTGTTCAATAATAAAACAATCTGGAGCTTTAATATCTTCTAAATTAATTCCTCCAAAACTTGGTTCTAATAATGAAACGGCATCAACAAATCGATCTATGTCATCAGTATTAACTTCTAAATCTATGCTATCAATATCAGCAAATTTTTTAAATAAAACAGCTTTTCCTTCCATTACAGGTTTTGATGCCGCTGCTCCAATATTACCTAATCCTAATACAGCTGTTCCATTAGATATAACAGCAACAATATTTCCTTTTGACGTATAATCATAAATTGAGTCTGGATTTTTTTCGATTTCTAAACATGGAGCGGCTACTCCAGGAGAGTATGCTAATGATAAATCATGTGAACTAGTTAATGGTGTTGT
>ERZ887830.1618-NODE-1618-length-12429-cov-19.660821_pt1 | contig 12429 bp, 10 predicted proteins | sample MGYA00521101_ERZ887830 | MGnify/ENA primary metagenome ERZ887830 (study PRJEB32303, sample SAMEA104408592) | aquatic metagenome | biome: Marine water; feature: Pelagic; material: water | place: Baltic Sea | collected 2014-06-05T16:38:00 | depth 1,762 m ...
GGTGATGTCCTCGCTGTGTTTCTGATCCAAACCCGCCAGTGTTGAATTGTGCTCGCCACTGACGTGGCAGAGCAACTGTACATTTGACACGCTAACGGTCAGGTCGCTGTCTTGCCTCCGCGCTTAGGTACCGATCTTCAGGCCATTTTTAGACGGATGGCATCGATAAAAACAGGAGTAAGTTTGATGAAAAAATGGATATTTCTCGCCGGCTGCTGTGGCGTTCTCGCTGCACCCATAGGTCAAGCAAGCACACCGATGGCGGTTCCCCCGATGGCACTTGAGACGTCGCAGATGCAGATCGCCCAGTCACCTTTGCACGATGAACAGTCTCGCACAGTCTCATTACTAGAAGCGACTCAGGTACGCGGTCGGGTACTACCCTTTGTGATTGGCATCGCGGCGATCGATATTGCTTTGGCCAGTTTTTATTGGGGGGTTTATGTGCCGCATTACGCCAACTATGAACCTGCATTTGAGATGCACTGAGGCCGTGCAGATGGAGTTTGATCAGTCAGATAACGCCGTTGAGCAATTGCAACAAAAGCTTCGACGAGATACCCATACACAGGTCCGTGAGCGCTACTTTGCGGTGAGGATTCTGCCGATGCTGTTGTTATGGGCGTTGCTATGGGCATTGTTATGGGCATCAGTCACCTGGCTGGCTGCCGGTGCGATCTCACTACCGGTGGCCATCATCGTGTTCTGTAGTGTGGCAGTCGGGATTGTCATTTGGTTGCATCAGCGTGCAATTCACGCTGCCGATAAATCATGATGAATCGGTGGAGTGTCGCGATCGGCCTTATCGATATCGGCGGTATGGATACTTCGGGCACTGGTACTTCAGGTACTGGTACTTGGCGTGCTGCTAACTAGGCGCTTGAACCCGGAACGCTTGATACCTGAGCGCTCGCAGCGTGTTTTAGGGAAAGGAGACTGCGGGCGCTTAGGACTTTTGCTGATGACGGTAGGGCTGTTCAATGCAACCGCGCCGGCCGCTCAGGCGCAACCCATCAGAACGTATCCTGCATCTATAGTGTGGCAGGAGAGCAGTTTTGATTGTGGCCCTGCGGCGCTGGCGACGTTACTGCAATTGAGGCTGCAGCGCAGTGCCACGGTGTCCGAGTTAACCGCGGCCTTGTTAGCAATGAGTCGGCAGGAACGGCAGCAAATACACACTCGAGGGTATAGCTTCCATCAGCTCGTCGCGATGACGGCTGCCGTAGGTGCACGCGCCACTCTGCGCCGATTGACTGCTCGAGGCTTGGCGCAGATCAGTTTGCCGATACTCGTGTATCTCGACTTGCCCTCTGGCCCGCATTTCAGCGTGCTCACTGGTATGACCGGCAGTGAGGTGGCATTGGCAGATCCGTCGCAGGGTGCAGTGATTTGGCCGAGGGCACAGTTTCTCTCGGCGTGGTCGTCGACGGGGAGTGGCTATGCGCTGTCGATTACAGCAGATCCTGTCGGGTGAGTTCGATACCACGCTCGGCCAATTCTGCGGCGCCGCTGGCGTGGGTCACAACAGCGGTGCTCGCTAGATCGGCCCGCAGATACGTCTCCGTCACTCTCCTCATATCCTCGATTTGCGTGTTGACAATGCCAGCTCTAAACGTTTTTCGATGTTCCGCTGTGCGCCCAAATAAGCATTCATGAAAATGCTGCTTGGCTTCTCCTGCGGGGGAACCTGGTTTATCCAAACTGGCCACGACGCTTAAGATGGCCTCTTCCAAGGCGAGTGCTTCATGATCGGTTTCCATTAACCAGTGCAGTGAGGCATCAAAATCCGCCAGGGTGTCAGCCAGCCTAGGGTCGCGGTAGGAGAAAAAACGAAACGCTGCAATGTTCGGATCATGGCTGGCACCGCCGCCATAAGCGCCTCCCTGTTCTCGAATACTGCGATGCAAGAATCCGTTGCGGAGAAAGGCACCCAGCACTGACAAGATGGGTGCGTCGGGGTGTCCTGAGGGCACCGTAGGATAGGCGCGAGCACAGAAATTAACCTGGGTATTAGTGACCCACACTTCCTGGCGCTGTTCTCTAATGGGAGCGCTGCTCCAAACACTTGTCTCTGTGTTGCTGAGCATTCCTGCTGCGGACTCGGCTGCGCGACTCGCCGCTCCAATATTGGGCTCGTCGGCAATGGTGCAGAGTTGACGCCCACCCGCCGAGGCGAGTTTTTGCTGGATAGCAGCCAATGAGCTGGCGAAGGAGCCGAGTTCAGTGTCAGAGTGCAGACTGTCGTCCAGTTCACGGAGTCGCCGAATACCTTCGAGGCCCCCCTGTTCATGAGCCAGACGCGCCAGTGGACTCATGCCTGCGCAAGCGGCACTCATGGCAAGCGCATGGCCACCTCCGGTAATACCTTGGTCGCGGCGCGCTCTTATTTGGCTGATCAGATCACGAATGCGCGTGTGTTCATCGAATCGTGCCTCCTGCAAGGTATCGGACATCAACGCCAGTTGATCGGGTATTCGGTCGGCGAGTGCTTTTGAGGATAAAACGAGATAGCGATCACAGGATTGCTCATCCTCCCGATGCGCGCGGCTACTAACCGACGCGCTGAGTGAGCCGACGGTAGCGGAATGGCGATCCTGAGCTTGTAAATACGTCAACGCACCCACACCCACCTCTGCCATAAGCCCCGTTACCAGTGGCAGATGTTGCTGCTCTGCTGCGGTGAATGCGGGCAACTGACTGACCCATTGCTGGTAGACCAGCCCGTTAGTGCCAGTGGTATAGCGATAATGTGGTGCCGCAGTTTGCGTGATGTCGGGGACGGGTGAGGGGATTTCGGCAGGAATATCGGTGAGTGCGACTCGCGGCAGCACGTCGGGATCATCTTTTTGTGCTTGCCGTTCTCGCAGGCGCGCTGCCAAGTCGAGTACGTCTGCCGTTTGCGCTTCATCGAGGTCGGCTTTCATGGCGTCGAGTCGCGCGGTTTCAGCGGCGTCACGCTGTGCCGACAGCGCGGGGTCTGGTTCAACCGCTAACCGCACCCTGTGGGGGTTCTCCAGCAATAAGCGGCGCAACAGCGTGGGAATGTAGTCGGGAGACGCAAGACGCTCTCTCAGCGTGGCAATGACCGGCTCCAAGTCTAAAGCCGAGACGGCATCGCCATAATGAGTGGCTGCCCCTAATGCGCGTAACATCAGATTTAATCCATAGGGCATGCCGTCGCCGCTTACCTCGCGCTGGTGAAGCTCGATCTGCCTCAATATCGCCTCGACTTTTTCGGCAGCAATACCGTGCTCGGCGACGTGTTGAATGCAGTCTAGTACGGCGGATTCAAAAGCCGCTGCGTGACTGATATCACTGCCTTCGATGCCGCAGCAGAAGACCATCTCACGCATGGATTCCTCTAACCCGCATAGGGGGGAGGGGGCGGTACCGAGCGCGGTGGTTTCTAAATACTGCATTAACGGTGAGGCACTGTTTTCCATCAACACCGACGCCACTAACTGTGCCTCAAGCATGGCGGTCAGATCAGCGCTTTCACCGAGCTTCCACCCCATGATCAGGTGCGTTTTATTCTGGATGTCTTCTTCAGGGTCGATCGCATAGGTATGCGTCGCAGATCGTGGCTCTGTGAAGGCGGCCTCTAACGCCACCTCTACCTTGCGATCAAGGGCATCGAATCGATCCAATACGGCGGACTCGAACACCCGTTGATGATCTGCTGCGGGAATGTCACCGAAGGTGAGAAAGATGGCATTACTGGGGTGGTAGTGTTCAGCATAAAACTCGCGGAGCTGTTGGTAGGTCAGATCCGGAATCGCCTCGGGATCTCCTCCGCTGTTGAAGTGGTAGGTGTTAGACGGAAACAATTCGTAACACAGTCGGTCCCACAGTACAGAAGGTGTGGACGACATCGCGCCTTTCATTTCATTAAACACGACGCCCTTGAAGGTGAGAGGCTGGTCACGGTCGTCATTCTCAAATTCAACGCGATGCCCTTCTTGTGCAAAATCTAGGGGGTCTAGGCGCGAGAAAAAGACGGCATCAAGGTACACATTCAACAGATTGCCAAAATCCTTGCGGTTTTGTGTCGCAAAGGGATACGCCGTCCAGTCTGAGCTCGTGAAGGCGTTCATAAAGGTGTTGAGGGATCGCCGCAACATCATAAAAAAGGGATCGCGAACGGGGTATCGCTCACTCCCACACAATGCCGTGTGCTCAAGGATGTGTGCGACGCCGGTCGAGTCTTCGGGGACGGTTCGCAGGGCCACCATAAAAACGTTTTCTGGGCTATCGCTGCTCAGATGTAGGTGAAGCGCGCCGGTGCCCGGATGACGATATTCCTCGACGCTAAGATTCAGACTTGGGATCGGCACCGATCGTTGCGGTACGAAGGTGACGGCAGGCTCAGTAGCCGTTGGTGCGCGAGAGGCGTCGGTCATGATGTGATCCAGTCGAGTCAAAGAAAAGGTGCTGTGTCAGTACTATGGGGTCAGGGGTTGGCTTTTTCCAGTGCGATCTCAAATAACCAGGGCCACCGTTTTCCGGTCACCCACAGTTGCCCAGTCTGTGGATCGAGCGCAATGCCGTTTAAAACATCAGTATCGCGAAGCCGGTCTGCGTCCGGCAGGAGTCCACTGAGGTGAATTAGACCCACGACTTTGCCGGTATCGGGATCAATCTGTGCAATGCGATCGCTCTGCCATAAGTTAGCCCAAATCTGACCGTTTACCCACTCGAGCTCGTTGAGGTTGCGCAGCGGCTCATGATTCATCGTTACTGGGAGCGTTGTGATCTTTTCCAGGCCCTCATCTGAGACAACCGTTGAATATAAACGGTCAGAGCCATCACTGAACCACAGTGCGTGTTCATCATGCGTCGCCCCCCAGCCTTGGCCGGGCAGTGGGCTGTGTCCGATCAAGGTCATATCGGGCAAGGTGTAGATCAGCATGACCCGCTCTCGCCAAGAGAGTAAAAACAAGTGATCGTCTATGATCGTGAGCCCTTCTGCAAAAATGCGCGCATCAACCGGCACGGTTTGCACTAATTGCATACTGGGGAAGTCATAAATGCGAATGACGGATTGGCCATACAGTCCCGAGCTCACATAGAGTCGGTTGTTATAGATTTCGAGACCCTGCGTAAAGTTCTCGCGATCAAATCGTATTTTAGAGACCACACGATAAGTGTATTGCGCAACGGGATCCTCCTCCGCCAGCGTCTCTACAAAGGAGTGGCTGCCAACGATCAAGAGCATGGATAACCATCCCAGCACAGAAAGTGGCTTCATAAAGGAGTCCCCCTTTTCAGTGCTCGCTCAGCAAATCGTGCAGGCGCGATAGCACGCTGTAGATAACGCGGTACGGGAGGCACGCTCCCCAGTAATTGGTCAACGAGTATCTCTGCAGCCAGCGGTGCGGCTGAAAGTCCTCGGGAGCCCAAGCTAGTGAGTACGGCGAGGCCCGGGCGAACCGGCGCAGGCGAATCAATGACCTGTTTGCGATCGTGGCGAATCCGATCATAGCGCTGATTAAAAGGCTCTAGCGCGGGCAACATACCGGCCACAGGAAGGTAGTCATTGCTGTTACAGCGCAGCGCAACATGACCTTGCCAATCGTCATCGGCGCGTGTGAGATCGAGGTCGGGTAAAGCCTGTTGCAGCATGGCGATATTATGCCTGTGCTCTGTTGCGCGTTCATCGATGTGCGCGTCTCCCGGTCCAAAGCTCGCACCAATACAATGTACGCCTTGTCGAGCGGGTGGCAAATAGCCCTGATCGCAGAGCGGTATCGGCAGTTGGGATAGTATTGTTGAGGTGGGGAGATGGGTCGTTTGCCCCCGAATGACAGTGAGCGGTAGCCACTCAAAACCGGGTTCTGTGAGCGCGGCGTGTGCGGTTGCCACGACGACTAAGGGCGCCTCAGAGAGCACGTCACCGGCGGTATTACTGGCTTGCCACACGTCGTTAGGCAGCTGCCGTAACTGCACCGGACCACAATGCTCTCTCAACGTGATGAGCGGGTGTGCCAACAGACCCTGGCACACCGCGCGCGGATCAAGCCAGCCGCCGCGCAAATAGTGGATACCGCCACAGCGGGGTCGCACGCCAATGGTGTCTGAGATTTCATCGGCGCTCAGGACCCGCGCAAAGTCCGGTGCAAGCGCTAACACGCTTGCGAGGTGCTCGAGGGTTTCGTCCGTATCGTGTAATTGGATATAACCGCCCCATCCGACGTCGAGGTTGTCGCGCAGAGCGCCCGCTCGATGCAGCCTGCGGTAATGATCGGTAGCAAAGCTAAAGGCGGAGACTGAAAAATCGCTGAGGGGGTTATGGCGATGGGATAGTCGGGTATAGGTGATGCCCTGCAGGTTCCCTGATCCGCCTCCCGCGCACGTATTGGCCTCGAGTACCGTCACCGCAATGCCACGCGATGCCAGGGCATGAGCGGTATGGGCTCCGGCTAGGCCAGCGCCGATTACAAGCGCATGGCGGTAAAACTGAGGTGCCGGGTTCAGGTCCCACGGGGTCATAACTGCCGGGGTGGGTGCCGAGCGAGATAGTGCACCACGGAGCGTATCGCGCTTGCCGGCAAAGCCCGGTCGTTTCTCGACGGTAAAACCCGCCTCAGACAAACCGGCCCTAACATCGCGCGCCACGCTAAACGTGGCCAGTGTTGCCTGTGGTTTGCTCAGCGCGGCCATACCAGCGTACACCTCGGTGCACCACGGTCCGGTGCCTGTCGAGGGCGAAAAACCATCGAGATACCACGCGTCGACCCATTGTCGACCGTGGCTGGCTAAATCACTGAGAATTTCACTGGCGTCGCCCCACCAAAAATCCACTGTGACCCCCCAATCGGGGAAGCAACGACGATGGCAGCCCGGTAAGGGATCTGGCCAGTGGTCAAGCAAGCGGGTTAACGTGGGGTTCAAGCTGGGCCAGGGCGCCAATGCGCGCCGCATGTCCTGAGGTAAGAGGGGGGACTGTTCCACTGCTAAGTAGTGTAGTTGTCGATTCGCCGGCCGATGTTGGCGCCACGTCTCGAGGGTGAGGCAGGCAGTGAGACCGCTACCGAAGCCGATCTCGCCGATGACAAAAGGCTGTTGGTCGTCATGATCATGCCATCGCGCGGGTAACTGATTGCCCTCCACGAAGACATATTGACTCTCCGAGAGACCGTCGACGGTGGAAAAATAAATATCCCCGGTGGCGCGTGAAACCGGCACGTGATCGCGCCAATCCAGCTCGGGTGGTCTGAGTGGGGTCCAGATTGTTTGCGATGGATTGATCAATAGGTCACTACTTATGGGCCAGGTCGCGGCGATTCATCGAACCAGGCGAATCAGAATAGGGCAGAGTCTAACAAACACCGGTTGTGGACGTATGACGCGCTCATGGGCTGATAAATGAAGGTGCGCCTCAGCGCATCCGCACGTTACAATCGCGGCTCTACACAGGAGGCCCCATGGCAGCTAATGACAGAACGCTGACCGATCAACAGTTCGCGACGATTTGCGTCAACGTGCTTCATCAGACCCTCATTGAGGCGTCACGGACCGTGGGGAAGCGGATATTTAGAGAATTAGAGGCTAATAAGCGCGTCGCGCTGACCAATTTACGCATGGAGGACGAGGGCGAGGTGCGGTTAGATCTGACCCTCGACTACACCGAGTTCAGAGGGACGTTAAATTTTTCGTATTTCCGCGACTCGATACAAGCATTGTTGGCACGGTTTGTTGAAGCCTTGCAAAAAGAGGACTCAACGCTGACCGCCCTTCGCATGATGGACGAGCACGGTCAGGCGACGTCAGAGCGGCGCCTATTTGGTATCCCTGGCGTGATCGCCGTCGATGGCGTGGCGAATATGATCATGATGGGGGCGACCCCCGCCGTTGACTCTCCAGTGGTACTCATTGAGCTAATGTACATCGACCCCGCGCAATTCAGTCAATCAGTCTCAGGTAGCGACGCCGCCTCAACGAGCTGAAGGGCAGGGGGTGGAATCACCGTGACGGTTTCTGGTGTGATGGGTGCGGCAACCTGTGCCTCTCCTTTTGCCACCGCTTTGCCATCTTGATTGTCAACCTGGCACTGCAGAGTAATCCAGGGTCGTTTAGCGTGCTTACTAGTGACCGTTAGCGTGACGGTAAGGGTGTCGCCCAAAAACACCGGGGCTTTAAACTGGAGACTCTGGCTGAGGTACACGCTGCCTGGTCCGGGCAATTGCATTGCAATAGCAGCGCTAATCAATGCGCCGGTCAGCATGCCGTGCGCGATACACTCACCAAACGCAGTCGTCGCCGCGTAGTCGGGATCTAAATGCAGCGGATTGTGATCCCCCGAGATCGCTGCAAAGGCCTCGACCTCTTGATTGGTAATCAATCGAGTATAGGTCGTGCTATCGCCCAGAGTAATCTCGTCAAAGGTGACGTTGCTGATATTCATAGTGATGATGCCTCGTATTGCGGTAAAAGGGGCCTTGGCGGTTGACCCGGCGGCGCGCGATCCACATCATACCGAAAACACGATAGCCACCTGAGAAAAGCTCATGACGGACGCAGTACACAGTGTGATCGAGACGCAACTCGCCGCGTTGGGGATTCCCGCGCAAATTGATACGCAAGCGTATCCTTCGGTTGTGGCTTTGTTCGAAGAAGCGCTGGCGACGTTTCGTGAGGAGGCGGCCTGCAGCAGTGTGGGGCATACGCTGAGTTATGCAGAGCTCGATCGTCTATCAGCCGACTTTGCCGGATGGTTACAAAACGGTGCGAGGCTGAGCCGTGGAGATCGGGTCGCGATACAGATGCCCAATCTGATTCAGTATCTTGTGGCGAGCTTGGGCGCGTTGCGCGCAGGCATGGTCGTGGTCAACACCAACCCCCTTTACACCGAGCGTGAGCTTGAGCACCAATTGAATGATGCCAACGTAAGGGTCATGGTCGTGCAGGCCAATGTGGCGCAAACGGCCGCAGCGGTGTTACCCCGTACGCAAGTAGAAACCGTGGTGGTGACCGAAATTGCCGATTTGCATCCACAGCCCAAGCGGGCCTTGATCAACTTTATCGTCAAGCACGTTAAAAAAATGGTGCCAAAATTCCATATTGCTGGTGCCTTAAAGTTTAATGACGTGCTGAAGCGCGGCGCCAAAACTCCCTACCAGGCAGTGATACTCGAACAAACCGATGTGGCCATGCTGCAGTACACGGGCGGTACGACCGGTGTCGCTAAAGGCGCCATGCTGACTCACGGTAACTTGGTCGCCAATGTGTTGCAGAGTGATGCTTTTTTTGCGACCCACAACATGGACGGTCGAGGTGAGACGATGCTGCAACCGCTGCCCGTCTACCATATCTATGCGTTTACCGCCTCGATGTATGCATTACGGATTGGTGCGCACACCGCTTTCGTACCCAATCCACGTGATCTCGATTCGCTAGTTCAGGCCTTCGAGGCGCATCCGCCGGCACTGTTTTGTGGATTGAACACGTTGTTCGTAGCGCTGTGTAACCACGAGAGCTTTCGAGCGCTGGATTTCTCGCGGCTACAAGTCACGTTGTCTGGCGGTATGGCATTGACCCATGATGCAGCAAAGCGTTGGACGGAAGTAACGGGTTGTGCCGTCTCAGAGGGTTACGGCTTGACGGAAACGTCGCCCACAGTGTCGGGGAATCCCGGTAACGGTATACAGATTGGCACGATCGGTGTGCCGGTGCCGAGTACTGAAATTCAAATTCGCGATACCGAAGGCAATACGCTCGGAGTCGATGAGCCAGGAGAGCTCTGTGTGCGTGGCCCACAAGTTATGGCGGGGTATTGGCAACGGCCTGAGGCAACCGCCGAGGCGATTGATCCACAGGGCTGGTTCGCCACCGGTGATATCGCCCTCGTGCAGCCTGATGGCTATCTCCGTATTGTGGATCGTAAGAAAGATATGATCGTGGTGTCGGGCTTCAATGTTTACCCGAACGAGCTCGAGGATGTACTGGTGGCGCACCCCGATGTGGTCGAATGTGCCGCTGTGGGGATTGCCAGTGAAAGCACCGGAGAAGCGATCCGCATGTTTGTGGTGAGCAGCCGTCCTGACCTCAGCGAAGATGAGGTGAGACGCTTTATGCGGGAGGGGCTGACGGGCTACAAGGTGCCTAAGTCAGTTGTTTTCAAAGACGAGCTGCCAAAAACGGCTGTGGGCAAGATCCTCCGTCGCGAGTTGCGTGACGTCGATTAAATGAGCACCGCTGAGCCGGTACCCGAACGCGCGGTACCGGAGCACATTGTCTTTCCTGAGCAGCTCCCGATCAGTGAGCGCCGCCAAGACATTGAAGCGGCTATCAGAGATCACCAAGTGGTGATTCTTGCCGGCGAAACGGGTTCTGGTAAGACCACTCAGTTGCCCAAGATTTGCCTGAATTTAGGGCGTGGGCGGGTGCAACGCATCGGGCATACACAGCCGCGACGCATTGCCGCCCGCACCGTAGCCCAACGCATTGCGGAGGAGCTCAATACGCCTTTGGGCGAACTGGTTGGCTATCAAATTCGCTTTAACGATACCCTCTCAGAGGCCAGTGCCATTAAGTTAATGACCGATGGCATCTTGTTGGCGGAATTGACGCGTGATCGTGATCTCAGCGCTTATGACACCTTGATTATCGACGAGGCCCACGAGCGCAGTCTGAACATCGATTTTTTACTCGGTTACTTAAAGCGGCTGTTGCCACGAAGACCCGATCTTAAAATCATTGTGACGTCGGCAACGATTGATGTCGCACGATTTTCAGCTCATTTTGATGATGCACCCGTGATTGAGGTCAGTGGTCGTACTTATCCTGTCGAGGTGCACTACCTGGGTGATACCGAAGACCGAGATGAGGGTGTGCGACAGCAGATTGCTGACCTATTGGGGGATATTGAGCAAGGGCAGTTTGGTCCCCGAGGCGATGTGCTGGTCTTTTTGCCGGGTGAGCGTGATATTCGCGAGCTCGCCAAGCGACTGCGGTATAACGATCGTTTGCGGGTGCTGCCTCTGTATGCGCGTTTAAGCCAAGCCGAACAGAATCGGGTCTTTCAAAGCGGCGGTGCGGGAATGCGAGTGGTGCTGGCGACTAACGTGGCGGAGACCTCACTAACGGTTCCGGGCATTCGTTACGTGATTGATCCCGGTGAAGCACGAATGAGTCGCTACAGTGCGCGCAGTCGACTGCAGCGCTTACCCATCGAGCCCATCTCGCAGGCCAGTGCGAATCAACGTATGGGCCGCTGCGGGCGGCTCTCTGACGGGGTTTGTTTCCGTCTGTATGGCGAGGCTGATTTCTTAGGGCGTCCCGCTTTCACCGATCCTGAAATTCGGCGCACGAATCTTGCGGCCGTTGTGCTGCGGATGCTCGAGCTCAAGCTCGGCGAGGTCAATCGCTTTCCTTTTATCGATCCACCTGATCCCAAGATGGTGCGAGATGGGTACCGACTGCTTGAAGAGTTGGGCGCCGTTTCCAGCGGCGGCCAACTGACAAAGAGTGGCCGGCAACTCGCCCGACTACCGGTTGATCCGCGTTTAGGGCGCATGCTATTGGCTGCCAATGAACTGGGCTGTCTCGCTGAGGTGTTGGTGATTGTCAGTGCGATGTCGATTCAGGATCCCCGCGAACGGCCCACCGAAAAACAGGCCCAGTCAGATCAGTCGCATGCCCGATTTCAGCATGCTCAATCGGATTTTTTATCCTGGCTTGCATTGTGGCGTTACTACGAAGCGCAGCGTCAAAGCCTCAGTCAAAACCAACTTCGAAAACTGTGCCAGCGAGAATTCCTCGCTTTTATGCGCATGCGCGAATGGCGCGAAATCCACTCGCAGCTGGTGATCGCTTGTCGGCAGCTCGGATTTCGTGTGCCGCCACAGTTACCGGTCGATGAGGTCTATGAGGCGATTCACCGTGCGTTACTCGCGGGTTTACTCGGCAATGTTGCCCAGCGTGACGAGGGCAAGCAGTTCAATGCAACGCGCAACCGCAAAGTCATGCTGTTTCCCGGCTCAAGCCAGTATAAAAAGCCGCCGCCATGGCTGGTGGCTGGAGAGATTGTCGAAACATCACAAGTCTTCGCGCGGCAGTGCGCAGCGATTGAACCTGACTGGCTGCTGCAGATCAATCCGCAGGTACTCAAGCGCCATCAGTACGAGCCTGCGTGGCAGCGGCGCAGTGGACGCGTCATGGCCAAAGAACGCATCACGCTGTTTGGCCTGACCATCAGCGACGGGCGGCGCGTGCACTTTGGTGATATTGACCCTAAAGCGTCCCGAGAGATTTTTATTCGCGAGGCACTGGTGCCCGGTAACGTCATGAGACCGCCCTTTTTCTTGAAAGAGAACGTGGCGTTGACCCATTCTGTTGAGGAGCTGGAATCGCGCACCCGGCGCCGTGATTTGTTGATCGAGGAAGAGGCACTGGTTGCTTTTTACAGTGAGCGGCTCGGAGCCGATTGCG
>ERZ887830.1622-NODE-1622-length-12420-cov-34.540073_pt1 | contig 12420 bp, 10 predicted proteins | sample MGYA00521101_ERZ887830 | MGnify/ENA primary metagenome ERZ887830 (study PRJEB32303, sample SAMEA104408592) | aquatic metagenome | biome: Marine water; feature: Pelagic; material: water | place: Baltic Sea | collected 2014-06-05T16:38:00 | depth 1,762 m ...
AATATTATATTTTTTGATAAAAATTAATATATTTAAAGTTCTGTTTTTAATTTATAATTAAATAATTCAAAATCTTTTTTGTAGAAATTATTTATCAGAGAAATACTATTGTTATTTAAATATTTTCTATAATCCTTATTAACTTCTTTCTGTTTAATGTCTATATTGAATCCTAAAAATTTATTTAATTCATAGTTTAATTCATTTATTTTTTCAGTATGAAACAACTTAATAGTTTTAATTAAATCGTCATTTTCATCTACAAGAAAACAATATTGGGGTTTATTATGATTATCTAAGTCATCTCTATATAAATAATTATTTTTGATTACATCATATACTTGGTTGGAATTAAATTCTTTATCAATTAGTTTATACCAAAATAAATCACTTATAATTCTATCATAAGGATTTCTAACAACAGAAAAAATTTGAATGTTATCAAAATTTACATTTAACTTATCTCTAAATTTATAAATCGTTTTATAAAATTGATGTTGAAGAGATGTTTTATTATAAGGAAACTCTAATAATGTATTAGTGCGACCACTATATAATGTTTCTGATATATTTTTTTTAATTGCGCGTTCAATTACGGTTCCACCAGTTTTAGGTATGTGTATAAATAATATTTGTTTATCTTTATAATAAGGCATTATATATAATAGGAATTAAATAATACTTTCATATTAAAGAAAATATATAAAATATATAAGTAAATGCAAATAAAAGCAATTGTAATATGTTGTATGGATTATCGTTTTCAATTCGCAATACAAGAAGTAATTAAAGAAAATGATTTAAGTTATGGAGAATATGATTTAGTTTCGGTAAAAGGTGGTGCTGGAAATTTTCAACAATTGAAGGAACATTTAGAGGTTGCTAAAAAATTACATAATCCACAAAAAATAATATTAACAATACATGAAGATTGTGGCGCAAAAGCAAAAGAATGTGATTTAGATAATGCTTATGTTATTAGTAAAGAAATTTTTGGAGAAAATATACCAATCATAAAAAAATATTTGAAATTACCATGTAAATAAATTTAGATACATTTTTCAAATATTTTTTTAACAATTTTATTTGAAGAATTTGGAACATAGTTGTAGATAATATTTCTAAAAAATAGATATTCATATAAAAATAATAATATAAATGTAAAACTTTGATGCTTGATAATTTTATAATTAACTTTTATTATATCTTTTTTACCAACTTTAAATATAAAATTAAATAAAACAATAACAGAAAATAAATAACTATTTAGCATAATTGTATTATTTAATGGTACTTTTTCATTGTAGTCGTCTCTGTTTTCTTTTTGATAATCGTAAATCGATGAAAAATCAATATCATCATTTATATTACTACAAAATAAATTACCAATTAATGCAACATCGTCAATTTGATTTAAAATAGCTTTGTCTTCTTCTTTTGTAATATAAAACCAAAAAAAGAAGGATTCAAATAGTGAAAAAATAAAAATATGTATAAACACTTGATAAAAATATATCAGATTATCTAATATTTTTTTATAATCTGTTGCCTTTTTTTCATCTTTATCTATTTCAACTATTTCATTTGTATTTGTATTAATTTCAATATTTTCCATTTTAGACATTTCGTAATTCGATAAATTTTGAGAACTAATATTTTTTTTCAATGTTAAATTACATTTTTGCATCATGATAGATTATGATAATATATATTTTCTAAAATATTTAAATACATAAACAAATTAATTTATAGGGGCAGATTTTATGGATATTGAATATTTAAAAGAATGTTTACAGCGACGTATAGATTTAAAAAATTTATATCCAAAACTTATTGGACGACATATTTTGTTTGATGTAAATCTGAAAAAAATAAAATCAGGTATAAAATGCTAGAAGAAAAAGATACGCTTGCATATCGCGATAAAAGAGATTTATATGATCTAGGTCGAGCGTTTATTAATATTCGTATTGATGAAAATAAATTTCATAAATCAAGAATAACAACATTATTTGGTAATGTAATTCATGATTGTGAAAGAGAGCTTTATTCGATTGCATTGGATGTTTTTCAAACATATGGGATAGATAAACGCGATTAATATATAAATGTAAGTCCAAATACAATAATAGAAAAATATACGCTGATATAACACCATTTAGATTCCCATCCTTGGAATAATTCAATAAATGATATATTATTATTTTTTTTATATGAAATATAATGTCGCGTATATAAAAGTCCAAAAACTCCAAATAAAAAAGAATTTATTCCCAAAAACTCGTTTTTTAAAAATAAAAATGGTAATAATATGCTAGATATATATAATTTAAGTTTTACCTCTTTAAATTTTGATAATTCGTAATTTAAAGTCGGCCAAATTAAATGACCGCTTTTATTAGATGGTTTGCTGCAGAATGATTTATCAGAATTAATATATGATTCTATGGCAAGGTATGAAAAAAATATAGAAAAAAATATACAAATATAATTTGGGAAAATGAAATTATTGAAAAAATATCCACTTGTAAACAACGCGATTGGTTGAAAATACAAGAATGGCAATAATAAACTACTTGCGGTTTGATTCATACCGCTACATTTTTGATCTTTCCATATGATATATTCTAATATTTGAATTTGTGTAAAAGCAAAAATAAAAATACACAATTGTTTTATATATTTATTTTTTGTTATAATAAATGAAATTGTAGAAAATACGGTCCCAATAAAATATGACGTTATTGAAGAATTTGAATCAAAACACATAATTTATTATATTACTTTATTAAAAATTTAATAATCTAATATTCTTTCAAAATAATCAGAATTTTTCATAGCATCTTTATATCCATGATAAATTAATTTTTCAATATCTAAATTATTAAAAGATGAAAATTTATAGATTTCTTTATTTTTAAACATTTTATGGGAGATTGTCAAGTCTGGTTCAATATGCTTAGGATAGTTTTTACGAAATAGACCACCATCAATAATTTTTTTATTTCCGTATTTATAAAAAATTTTCTCATTTGAAACCAGTGGCAAATGAGAACTTGCAATACAATTGTCAATTAAATCTTCACAATTTTTAAATTCGTTTACAATTACTTTTTTAAATTTATATCCTTTAAATTCGGATAAACATATATTACATTTCTTATTTAAAGAACTAATATTATTATCAATTTTATTTATTTCTGCCTGATTCAATATTATATCCTTCAATCTAAGTTCAATTTCATAAAGATTTTTTGTTTTATCTTGGTTTATTTTAATAATTTCATCAAAATAATATGAATTATCAAATGGCAATGATAAATACATAGCATTCCATGAACCGGCACTTGAACCATAAAAATGACAATTATCTAATGGATACGTCTCCTTTATAAATTTACACATTCCTAATACATAAAATCCTTTTAAACCCCCTGGTTTTATTGATATAATTTTATAACCATAGCTTATCATTAAAAGACAATATAATATGATTATTTTTAACATATTATATTATTCTTGTATTTAATTATTTAACGTTTACCTCTTGTTTTTTTAGCAGTCTTCTTTTTGACTGTCTTATTTTTTTTAGATTTTGAAGATTTCGCATCTTTTTTGACGTAACCGAATTTACCTTTCTTGGCAAAGTACCCATGCATTTCTAAACGCTTCTCCTTTTTAGCGGTCATATGTTTCTTCTTTGAAACAATTTCTCCGTGCTTATTTTTCACTAAATCTTTTTTCATCAACCCACCCGTTGTTTTCTTGGCGGTTCCATGAAAAACCTCCGCGCGGGAACCGACAACTTTTTTGAATACTTGTTTTCTTGGCATATTTTTATATATAATACAAAGAAAAAACTTTTCGCGTCTAATATATGTCTTCAATTGTGAAAGTATATTTACCTCCCATATATCCATTATCATATATGTAAAAACTAAACGAACCAAAATCATTACCACATACATCTAAAATAACATTACCATAATAAAAGTCATATGATCCATTGCCATTTTCATTGTCTTCTGACACTTCATTATATAACAATGTCATTGATACGTCGTTACTACTATCGCCGCTAGAATAATTACTATCATTATATTTAGAACAATAATAAAGAGAATTATCTTCTGTACTCATGTCTTTTGGTAATTCAAATATTTTCGACTGAGTTTCTGTATTATCTAGAGAGCAGCTTGCGTCGCCGTAATATATTATCAATTCGTAGTTATTACTCATCGAAGAACCATCAATTTCATATGTTTGTCCTCTCATAAATTTAAATTCTCCGTTTGCAATTGACATTCTTTCTCCACAAATTGAGAAGAAAAAATAATCATCCGTTGAACCAGAACCATACGGCAATGTAGTTCCTTCAGTTACGTCTATTCTTATTGGTTCATTGCTTATACCGATTAGTACGTCGTCACTTATGTCTTTATTTAATATTGTGATGGGATACGATTCGGAAACATCTATAATATATTTTCCTATACTTAATGTATATTGTTTAGAATTATAATCAGCGTCACCATTAAACACTATATATTCATTTCCAGAATTATCGTCAATAAAATTCGCCTGAGTATTAGTTGATAAACTATTTTGCGCATTACCGGCAGAGTCGCCTGTAGTAAATGTGATTGTTGTTGTGTCTGAATTACCGGCATAATAATTATTACAAATATCCTTTAATGCATCACTGTCAATTGTCAAGGAATAACCATTATTAGACGCAAAGGATGTATTTGCATCAAATGGATATATACGAATTGTATTTGTTCCGTCGCCAAAAATATTTCCAGAAACATGTTCGCTATTTGAGACGTCAAAATAATCAAACGCACTATCATTATTTGAAATATCTAAAATACTAATTCGTCCGTCTCCGGAAGTATCCAAATACACCTTTTCGCTAAAAATTAAACTCACCGGTTGGTCTATATAAACATTTGATACATCATTGCTTGGGAAATAATATTGTAATTTTGGTCTAGGATCTTCTACAGTTTTTATAGAATAACCATTTAACGATGAATCCGAAATACCAACCTCTATATAACTTAAATCTACAATACTATTTTCATCAAATGATACTGAATAAGTGGTGTTATAACTTAAGTCATTATAATAAATTTTTATGTAGTTTCCCGATGTTTCGTAAGAATTATAATCAATGGTATTAGAATTTTCATCAATAAATGTAATATTATTATTACCGACGACTTCATCGTCATCCGGTATTATAACACTTTCATCAAACTCTAAAAGAATAAATCCAGAAATATCTATTAAAGTTTCTGTTGTACTTGGGACTATAGAAATAAAATTAGGACGATGTATTGGCTCTGTACCAAATTCCAATAAATTAAAAACGTTTATAACTTCATTGGTAGATGTATCTGTAAATGTTTCAATATCACCGCTTATTGTGTTATAATATATATTTTGAAGTGCGGTTTCATCAATTAAAAATGCATAGCTCGTATCAAATTCAAAACTATTCAAATTATAATTCGTAAAATTTGTTGTATATATCACATTATTGTTATTAGATTGACTTAAACTTGATATACTTATCTTATAATCAATGGTGTTGTTATTTTTATTAAATATGTAAACATATTTACCGGACTCTAAATTAACTATCTCGTCAAATTCGATTGTAAAACTTTCTGTTAATATTGAAACATTTTCAATACAATAGAAAAATGGATTATATCCATCGTTTAAACTAATATCATGCGCGGGCGATATATTTACTGAACTAATATCTAATGTAATTTCGGCGTTGGGATTTTTTACAACATTTATTACATTCCCCATAAATGTATTCACATAATTTTGGGATCTATAATAATAATAATTATTTACTGCTAAATTTGGAATCCAGGAGATTTCATTATTATTAGAATTATTATTGTTTTCAATTAACTGACTGTCGTTTAAAATTGCATGATGAGTATAAATACCAAAAGGATGTTCATTATCACTATCAAAAGTAAAATATACAATATCGCCAATTGCAAATGTTAGTTCGGGATTATCTTCTTCACTATCTATTAATCCATTACGATCATATCCAGAAAATCTATATGTAATATAATCCTCGCTATAAGCAATTTTGCGAATATTTGGAAAAACGTTTATATAGTAGTTCTGCGGAGTATCTGAAACATCACTGGTTTTTAGATCATAATAAGTATTTACTCCCCAATGATGTATTGCTTCTCCATTACTACTTGCATCGCCACTATTAAACATTAGTTTTTTAAACCCTCCCATATAACCATTTTCTAAAGTTTCAAAACTCATTTTACCAAAATCTTCAGTAACTGTAATATTTATGTTTCCCCAATAATAATTATATTCATTCAGATCTGTTGCAATTGAAACAGTTTTATATTTATAATATCCATCATAATAAAAATTGTCTTCATTGTCTTTATTTAGAAATGCAATAGGATTACTTTGAGGAACATTTATAATAACATAATTTCCAATATCAAAACAATATTTTATTGTACCACTACTTATATCATCAAATAGTATCGCCGATATATCGTCACCATTATTTCCGACGCTACAATTTATATATGATTCTACTTGATATACTTCGGAAAAAGACAAATCAATAAATGAAATATCTATATTACTACAGTCATTGTTTGTTGAATTTATATTTTCATCATTAATTTCATACCATTTTTGAAATTCAGACGAAATATCTAAAATCAAATCTTCTTCGCTGTATAATAATATATTCTCACCACCACAAAACCCATCGTTATATTCATATATTGACACTTTTCCAAAATTACCATATACCTCTATTATCAAAGTATTGTAATAAAATTCATATAGCGTTTTTCCATCGGGCCCTAATCTAGTCTTTTTATATTCTTCTGGACCAAAACATTTTATACAATCTGTCTTTTCCTGATTTATTATTGTTATTGGCCTATCTTCCGCAATATTTTTTATTAAATATTGTCCCTTGTAAACTCCATAAACGATTTCGGAGTCATATGAATCCCCAATTTTATAATTTAAAGATAATCTTGGCTGCGAATTTACATGTATTGAACCACTATTATAAAATGAATTGTTAGAATAAACATTTTCTATATTTAACTCGTCGGAAGATTTATCATGAAAATATATTTCACTTTCAGGATTTAATCTCACTGTTTTGTTTATTGAAACATCATCATAACCATTTGGATTTGTAATTGAATTGTTTGAATATTTACTGTCAAAATATAAAATATCTTCAAAATTATTATATCCGAAAAAATCGCTATACAAAGAACATTTTTCAAAATCTCCAATTACTTTTATAATAAATGGCGTGTAATAAAAATCATAATATCCGTCTAATTCGCCACTTTCGTCAAGTCCTGATAAATAATGAGTTTCTTTGTCTCTACTACTCCCATCAATAATTTGAATTAAATTTTCCATAGAAACTCCATAAGAATTTACACCTTTATTTAAAAGTGTTATTCTATTGATAGAATACGTATAGTTTATAACGTAATATCCATAATACATCCCATATTTTATTTTGTTTGACGAATAATATTTATACCATATAAAACTTACATATGAAGGATCGCTTACAAAATCATTATAACTTGTATCACTAAAAAGCAAATATTTTGCTCCATTAAGGTCAATTTTATTCAAAACACTGTTTCCCGGTAATCCAGATTCTAAACAAAAACTTTCATTTTTGTTATAAAATAAAAGGTTGTCTATATATGGTAAATTGCTTGATTTTTCTATGAAAATATTTTTGAACATCATTCCATAAATATCATATGATGATTTTGAATTATTGTCTTTATCGAAAGTATAAATAGAATAGAAATATGTTGTATTTTCAGGTATTAATACTACACATGATCCACTTGTACCAGAAGTACCTATATGATAAACCCAATTTAATTCTTCATTTGAATAAATTGTTTTAGAAAACGATAAAGTTGTTCCACTATTAGTTTCATCTGAGATGTCAAACAAATATTTTTTTCCAGGAGTAAGTTTATAATGGGTTTTAAAGTTTTTTATTATTAGATATTTCCCCAAATTTGTATCATATAAACAGCAATAAAATACAAAATCTGGATTACTTTTTAACGAATTTTCATATTCGTAAGTTTCATTTGAAATATCTATATCAGTTTTTTGATATATTCCCAATTGTTTTTCTTCGTCTGATGTTAAATCCAACAATATAGATTCAAACATATTTTGTATATTGGATTTGCCTTCATTTGTTATATTTGACGATTTTAACACTCTTTCATAATATCTTATATAGACATTGTAACCTAAAGATAACAACAAATTTTTATTTGTATATTCGTCGGCATCTACAATTTTGTTAATAATTGTACCGCTAACAGAATTGCTGTAATTTATGCTTACTCTATTTTGGATCATATACGATTGCATCATCTTTGAAGACATATTTTGTGTCATTTTATAAAAGATAAATTAATATATACATTTAAAAAAAATTGAATAATATAACATAGGTTATTAAAATTTATAAATCTCTTCGCCATGGCGCAAAGTATAAGCGAAAAATATCAAAAGAAAAGCGACAAGGAGCATATTTTAGATAATCCGGATACATATATTGGTTCAATTGAAAATGTAGAACAGAAAGCGTATATTTATAAAAACAATAGCTCTTTTGAAGAAGTTAATATGAACTACAATCCGGGGCTATTCAAATTGTTTGACGAAGGTATTGTAAATTGCCGAGATCATTATATTCGGATGAAAAATAAAGAGGGTGATCCAACATGCAAACAAGTTACTCAAATTAACATCTCCATTAATAATGGAGAAATTACAATGTTTAATAATGGTGATGGTATTGATATTGAAAAACACCCAGAATACAATATTTGGATACCTGAAATGATTTTCGCTCATCTTCGAACATCAACAAATTATGATAAAACACAAAAAAAAATTACAGGTGGAAAGAACGGTTTTGGATTCAAACTTGTTCTTATTTGGTCTAAAAAGGGTTATATCAAAACAATAGATCATAAGCGCGGTCTTGAATATTATCAGGAATTTGAAGATAATTTGAATATTATTAAAACTCCTAAAATAAAAAAATCAAAATCTCAACCATACACGGAAGTAATGTTTCTTCCCGATTATGAACGCCTTCAAATACCAAATTTGTCTATTGAAATGGTAAAACTATTTCAAAGGCGTGTTTATGATATTGCAGGTATTACGCCAAAAGACGTAAAAGTGAAATTTGATAATGAATTACTAAAAGTTAATGATTTTCAAGCGTATATCAAAATGTATTTGGACGAATATTCAAAGAAGAAATTTGTTTATGAAAAGTGCAATGAGCGGTGGAGTTATGGGGTATGCATTCACCCCGAACATAAACAAATATCTTTTGTAAATGGTATTTTCACAAGCAAAGGTGGAAAGCATGTTGAATTTATTGTAAATCAAATTACAAAAAAAATGGTGCAATATATCAAACAAAAGAAAAAGATTGATGTAAAGCCCTCAATTATTAAAGAACAGTTGTTCGTTTTTGTAAATTGTTGTATTGAAAATCCAAGTTTTGATAGTCAAACAAAAGATTATTTGAATACAAGCCCCTCTAAGTTTGGTTCTACCTGTGAAGTAGGAAATTCAATAATTGATAAGTTGGCAAAAATGGGCGTTATGAATGCATCATGTGCTCTATCAGATATCAAAGATAAACAACATGCAAAAAAAAGTGATGGTTCAAAAAATAAAAACATTCGCGGTATTCCTAAATTAGTTGATGCAAATTACGCTGGAACGGTAAATTCAAAAGATACTATGTTGATTTTATGCGAAGGAGACTCGGCGAAAGCTGGTGTTATTTCAGGACTTACGAATAATGATCGTAATTATATTGGGGTCTATCCAATGAAAGGGAAGATTTTCAATGTTCGCGGAGAAACTCAGAAAAGAATCAACGATTGTAAAGAAATTGGAGAAATCAAGAAAATTCTTGGTTTAGAAACTGGTAAGAGTTATAATAACACAAATAAATTACGCTACTCTAAGATAATATTTATGACAGATCAAGATTTAGATGGAAGTCATATCAAAGGGTTGTGTGTAAATTTCATTTCATATTTGTGGCCGTCATTGTTAGAGATCCCAAACTTTATCGGATTTATGAATACGCCTATTTTAAAAGCTACAAAATCAAATAAGTCAATAAGCTTTTATAATAATGGCGAATACGAAAAATGGAAAAATAAAAATAAAAATAAAAGTGGATATAAAATAAAATATTATAAGGGTCTCGGCACCAGTACCTCAAAAGAATTCAAAGAATATTTTAAAGAGAAGCGACTAGTTTATTTTCAATTGCAAGAAAATGATAAAGAACTTATTGATAAGATTTTCAATAAAAATAAAGCTGACGAAAGAAAAGAATGGTTGGGGGGGTATGATCGCGATAATCATTTGAATATAAAAAGTACGCAAATTAGTTATAACGATTTTATTGATAAAGAGTTGATTCACTTTTCAAAATATGATTGCGATCGTTCTATTCCGAACTTGATGGACGGATTAAAGATTTCACAGCGCAAAATTCTGTTTAGCGCATTCAAAAAAAAATTGTATAATGAAATAAAAGTCGCACAGTTCAGTGGTTATATTTCAGAACAATCCGGATATCATCATGGAGAAGCCAGTCTAAATGGCGCGATTATCAATTTGGCACAAGATTATGTTGGTTCGAATAATATCAATCTCTTTCTACCAAACGGACAATTCGGAACACGCCTTCAAGGAGGCAAAGATCATGCCTCAGAAAGATATATTTTCACAAAAATAAATAATATTTCGCGAAGTATTTTTCGGGCTGAAGATGATCCAATCTTGAACTATTTGGACGACGATGGATTATCAATCGAACCAATCTTTTATGTGCCAATTATTCCAATGATATTGGTGAATGGAAGTGTTGGCATTGGAACCGGATTTTCTACAAACATTCCATGCTTCAATCCAATTGAAATCATTCAATATATCAAAAATTTACTTGAAACTCCTGAAACCAAAAATAATATAACGCTTAAACCATATTACAGAAATTTCAAGGGTTCTATAGAACAAGTGGATGATATGAAATATGCAAGTAATGGTAATTTTATTATAAAAAATGATACGCTAATAATTACAGAATTGCCTATTGGTACTTGGAATGAACCATATATTGTGTTTTTAGAAAAATGTTTGGAAGAAAAAAAATATGGATTGAGAGACTATAAAGATCTTTCAACCGATAAAGATATTAACATTACACTAAAATTCAACCTAGATGTAAATTTACACAACAAACAGGTCGTGCATAATATTTGTCAAAAATTCAAACTATCAACAAACATCTCACTCACAAACATGTATTTATTTGATGAAAATGAGAAGCTTAAACACTATATTAGCGTTTATGAAATAATCGAAGACTTTGTAGAAACTCGGGTTAAATATTATAATATTCGTAAAGAACACCAAATCAGTAAAATGGAAGAAGAATTGAAAATATTCTCTAACAAATATAAATTTATTTGTGAAATTCTAGAAGATACAATTGATCTTCGTAAGAAGAAATCAGAAACGATTAAATGTTTGCTTACAGAAAAAGAATATGATAAACATGAAAATAGTTACAATTATTTGACAAAAATGCCGATGGATTCTCTCAATGAAGAAAATGTAGAAAAATTCAAAGCGGATCATGAAAATATTAGTAATAAATTGAAAGAACTTCAAGAAAAAACTATAACTGAAATATATTTGGAAGAACTGAGCGAACTAGAAGAAGTTGTTTAGTTCAATTGTTTTATCAATAGTGAGCGATTCGGGCAATTTCATTAATTCCGGCGGACTAGAAATATCCTTCTTATATTTAATATAACTTACAAGTTCATTATGAACTTGTGGAACTGTATATTCTAATACTTTTTTATTTAATGTATTTATTTGTTCTTCAATCTTATCAGAATGATTTAAAGAATGTTGTAAAAATACAGAACGCATAACAATTTTTAATTGATCGTTGTCTTGGTAATCAATTTTGTATTGATTGTTAGTAAGTTTGTAAATCTGCGAGCGCAACATATTTTGCAAATTTTCAATATTAGAATATGAAAAAAATGTAATTGATAGCAAAGAGTTTTCCATTAAACCTTGCATTGCATTTGAATAATTTGTTTTTTCATTTTTTTGAATTTTATCTTGGATAAAAAATGGAGTTCCATTTTCGCTTGGATTGTTAAGATCTATTCGCCCTACAACATGGTCCTGAAATGTTTCTTTTTCTTGATAATTTTCTTCAAAGTTATTCCCCGAATATTTATCCATATTTATTATATACAATAT
>ERZ887830.1625-NODE-1625-length-12409-cov-6.995953_pt1 | contig 12409 bp, 13 predicted proteins | sample MGYA00521101_ERZ887830 | MGnify/ENA primary metagenome ERZ887830 (study PRJEB32303, sample SAMEA104408592) | aquatic metagenome | biome: Marine water; feature: Pelagic; material: water | place: Baltic Sea | collected 2014-06-05T16:38:00 | depth 1,762 m ...
CTCTGACGCGGGCCGAGACCTATGGCCCTCTGCGCGATCTCGAGGCTTTGGTGGATGAGTATTTTGAGGCTGCGGGCGTTGATCCGCGTCGCATCGCCCATCTGCGCCGCGAGATCCTGTCTTTGACGGCCACCACGGGGTTAGATCTTGATGTCGGGATGACGGGCCGGGACGAGGACACCGATCTGGCCAAACTGGACGCCTATCTGTGCGAGTTGAAAGAGGCGCAGATCAGGGATGGTTTACACATCTTTGGGCAGTCGCCTGTTGGTGTTTTGGAACGGGATCTGACGCTGGCCCTTCTCCGCGTGCCACGTGGCGTCGGGCGCGGAGCAGATGCGTCGTTGATCCGTGCCTTGGCGGGTGATTTTGGGATGGTCTTTGATCCGCTGGATGTGGATATGGCAAGCCTTTGGAAGGGTGCAAAGCCTGGCGATCTGGTCGCTGTCAGTGACGATCTCTGGCGCACTGCGGGCGATGCTGTCGAACGGTTGGAACTGTTCGCGTTGAGTTTGCTGGATGGCGCTGTGATCGCTCCGGGAGAGGCAAGTGCCGCTGTGTTGCACTATGCCACGACGGACTTGCGGCCTGTTCTGCGCAGGTGTGGAGAGATGGAGGGCGCGGGCCTTCTCACCGCCCTTGCAGGGCACTTCGTCGCCCCGGGGCCATCCGGCGCGCCAACGCGCGGACGGCCCGACACGCTGCCAACCGGGCGCAATTTTTATAGCGTGGACAGTCGCGCGGTGCCGACGCCCACCGCTTGGGCCTTGGGGTGGAAGTCAGCAAACCTATTAATCGACAAGCACTTGCAGATCCACGGTGACTGGCCGCGCACCATGCTGCTGACCGCGTGGGGCACCGCGAATATGCGCACCGGGGGCGATGACATTGCGCAATGCCTTGCGCTGATGGGGGTCAAGCCGCAATGGGATAGCGCGAACCGGCGGGTCACCGGATTCGAGGTCATCCCGCACACGGCCCTCGGGCGGCCCCGCGTAGATGTGACCCTGCGGGTGTCCGGCTTTTTCCGCGATGCTTTCCCACAGCAGATGGCCTTGGTTGATAGCGCTGCGCGCGCTGTGATGGCTCTGGACGAGCCTGAGGATGTGAACCCCGCAGCCAAGCGCGCCCGTGATGAAGGATCTACGTTGCGGGTTTTCGGGTCCAAACCCGGTGCCTATGGCGCGGGCTTGCAGGCGATGATTGATGAGCGGCTTTGGGCGAATAAGGCCGATCTGGCCGCCGCTTATCTGGAGTGGGGCAGCTATGGCTATGGCGCGGGGGCCGAGGGCGCGCAGAACACAGAGGCGTTCAAAGCGCGGTTGAGCCAGACTGAGGCCATCGTGCAAAATCAGGACAACCGAGAGCATGATCTGCTGGATTCCGACGATTATTACCAGTTCGAGGGTGGTGCGGCGGCTGCGGTGGCAACGCTTCAGGGTCGCGACAGGCCGATTTACCACAACGACCATTCCCGACCGGAACGCCCGGTCATTCGCACGTTAGAGGATGAGATCGGGCGGGTCGTGCGGTCTCGTGTGGTCAATCCCAAGTGGATCGACGGGGTCAAACGGCACGGCTACAAGGGCGCATTCGAGATCGCCGCGACCGTCGATTACATGTTTGCCTTTGCGGCCACCACGGGCGCGGTGAAAAGCCACCACTTTGATCTGGTGCATACCGCTTTCCTCGAAGACGACGACACGCGCGAATTTATCGCAACCCATAATGCCCCGGCCCTGCGCGAAATCGCTCAGCGGCTGAGCGAAGCGATGGATCGCGGGCTTTGGGTGCCAAAGTCAAACTCGGCCCGCGCGTTGATCGAGAGGCTGCTATGACGCCAAGGCTATTACGTGCAGAAGAGGGGCGGCTTTCCGAGGCCCTGCGGGTGATCCAAGTCGCCTTTGCAGAACATGACGGAAGCGTCGACCCTCCGTCTTCGATGCACCGTCTGACTCTCACGGATCTGGAAGCCCCCGGCAAAGAGGTTTGGTCTCTTGGGCCGGAACCGCGCGCGGTGGTTGTTCTAACGCCTCAATCCGGGGCGCTCTACCTGGGCAAGCTTGCCGTCCTGCCAGAGTATCGCGGTCATGGGCTATCGCGTATCCTTGTAGAACATGCCGCGAAACGGGCGATGCAGCTGGGGCTAAGCTATCTCGTGCTTGAGACGCGGATCGAGCTGATTGACAACCATGCGGCCTTTGCCAAGATGGGCTTTGTCAAGATTACCGAGACGGCACACCCCGGTTACGGCCGACCAACCTCGATCAAGATGCAGCGGGCCCTCTCTTAAGGCGCGATCAGACAATCAATGTCAAACACGCCATCGCCACCAATCCCGCCCACCTCATAAGCCGTGCAACTGAGCCTCTTTGGACGAATAGGGCGCAACGCCTCATCCGCGCCGGGACAGGCGATGTCAGAGACAATAATATTCGTATCATCCCGCACAGATCGCGGCAGCACGGCACAGCCGCTGGTGGTTTCTATCGCTTTGACGGCCTTTAGAATAATCTCTCGCCGTGTCGGGGCCCATTCCGCATTGGTGCGGATCACCTCGGCCTCGTAACGCGTATGCCTGACCGAGAAATCAGACCCGTCCACAGTCAGCTTTTTCGCCGGAATATCGGAAAACGCCATGCTGGGGCTGTCACAGGCGGACAGCCCCAGCATGGCGAAACAGAGGACGCAGGTCCACCAGAGAGGCATGTTGATACGCATAGAATTACTCTGCGCTGAGTCGGTTACCGGATGGTTAACCATCCTCTTGTGATTGCGCCTGAGGCAAAAACCACCCATGTATAGGGCCAAGCCCGCAGCGGAGGACCAAGATGACCGACGACACCGAACGCCACGCGATGAAAATGGCCAAGAAGAAGGCCGCACGCGACAAGATCATGGCCACCAAGACCGACCAGAAGGGCCTGATCATCGTCCACACCGGCAAGGGCAAAGGCAAATCCACCGCCGGCTTTGGCATGATCTTTCGCCATATCGCTCACGGGTTTCAATGCGCTGTCGTGCAGTTCATCAAGGGCGGCATGTCCACTGGCGAACGTGACCTGATCCTCGACAAATTCAGCGACACCTGCGCGTTTCACACCATGGGCGAAGGCTTTACCTGGGAGACACAGGATAAATCCCGCGACACGGAAATGGCGCAGGCCGCGTGGGAAAAGGCCAAGGAATTGATCCGCGACGAGGCCAACAAGATGGTCCTGCTGGACGAGATCAACATCGCCCTGCGCTATGACTACATCGACATCGCGGATGTGGTGGCGTTCCTGACGACCGAAAAGCCCCACATGACCCATGTGGTTCTGACAGGCCGCAATGCCAAGGAAGAGCTGATCGAGATTGCGGATCTGGTGACCGAGATGGAACTGGTGAAGCACCCCTTCCGGTCAGGCATCAAGGCGCAGATTGGGGTGGAGTTTTGACCAAAGGCTGCGGGCGCGCCTAAACCGACGCCGCCAGCAGTTGTTGCGAATAGGGATGCTGCGCCTGCATGGCGCGCAGGGCGGCGACGTCCATGATCTCGACGATTTCTCCGTCTTTCATCACCGCAAGGCGACCGCACATATGGCCCACCACGGACAGGTCGTGCGAAACCATGACGTAGGTCAGCCCATGCTCTGCCCGCAGATCCGTGAGCAGGTTGAGGATCTCGGCCTGCACAGATACATCCAACGCAGAGGTCGGTTCGTCCAACAGCAGGATACGCGGTTCAGGTGCAAGCGCGCGTGCGATGGCGACGCGCTGGCGTTGGCCCCCGGACAGTTGATGCGGATAGCGAAACCGAAAGTCGCGCCCTAAACCCACATCATCCAACAGCTTGACCACGCGCGCCTCGATATCGCTGAATCCATGCAGGTGTAGCGTCTCGCCCAGAACCTGATCCACCGAATGACGCGGATGCAGCGAGGCGTAGGGATCCTGAAACACCATCTGCACAGTCTTGTAGAACGATTTGGGGCGGCGTTTTGGAACTGGCTGACCGTTGACCTTGATCTGGCCATTCCATGTTGGGTTCAGCCCGACGATGGCGCGCAGAATGGTGGATTTGCCAGACCCGCTCTCCCCGACAATCCCGAAACTGTCGCCCTCGGCCACGTCGAAACTGGCGCTCTTTACCGCATCCACACGATCACGCCCGCCGCCGAACCAGACGTTCAGGTCTTTCACGGAAAGCATACTCATAGGCGCGCGCTCACACTTGGGGCCTTGGCCCATTCCGGGTCACGTTTCAGCACCTCTAACCTCTCTCGTGGGGCATCTAGACGAGGCAGAGAGTTCAGCAAGCCACGTGTATAGGGGTGTTTGGCGTCATGTAGTTTATCCGCATCGCAGACCTCGACGATGCGGCCGGAATACATGATCAGCACCCGGTCACAGAAATCCGCAACAAGGTTCAGGTCGTGGCTGATAAAGATCAGGCCCATACCGCGATCCTTGACCAGCGTGTCGATGATATCCAGCACCTGACGCTGCACCGACACATCCAGCGCAGAGGTCGGTTCGTCCGCGATCAGGATTTCCGGGTTGGGGATCAGCATCATCGCGATCATGATCCGCTGGCCCATACCGCCGGACATTTCGTGTGGATAGGCCCGCATGACACGTTCCGGGTTGCGGATCGACACGGCCTCTAACATCTCCAGCGCCTTGGCATAGGCCACGGATTTGCTGGCTTTGTTGTGCAGGCGAAACGCCTCTATGATCTGCGCGCCGACGGTCATTACGGGGTTCAGCGAGAATTTGGGGTCCTGCATCACCATCGAAATCCGCTGCCCACGCACGTCGCGCATTTCGCGTTCGGTTTTCTGCATCAGGTCCACGCCTTCCAGCGAGATCTGATCAGCACTTACCATCCCCGGCGGGCTGATCAGGCGCAGGATCGCACGGCCCGTCATAGATTTGCCAGAGCCGCTTTCACCCACAATGCCGAGACGTTCACGCCCAAGGGTAAAGGACACGCCGCGCACGGCATCAAAGACACCTTGGCGGGTCGGGAATTTGACCCAGAGGTTTTCGACATCCAGCAGGGTCATTTTTCGCTATCCTTCGGGTCTAACACGTCGCGCAGGCCGTCTCCGAGCAGGTTGAAGGCCAGTGAAACGGTAAAGATCGCCATGCCCGGCACGGTCGCCACCCACCAATGGTCTAGGATGAACCGGCGCCCTTCGGAAATCATTGCGCCCCATTCCGGGCTGGGCGGTTGTGCGCCAAGACCAAGAAAGCCAAGGCCAGCAGCGGCAAGGATGATCCCGGCCATATCTAGCGTGACGCGCACAATCAGCGAGGAAATGCAAAGTGGCCAGATGTGTTTCGTGATGATCCGAAGCGCGCCCGCCCCTTGCAGGCGAATGGCACTGATGTAATCGGACGAGCGGATGGTCAGTGTTTCGGCGCGCGCGATGCGGGCATAGGGCGGCCAGGCGGTCAGCGAAATCGCCAGCACGGCGTTTTCGATCCCGGCGCCTAGAGCGGCTACGAAAGCCAGCGCAAGAACAAGGCGGGGAAAGGCCAGAAAGATATCGGTGATCCGCATCAGGATCTGATCAGTCCAGCCGCCCACATATCCCGCAACCGTGCCGACCAGCAGACCGGTGATCGGCGCAATCAGGGCGACGAGGCCCACGATATACAGCGTGATACGCGAGCCATAGATCAGACGGCTGAGGATATCGCGCCCTAGGCTGTCGGTGCCCAGCGGATGACCCTCTGACCAGAGCGGTTGCAGGCGGTTGCCCAGTTCTTGTGCATAAGGGTCGTGTGGCGCCAACAAGGGCGCGGCAAAGGCGATCAGCACCAGAATGATCAGAATCCACAGACCGATCATCGCCATCGTATTGCTGCGAAACGACAGCCAGCCTTTGTACAGCGCCGACATCTTGGCGTGACGGCGCGAGGTGGGCGTGTCGGTCAGTAGCCAGGACCGTAGGGTTTCCGCCATCTATGTCGCCTCTTTATTTCTCACGCTACTTAGCACGGGGATCGAAGACCTTGTACAGCAGGTCCGAGAAGATATTGAGCAGGATAAACACCAGCCCAACGACGACCGTTCCGCCAAGAACGGCGTTCATATCGGCACTCAGCAGGGCGGTGGTGATATAGCTGCCGATGCCCGGCCAGCTGAAGATGATCTCTGTCAGCACCGACCCTTCCAGCAACCCGGCATAGCTTAGCGCGATCACAGTGATCAGCTGCACCCGGATGTTCTTGAAGGCATGTCGCCATATGACGGCAGATTCGGACATGCCCTTGACCCGTGCGGTGATGATATATTCAGCGCTGAGTTGTTCCAGCATGAAAGACCGTGTCATGCGACTGATATAGGCCAGCGAGTAGTAGCCCAGCAGCGAGGCGGGCAGAACGATATGGCTAAGGGCGTCTTTGAACACGTCCCAATTGCCATCCAGAATGCTGTCCACAAGGATCATGCCTGTTACGGACGGCACGATATCCACGTAAAAAATCCCGACACGACCCGGCCCTCCGACCCAGCCAAGGATGCCATAAAACACCAGCAGACCCATCAGACCCAGCCAAAAGATCGTCATCGAATAACCCACCAGCGCCACGACGCGGGCCAGTTGGTCGATCCACGACCCCCGACGCACAGCAGCCACAACGCCAAGCGGGATGCCCAGCACAATGCCGATCAAAACGCCCAGCGTGGCAAGTTCCAGCGTCGCGGGAAAGACCCGCGCGATGTCATCCGCCACAGGGCGGGCGGTCAGCAGGGATTTGCCAAAATCGCCGTGGATCACATCCCAGACGTAAATGCCAAATTGCACGATCAGCGGACGGTCAAGGCCAAGCTCTGCATAGGCCTGATCATAGGTGGATTTGCTGGCCTGTTCCCCGACGATGGCCAACACCGGATCGATTGGCATCACGCGACCAATGATGAAGGTGATGAACATCAACCCGAGCATGGTCACGATGATGGACCCAAGCGTCAGAAACGTCGCCCGGATCCAAAGTTCGAGAGGCGCCTTGTGGCGCCCCCCGCCGTTGTTATCGGCAAATGCCATTTACTTGGTGATCTGCCAGTAAGACGCCGAAGTGATCGCCTGTCCGGTAGAGAAGTGCATGACGTTGTCCCGCAGGGCGGATTGTTCAATTTGCTGGAACAGGATCGCAAACGGAGAGACCTCGCGGAACTCTGACTGAATATCCAGATACATCTGAACGCGTGCGTCGCGGTCATTCTCGATCACGGCGGCATCGACCTTGGCGTTCAGATCGCCCACGTCCCATGCATTGCGCCATGCCAGCAGGCCCGTTGCGCCCGCTTCGTCAGAGTTGTCGGGGTTATAGGCGAATGTGCCCGCATTGGTCTGTGGATCTGGATAGTCCGGACCCCAAGCGCCGATATAGACATCCAGTTCCCGTGCCCGGTAGCGGGCCAGGATCGCCTTGGCCGTTCCCACGGTGATGTTCAGCGTGATCCCGGCCTGTGCAAAAGTGTTCTGCAAGGACTGCGCAATCTCGATACGGTCCTGTGCCTCGCGCACACCGGCCTCGATGGTGAATTCGCCAACACCGGCAGACGCCAGCAGTTCCTTGGCCTTTTCGACGTTCAGGCTGAAGGGGTTTTCATCCGACGCGCCCAGATAGGTCGCGGGCAGAAAGTTCTGGTGGATGGTGTACTGCCCTTTGAGAAAGCTGTCGCGCATCCCGGCGTAGTCCACCAGATATTTGATCGCCTGACGGACCTCTGGCTTGGACAGTTCAGAGTGCTTCTGGTTCAGCGAGACATACATCAGGCGACCCTTCAGCTCGTCCTCGATCTTGACGCCATCCGCTGCTGTTGCGCCAGCCACGTCCTCGGGGTTGAGGTTACGGGCGACGTCGATGTCGTTGCGTTCCAGCATCAGACGCTGGGTCGCGCTTTCCTGCACGTGACGCACGATCACACGCTCCATCGCGGGGGCACCAAGGTAGAAATCAGGGTTCGAGGTCAGCGTGACGCTTTCATTCGGCTTCCACCCTTGCACCTTATAGGCACCGGATCCGGCAGAATTCGTGGCCAGCCACGTGTTGCCCATGTCACCGTCGACTTCGTTTTCCATGACGGTCTTCATGTCGACAATAGAGCCGATCGTGGCCGTCATACAGTTCAGAATAAAGGACGTCGCATAGCGCTTGTCGGTGGTGATTGTCAGGGTGTTGCCATCCGCCACAATCGTCTCTGCCACGTTTTCAGGCGTGAACCCGAATTGCGTCAGGATGAATGACGGCGTCTTGTTCAGGATCACCGCACGACGCAGCGAAAACTCGGCGTCTGCCGCAGTCACCGGGTTACCCGAGTGAAAAGTCACACCCTCGCGCATGGTAAAGGTGATGGTCTTGCCATCCTCGGACACGGTCCAGCTTTCAGCCAGATCAGGCTGATAGCCTGCTTTCAGGTCCAGAGGGTCAAAGTTGACCAGCTTGCCATAAACGTTGCGGATCACATCGGAACCGGCAAATTCAAAGGATTGGGCTGGGTCCAGCGTGGTGATGTCGTCGATGCGGTTGGCGATTACCAGCATGTTCGCCGGTGTCTCTGCCACGACAGCGAAAGACGTGACATTGACCGCAAGGCTGATCGCGGCCGTTGTCAGTAATCGGTTGAAAGCATTCATATCTTGGTCCTCTCTGTTGTTGTCATTCTGTAAAACGCGTTGGTTCCAGGGATCACTGCCCCCATGTTTTTTCCAACACGCGCAGCCAGTTTTCATGGCATAGCTTCGTCATCAGCGCATCATCATATCCATGCGCTTGCATCGCTTGTCTCAGGTTGGGCAGATCGTCCAACCCGGTCACATCCTCTGGCACCACGGCCCCGTCATAGTCCGACCCAAGGCCGACACGATCCTCGCCCAGATGCGTCATCAGATAGTCCAGATGCCGTAACATCTGGTCCAGAGGCACGTCAGAGCGCATTTGACCGTCTTCGCGCAAGAAAGCGACCGCGAAGTTCAACCCTACCATGCCATCGCTGTCCTTGATCGCCGCAAGCTGTCGGTCTGTCAGGTTCCGCGAATGAGGACAAATCGCATGGGCGTTCGAATGGGTTGCGACCAGCGGTTTGCGGGAATGTTTTGCAACATCCCAAAACCCTGCCTCATTGAGATGCGACAAATCAATCATGATCCCCAACGCATCGCAACGTTTGACCAATCGCACACCCAGATCTGTCAGACCGTCCCCAATGTCGCCGTCGCTGGGATAACGAAAGGGAACGCCATGCCCGAAAATCGTCGGACGGCTCCAAACCGGACCGAGAGAGCGCAGGCCCGCGTTATACAAAACCTCAAGCCCGCGCAGGTCCGGGTCAATCGCCTCTGCGCCCTCGATATGAAAGATCGCGGCGATGATCCCATTGGCCAAAGCGGCACGAATATCGGCAACGCTGCGACAGATCTTCAGGCCGCCACGCGCCTCAAGTTCGAACAGGATGCCCGCCATCGACATGGCGACAGGCAGCGCGTGGGTCCAGTCAATCGGATCGGGCAGCGGCAGGTCGTAACTTGGTTGAGTCATCTCCTCGATCTTGGCGTCAAGATCGCTGGGCGATGGCACATAGACCGCAAAGAACCCACCGCCAAAGCCGCCCGCCTTGGCACGGGGCAGATCGATCGCCCCCTCGCGCCCCGTCAGAAAGCTGCCCGCCGCATCAACCGCACTTGATTGGTAAAGCCGCAGCAGCACATCGTTGTGGCCATCAAAAATGGCCGAAGTTCGGAAATCGCTCAACTTTAGCCTCCGTTCCAAGTGTCCGAACCTAACCAAATAATCAGGATTGGCGAGCAAAAAATTTTGCCTGTTCGGGTGGACCCCGTCTGTCTGCGGTGCAAAAGGCGGGTTCCGTTATAAAATCCAGATGATTGCCCACGTCTTTTGTGGTCCTTGGCGCAATCCCAAGGTAACTGTAGATCACACCGCCCATTATGGGCCGCGCGCAGAAAGAGATGTCATGCATTTTCCCTCGACCTCGCCTTATGGATCCCGCCGTTCTGCTGTTATGGCCGAAAATATGGTTGCCACCTCGCATCCTTTGGCGACCCAAGCCGGGTTGACGATACTGTCGCGGAGCGGAAACGCGGTGGATGCGGCGCTTGCCACAGCGATCACCTTGACCATTGTAGAGCCGACCGGAAACGGGCTTGGGTCTGACGGGTTTGCGATCTTGTGGGATGGCCGCGAATTGCACGGGATGAACGCCTCTGGCCGTTCGCCAGCCGGATGGACGCCAGAACGGTTCGCGGGGTTGGACCAGATGCCAGAACGCGGCTGGGACTCGGTGACTGTGCCCGGTGCGGTGGGCGGTTGGGTTGCGCTGTCAAAACGCTTTGGCCGCCTGCCCTTTGCCGATCTGTTCGAACCTGCGATCCGCTATGCCGAGGATGGCTTTCCCGTCTCTCCTGTCATCGCGACCCTTTGGGGCAATGGTGCGAAGATGCTGAAAACCCAGCCCGGTTATGCCGATCATTTCATGCCAAACGGTCGCGCGCCTGTGGCTGGGGAATGGTTCTATAACCCGAACGGCGCCGCCAGCCTGCGGCTGATCGCACAGACAGAGGGCAAGGCGTTCTATGAGGGCGAGTTGGCCGAGAAGATCGCCGCTGATGCCGCCCGTCACGGGGCCGCGATAACCGTGGACGATCTGGCCGCCAATGCGCCCGATTGGTGCGGCACGGTGCAGGCCGCATTTGATGATATGGAACTGCACGAGATCCCGCCGAATGGTCAGGGCATCGCCGCATGTATGGCCCTGGGTATGCTGCGTCACACCGAAATCCGCGACCTCGCCCCCGAAGACCCAAAGGCGCTGCACCTGATGTGGGAGGCGATGAAGCTGGCCTTTCGCGACACCGATGCCTATGTGGCTGACCCCATCGGCATGACCGGGGTCAGCGCCGAGGATCTGCTGAACGCCGATTATCTGGAACAGCGTGCCAAGCTGATTGACCGCTCTCGCGCGCAGGATTTTGCCTCTGGTGCGCCAAAGCTGGGCGGGACGGTCTATCTTTGCACGGCGGATAGCGACGGGATGATGGTGTCTTATATCCAGTCCAACTATGCGGGTTTTGGCTCTGGCGTGGTAGTGCCGGGCACGGGCATTCACCTGCAAAACCGCGGATTTGGCTTTAACCTGACGCCCGGGCATCCCAATCAGGTCGCCCCGAACAGACGCCCGTTTCACACGATCATCCCCGGCTTTCTCACCAAAGGCGGCGTGCCGGAAATGGCATTTGGCGTCATGGGTGGACCGATGCAGGCGCAGGGGCATCTGCAAATGGTGTTGCGCACGCAAATCTGGGGGCAGGATGTGCAAACCGCCGCTGATGGGCCTCGTTGGCGTGTGACCGAAGGGCTGGGCGTGGCCTGTGAAACCGCCATGCCCAATGCCGCGCTGCAAGAGTTGAGCGATATGGGACACCAGATCGCTCTGGAATCCCCTGATGCCGCCTTTGGCTTTGGTGGGGCGCAACTGATCCACAAGCTGCCGGGCGGAGGTTATGCCGGTGGCTCTGACCCGCGCAAGGACGGCTGTGCGGCAGGTTTTTGACACAGACACGCCCAGGCCACAGAGCTTGGCAAACACGAAAAGGGACATCCCATGATCTACGACCAGCGCACCTACACCTGCAAACCCGGCCAGATTGCTAAGCAGCTTGCGCTATATGAAAAATATGGCTTTGCGCCCCAGACGAAAAATCTGGGTCAGCCGCTGCTGTTCGCAATGACAGAGATCGGCGACGTCAATTCTTATGTGCATATCTGGGCGTATAAGGATCTGGCAGAGCGGGACGCCAAACGCGCCGCCTTGATGGCCGATCCCGACTGGCAGACCTATCTGAGGGAAAGCGCAGACGCGGGACATCTGGTGCATCAGGAAAATACGATCCGCAAATCTGTGCCCTTTATCAACCCGTCCTAGCGGTCAAAGCCTGATGTTCTCTTAGAATATCAAAGGCCTTGTGCGATTGGGGTTGATCCCCGGCGCACAAGGCCTGACCATATTTATTGCCTGTCGCGTTTCTCGGAATATCTGACACTGGTTATTCCAAAACCGTTTAAAGCGAGCTGTTCACACCATTCAACAAGGCCGGGAACAGTTGTTGCAAAGAGCGGTTCCACTTGGTGATCGGCTGTTCTTCGATAAAGACGACATCGTTGGGACGCATCTGCAAACTGGTCGCCAAAACAAGATTCGCGGCGTTTTCTGCGTTTAGGTGATAGGCAATTACGCTGCCATCCTTATTGCCGCGCAGGACGTAAATTTCTGCCGGATCACCAGTCGTATTGCTGAAACCGCCACCAGAGTACAACACATCCGCCAAAGTCGCCTGCTGATTGGTAAGCGCCGCGTTATCGCCCTCGTAGACGTTTGAAGTCTGTCATCTGAGAA
>ERZ887830.1639-NODE-1639-length-12351-cov-20.603774_pt1 | contig 12351 bp, 10 predicted proteins | sample MGYA00521101_ERZ887830 | MGnify/ENA primary metagenome ERZ887830 (study PRJEB32303, sample SAMEA104408592) | aquatic metagenome | biome: Marine water; feature: Pelagic; material: water | place: Baltic Sea | collected 2014-06-05T16:38:00 | depth 1,762 m ...
GCTGCATTCCTTCCGCTCTACCCACTTTTGGTTCCCAGCCTAGAATTTCTTTGGCTTTGGTAATGTCTGGCTTTCGCTGTAATGGATCATTCTTGGGCAGTTCTTTGTAAACAATCTTTTGATCTGTTCCCGTAAGGGCTATGATCTCTTGGGCAAAATCTAAAATGGTAATTTCATCTGGATTTCCAATATTTACTGGCAAATGATAATCACTCATTAAAAGGCGGTAAATACCTTCGATCTCGTCTTCCACAAAGCAAAAGGATCGCGTCTGTGATCCATCGCCAAAAACGGTCAGGTCTTCACCTCTTAAGGCTTGTCCCATAAAGGCAGGAATAACACGTCCATCGTTTAGGCGCATTCTGGGGCCATAGGTGTTGAAAATACGTATGATGCGGGTGTCTACTCCGTGATAACGGTGATAGGCCATGGTAATAGACTCTAAGTAGCGTTTGGCTTCATCATATACGCCACGCGGACCAATGGTATTCACATTGCCAAAATAGTCTTCGGTTTGTGGATGAACCAAAGGATCGCCATAAATTTCTGACGTAGAAGCCACTAAAATACGGGCGTTTTTTGCTCTCGCTAATCCTAATACGTTATGCGTGCCAAGCGCACCAACCTTAAGTGTTTGTATGGGAATTTTTAAATAATCTATGGGGCTTGCAGGAGAAGCAAAATGAAGGATATAATCCAAGTCGCCTTCAATTACTATATGCTCACACACATCGTGATTTACAAAACGAAAATTTGGGTTGTCCTGCAGGTGGGCAATGTTAGACATGGAACCTGTAATCAAGTTGTCCATTCCAATAACCGACATCCCTTCAGCTAATAGCTTATCGCATAAATGTGATCCTAAAAATCCTGCGGCGCCTGTAATTAATGCTGTTTTCATCGACCAATGGAATAATAGGTGAACCCTTGAGCTTTCATTTCAGCTGGGCTGTAAATATTACGTCCGTCAAAAACAACATTGCCTTTTAAGTTCTCCTTAAGCTTGTCAAAATTTGGATTTCTAAAGGCGTGCCACTCTGTGCAAATAAGTAAGGCATCTGCATCTTGAACAGCTTCCATCATGCTTGAGGCAAAGGCAATGCTATCGCCCAGTTTAGCTTTTACGTTATCCATTGCCTCAGGGTCAAAAGCAGTAACAGCTGCGCCTGCGCCAAGCAGTTTATCAATCATATAGAGGGCTGGTGCTTCACGAATGTCGTCTGTGTCGGGCTTAAATGCCAATCCCCAAACAGCGATCTTTTTTCCTTTAAGGTTCCCTTCAAAATACTGTTCCATCTTAGGAAACAGTACTGTTTTTTGTTTTTCGTTTACTTCAATAACGCTGTCCAAAATAGCAAAGTGATGCGCTTCATCTTTTCCCGATTTATGCAATGCTTTTACATCCTTTGGAAAACATGAGCCGCCATAGCCAATGCCAGGGAACAAAAAGCGTTTTCCAATACGCGCATCAAGGCCCATGCCCATTCGAACATCATCCACATTAGCGCCTACTTTTTCACAGTAATTCGCAATTTCGTTCATGTAGGTAATTTTGGTTGCCAAGAAGGCGTTGGCAGCGTATTTGGTCAGCTCCGCCGATTTGATGTCCATAAAGACGATTGGGTTGCCAGAACGCACAAAGGTCGCGTAAAGCTTTTCCATGGTTTTCTGAGCTCTTTCTGACTCCACGCCCACCACAATTCTATCGGGTTTCATAAAATCTTCCACAGCGAAGCCTTCACGCAAAAACTCAGGGTTAGAGACCACGTCAAAAGGAATATCTGTTTTGGATTGTAATGCGGCTTTTACTTTTTCCCCAGTACCAACAGGCACGGTGCTTTTGCCAACAATAATTTTATACGCTTTCATCAGGTCGCCAATTTGGTTGGCAACGCCCAGCACATAAGATAAATCTGCCGAGCCATCTTCGTCTTCTGGCGTAGGAAGGGCCAAGAAAATAACATCCCCGTGATCAACACCTTTTTCGAGGTCTGTAGAAAAATGAAGTCTGCCCGCCTTGATGTTACGCTCAAAATACGTTTCTAGGTGTGGCTCGTAAATGGGCACTTCGCCGTTTTGCATTTTTTCAACTTTATTCTTGTCGATATCAATGCACAATACATCATTGCCAGCTTCTGCCAAACATGTTCCAGTGACTAAGCCTACATAGCCGGTGCCTATTATGGTTATTTTCATGTTTGGTGGGTGTGTTTAATTATTAGGCAATAATAAAACAAAAAATAAACTATCCCTCTTTGTCTTACCAAATAAGACTCTGTCAAAAAAAGTATCAAAAAAACTAATGCGATCAAAATGGAAAATAAAGACCTGGATTTAAAGGGTATTTTTAGGAAATTTATAAAGATAAAACCTAGTGAAAGAAGGCCAATTATTCCTAATTCTGCCATTGTTTGTAGGTATTGATTATGGAAGTTATAATTGTGAAAGCCTGGGTATAAATTATATTGAATGTGCTTGGCTTTAATTTGTTCTTGTGATGAATTAAAACCGTATCCAAAAAAATACTTTTTTTCTTCTTGTAATAGCTCCCAAAAAACACGCGCCTGAAAAAGTCTTATGGAAGACCCTGTCCAAAAATACACATGATTAAATTTTTCTGTAGTAAGCACCTCTGTCAAATTGCTTTGCATTTCATCGTTTACTCTTTCATTGATTTTATTGCTATTTAGCAAAGCCACAGATAGTAAAGAAAATACACTCAAAAATAATATCTTAATTTTAAGTGGACTTGTCCTTTTCAATCCTATAAATACGCTTAGAGCTATTGCGAGAAGCAAGATCATCTTTGAAGACAGTAAAACAATGGCTGCAATAATGAATACAAGTTTAAAATAGTCCCATATAGCTTTAATTTTGGTTAATAAAAAGATGTACGATAGCAATAAAACCATGGAAAGATAGACTGCATTGATATCAAATAATGATGATAATTCATGATAAAAAAACACGTCAATATCCTTGTTTGCCTTATACCTTACAATGGCATTTATTAAAAGGAGTATCGTATATAAAACTAGAACATTAGAAAAAGCTACAAATATTCTCTGTATTCCTTTTCGTGTCAAAGCATTTACAAAGGAAAACGAAAGAGGAATGAATAGAAAGGGAAGAGCGCGTACTAGCTTAGAAGAAACATTCTCACCATCCTCTAAAAGTGTCAATGATATTACTATTACAACAAAATAAATTATGGGTGGTGCTAACGCTCTTATTTTCTTAGGCCTGTTAAACGCAGCATTTAGTAGAGATACTACGGAAAATACAGCAAGGCTAATGCTCCCAAATGCGAAGTTTAGTAGCTGAAAAGTTAATACAACTACTATGAGGTAAACATATACGCTTTCTTGTTTTAGTATGTTTTTAAGATGATTGATAGACTCTAACAAGGGTTTTTAAATAGTTGATGTTAACTGATTTCCAGCTAAATTTATAACGAATTTTTTCCGTGTTATTGTCTATCATTTTCGAAAAAGCCTTTTTTTCCAATTTTTCTATAAAATCTGTTACATCTGATGCGTCTATAAAATAGTGAGCGTCTTCGCCCAAAACACCTTTGTTGAATGGGTTGTCATGTGCAACAATTAATGCTTCTGAAGCCATTGCCTCTAATAAGGACGGGTTTGTCCCGCCAACAGAGTGTCCGTGAAAATATAAGCTAGAATATTTACGAAGCGCGTCGAGTTTGATAAGGTCAAAGATTCCACCCAGAAAATGAATTGATGAAGTGTCCTTAAACTTCTGATAGATATATTTTCCAAATTTTGTGCCCTGGTGATTTCCAATAACCAAAAAATTACGGCTTTGATTAGAGGCGCAGTACCCGTCTAAAATGACCTCTATATTATTCTCGGGTTCCATTCTTGCCATAAGCATATCATACGAAAAAGGCAATACATTATATTCTTCCAAAACACTTTTTTGAAACTGTTCAGGGGTGCTTGCGCCATACGGGATGTATGTGGACTCAAGTTTATACTTCTTTTTAAGATAGGTTTGAATTCCCAATGAGTCTGCTATTAAAACATCGCTTCTTTTAGCGGCTAATTTTTCAGCGTACTTTAAAAATTTTTGTACCAGGGAAGTATACTTTGTTCGCTTCCACTCCAATCCATCCATGTTCGTAACAGTTTTTGCTGCTTTTGGAAGCAAAAAATGCCAAATAGAGTTTGAAGTGTAACCAAGCTGTAGAATCACATCGAAATTTTGTCGTCTAGAGTTCAGTATGCAGTTTAGGTCATAAATAAACTGTCCAAATGTGCCAACTAAGTATTCTGGGTCAAAACAATGAATAATTTTTACCCCTTTAAAGTTTGGTTTTTGGTACTTATGGTTGTGTGAGTTATAAACGGTTATATCGTATCCCTCTTTTGCTAAAAAAACAGCAAAGTTTTCGGCAAACTGTTCAAACCCGCTATAATAATTAGGGATTCCTCTAGTGCCTATAATCGCTATTTTCATCCATTATTTTCTTTAAACGTTCTCCTTTGTAAATAAAACTTCCCAACACAAACATCAGGATGTCATTGGGGTTATAGATGCCAGCAATCACAAGTGTTGAAAAAGCATAAAAAAGACCTATTGCAATAACTATATTGTTTGTTCTATTTAAAACTCTATTAGCTTTTACCAACCTTCTGTTGTATAATGAATATAAAAATGAAAGGTATAACAGAAGGCCTATAATACCTGTTTTATATAATACATAGATATAACCATTGTGCAGCAATGAAATAAATTGCATTCCTTCGCCTTCCTCGTCAAGTGGTGCTTTAAATTCTAAATCTACTTGTGAGCCAAGGCCTCGGCCAAAAATCCAATATCTAGGATTGTGTTCTAAACTTTTTATTGCCATTATTGCCTCATATCCACGCCAATGATCCCAGAGCTCTTCTTGGTTATTTTTGTCAACTTCAGTCAAGAAAATTTCTGCTGGCGCAATTTTTAGTTTATAAAGAAATTTGTTAATTGCATTACCTTCATTCCTTTCTATCTCTACAGAATAAAGAGTTGAATACAAAATTACTAAAAAGACAAAAAAGTAGCTCAAATATTTTGCCCCTTTTTTGGTAAGCCTAGTGAGGCCATAAAACGATAAGCCCATAATAAATAAAGATATGAGCATAGTTCTTGAAAAATAAAGTACAACTGACATTGCCAGAACAATTAAAGTTAAATACTTAATGCGCAATTTTATCTCATTTGATTTAAAATGAAGAGCTAATAATAACAATGAGAAAAGTTCTAAATAATTATCCCGTCCATAAACCACCCTAAAATAGTTTATGTTTGAAAACGAAACATCATATACATTAAAAATTATAGGAATAATGTGGGATATTCCCAAGAACAGGCCAGAATATATAATTGCTTTAATAAAATACGTCTTATCGCGAATTCTTTTAACTAAAATGTAGCCTGATAAGGCTAAAATTATTGGTTTTATAATATAAAAAAAGTCCTTTAGGGCTTCGTATGGATCTGCTATTGATAGAAAAAAAATTGAAATAACAGCAATGGCGATTAATGGGGAAAATGATACTATTGCACTTTTTGAAATGGTGATTCGAGAAGTTGACAAAACTATAATTTGAACACCAAAAATTGAAAAAAATGTAATTTCAACTGATGGGGAAACAAATGGAATAAGCAATAAAAAAATATAAAGCCATTTTAAAATCCCCTGATTTTTTCTAGTTAAACTCATATTAATTCTAGTAAACTCAAAATCTTTGCAACGTGTGCCTTTGCAGAAAAAACCTTGTCTGCTCTTTCTTTACCTACTATTCCCATTTGACTTCTAAGCTTGTCATTTTCTAAAATCCGTATCAAACATCTTTTTAGGTCTATCTCATCGTTAGCCTTAAAAAGCAGCCCAGACTTATTGTTATTTATAATTTCGACTATTCCGCCATGGTTGCTTGCAATTACTGGTTTTTTTGAGAGCATTCCTTCAAGGGCTACCAAACCAAACGGTTCTGGTTCAGTTGATGGTACAACCACAACGTCAAGCATATCATAGATTTCCCATATTTTTTCTTGGAATGAAATTATCTTACACTTTTTAGAAAGACCCCAAAGCTTAATTTTAGTTTTTAAATTTTCTTCAAATATCTTTTGATTTAAAGGGGGAGAGCCAATAAAAACAAGTTCTGTATTAGGGTTTGATTTACTTATCTCTTTGAATGTTTTTAGTAATAATTCATGTCCTTTCCATCTACTTATTCTCCCAACTAACCCTATAACAATGGCAGAGGGGTTAATTTGATGCTTTCTTTTTAAACAGACTATTTTTTTTTCTTCAGTAAACGGTTGATCTCTGTTTATTCCGTTCCAAACAACCGAAGATTTTAATTGTAATCTTTTGTGCCCCTTACACAAACTGTTTTGTGCTGCAAAAGAGTTAAAAATAACTTTTCTTGAAAGCACGTTAACTAAAATAGGATAAGCATATGCAACTACTCTAGGGTGTTGGATTATCTCATGTACATGCCAAACGTGTGGAACTCCCTTTATTTTAGCATAAACCCCTCCTAATAATACAGCTAAAGTATTTGAATATACCAATTTTATTGATTCTCCCTTAATTTCTTTGTTAAGGGCTCTAATAGATTTAAAAAGTTCTACTGGAATTTTTAAAATATTTTCAACCTTAAACATCCCTCTTGATAGTTTAATTACAGGGGTTATAATAACTTTAATTCTTAACTCACGTAAAATAGAAGCCAACCTGCCTTCGTTAGGCAATACAACAATAGGGGTTATATGATGCCCGCTATTAAGTGCTTTAATAAGTGTAAGTAATGTTTTGTCGGAGCCATAAAGTTCCGATGATTGGTGAATAAAAAGTGCCTTTTTCATAGGTGCTTTAATATTTTTGCTGGAACTCCACCAATTAATACGTTTTTGGGAAATTTATCTTTAACTACGGCTCCCGCTGCAACAACATTGTTTCCTCCTAAAGCTGCCCCATCTAAAAAAGTTACTTTAGATCCAACCCATATATTATGCCCAAGAACAATTCCTTTGCTTGTAACACCCTGCTCTCTAATTAGTTTTTTTGAAGATGTAAAGTTGTGATTTTCAGAATGAAAACTAACATATTGACCCATAATTACATCATCTCCTATTGTAATCCCGCCAGCACAACCCAAGAAAGAAAAATCTCCAACAGAGCAATTAGCTCCAATTGAAATTCCTTCTCCCAGTTTATTAACCTGACTTGTAGAAAGAACTCTCGTGTAAGCACCTATTTTAGTACTTTTGCCGAAAGAAACTTTTTTTGATGAATATCCATCAATAACAACGTAATTTTCAATTGTGCTATTTTTTCCAATTTCAATATTTCTCGAATTTAATAACTGTACCTTTTTTCCAATAAATACCTGTCTTTGTTTTTTAAAAAACCCTCGAAAGAGCATAAAGGTTCTCTTATATACAACTCCCAAAATATAAGCTGCGGGCAGTTTTGGATCTACGCTGTATTCCTTGCCAAATAAAAGAGCTGCCTTTATAAAAAGTTGCTTTAACATTTTTGCTTATTTAACAGTTAAATTAGTGGTTAGGCGCTTACTTTTTATAATTAAAACGGCAAATATATGGTCTATTATACAGCTTAAAAGTGAAATTTTAGCTGTATTTTTTTTTGCCCTAAAAGCTTCTTTTAGAGCCAACGAAATATTTTGATTGCTTATTCCTCCAAAAGCCATCATGGCCGTTAGTTTGTCAACGTGATGTGCTTTTAATTTGTCTTTTGCTCTTAACAAGACTTCATAGTCTCCTGCAATTTTATAACTTATGTCAAAATACCCATGACGTTCAAAAAATAATTTATTGTGAAATGCGCCTACATGTGCTATATCCATCCGCTTTTTAAACATTTTCCAAGACCATTTTCGGTCAATTAGCTTAAGGTGCCTTTCTCCATTAAAAATTTGAACTTTTGAATATATCAAGTCGTAATCGGGTCTCTTTTTTATTTCATCTGCATATATACCAACTGCATTTTTTAAATAGTAATCATCCGCTCCTAAAAATGACACCCATGCGCCAGATGACATTTTAAGGGCTTTATTAAACGCATCGTATATTCCTTTGTCTGGTTCGCTTATCCACACATAGCTAATATCTTTTTTTTTGAACTTTTCCTCATATAATTTAATAACATCTACAGTTTTATCATTGGATGCCCCGTCAACTATAATATATTCAATGTTTGGATGTCCCTGACACAGTACAGATTCAATAGTACGTCCCAACGTTTTTGCGCTATTATATGTAACGGTAATTATTGATAACTTCATGCTTTTACTTGCTAATCATTTTTAAAAAAAACTCCATCTACTTGTAATAGTTGTCCTGTTTTATTGTTAAAAAATCCGTTTTCCAAACTAAATAACGAAAAGTTGTTATCAGACATTCGGTTGATTATTTCTATAAAATTTGTTTGATTTTTATAAAGTTCTGTTAAAGACATTTCTATTTGTATCCCTGTTATCTTTTTAAGAGAATCTTTGGCTCCGTTTAGGACGGCATTTTCAAACCCTTGTACGTCAAGCTTAACAAAAATATTGTCTGATGGAGCTGTTACTTTAGGAAATAAATTGTCTAATGTATCTAATTTGGTTTCCTGTTTAGATACATATGCTGAGTTAGGTGCATTGTCAACATGCGCATCAGCAATATCTAGCATAGAGCTGCTATAAAGGTTTTTAGAAACATTTATTTCAACTGTTCCTGTTGATTCTCCAAGTGCAAGTTGATGTGCGTGCCATAAGTTGTCTTTAGAGATTGTTTTTTTTAGTTTTTTGAAGGCTTCGTGAAGAGGCTCTATTGAAATAATTCCCCCTTCAAAACCTGCTTTTCGAAGTTCTTTACCATATTGACCAATATTTGCACCTACGTCAATAACTTTGTTAATTTTATAGTGCTTAAGTAACTTAATTCTCCTTCTTAGGTCTCTATTTGGAAATCTTATTAAATCAAGGCCAATAATGTTAAGTATTTTTTTCATAGTTTTTGATTAAATTATTAGAGTAAAATGGTAAAATCATAGTTAAAGCAAATATACTTATTGTTGTGGCTAACACAGCGCCACCGCTTCCGAGCGAAGTGTTATTAACAAGTATAATGGATAAAGGAATATTTATAAGCGATCCTATGACATAAAGCTTCAGTTGCAGTTTTATTTTTCCAATTCCGTTTAAAAAGCTCATGTATATGGCTCCGTATACACGCACAATAACAAAAAATGCTATTAATAAAATTAAACTATTATCTACACTAACTTTTTCGTCAAGCCAAAATGAAATTATCTTTTTAGACAACATGACAAAAGGAATTAACAATATGATAAAAGCAGCAAAAGCAATGTTTAACTGCTTTAGGGTTAGTTTAATCCATTTGTATTGTTTTTTTTGAAATGCATCAGCAAAAAGTGCCCAAAAAGGGTCAAGAGATATCAAGCAAAAAGCTATGATTGCTAGATATAACTTCATCACAACATCATATCGTGTAACTTCAGATGGCCCTAAAATATTATTAATTATTATCTTATCTGTTGTGAAAATTACAACCATACAAAGTTGTATCACAAAGAACCCTAAACTTAAGCCAAGCGTTTCGTTTAACCTTTGCCTGTTGAACATTTTTAGTTTTGGAATATATTTTGGATTTCTGTAAAAAAAACTAATCGTAAATAAAAGAGAGGCTATCGTGTTTGAAACACCATATATTAAAGCAATGATCAAAATATTTGCCGGGATCAATAATATAACAATATTTATAAAAACAAATATTAAGCCTTGATTAAAAAAAACTGAAAGTTCAACGGCATATGATTTTTGTGTAGCAAAAAGAATTGATTTGTATAAACTTAATGCAAAATTTACAGTAGTAAAAAATAAGGTGATAAAGAAAATTTGCTTTATCTCGTTTTCGTCAATCGTTGTATTAATTAGCGTTGCGAGATCTAGAAAATAAATCAAAACTGTCCCTACAAGAAGAAGAATTATAGAGATAAAAAAAATAGAATAATACGCTGTGGATATAAACTGCTTTGATAGCGTAACGTCTTTCCTGCTAATTGCTTCTGATAGCTTTGTCTTGAGACCATTAATAATTCCACCGTCTGCATAATTCACCATTCCTATTAAGGAAAAAACTGTTATCCAAAGTCCGTAATTATTGTTTCCCAAGTAGTCTATCAGAATAGGAACGATTAAGAACGTAATAAACATGCTAAAAACCTTGAAAACTATGCCTAAAGAAACCCCTTTCTTTATAATTTTACTTCTTTCAAACATGATTAAATTGATGTAATTATCCTGCTTATTCCCTCTTCAAGTGATGTTTGATGTTTCCATTGCGTTTGCGCCGCCTTTGTGTTACTCGTCAACTTCTGCATCGTCCCATCGGGTTTAGATGTGTTAAAATATAATACTCCCTTAAACCCAACAATGTCTTTAATGGTTTTAGCAAGTTCTTTTATAGATCTTTCTTGCCCTGTGCCAATATTAATATGAGTATTGCGGATTTCTTTTGTGCTTTTATCATATGTGTCTTTAAAATCTACCCGCTCCATAATATGCACGCAGGCTTCTGCCATATCCTCGCTATACATAAACTCCCGCATAGGTGTTCCAGAGCCCCAAATTTCTACCTCAACACTTTCTCCTGTTTTGCGAACGCCATATTTGTCAAGAATAGCTATTATTGAATCCTCAGGGGCTGTGTTATCAGTGCCTTCGATTGGTCTTTTTTGCAAATCTTTTCGAATCGCATCAAAGTCTTTTTGGTGTAAATACTTTCCCAAAATCATCTTTCTGAGCAGTGCGGGCAATACATGGGACGTTTCTAAATCGAAATTATCGTTTGGTCCATATAAGTTTGTGGGCATAACGGATATAAAATTTGTTCCGTACTGCAAATTGTAACTTTCGCACATTTTTATTCCAGCTATTTTAGCAATGGCATACGGCTCATTTGTATACTCCAAGGGCGCTGTCAGCAAGTATTCTTCCTTCATGGGCTGTGGACACTCTTTTGGATAAATGCAGGTGCTGCCCAAAAACAACAACTTCTTTACGCCATGCACATAACTTTGATGAATCACATTGTTTTGAATCATCATGTTTTGGTAAATAAAGTCTGCTCTATAAGTATTGTTTGCTACAATTCCGCCAACTTTTGCAGCGGCGAGAAAAACATATGCTGGCTTTTCTTTTGCAAAGAATGCTTCAACTGCTTTTTGGTTGGTCAAGTCCAGCTCGGCGTGTGTGCGATACACTAAATTATCATGGCCTTTGTCTTGTAGGGTTTTGCACAAAGCACTTCCCACTAAGCCTCTATGGCCCGCAACATATATTTTGGAAGTTTTATCCATTTAGTCGTGTGCTTTTTTTATAGTACTTTCTCCTTTTGCCAATTCCAAGTCGTGTTTTACCATAGTTTTGACAAGTTGCTCAAAAGACGTTTCATTTGGATCCCAGCCCAGCACTTCTTTTGCTTTTGTAGGGTCCCCCAATAGGGTTTCCACTTCAGCTGGGCGATAATATTTTGGGTCCACCTCAACCAGTGTGCTACTTGTCTCTGTGCAAATTCCCTTTTCATGAGCCCCATTGCCCTCCCAGCGTAGTTTGATGCCCACCTCCTTAAAAGCAAGGGTACAAAATGTTCTAACCGAGTGTTGAATTCCAGTAGCAATCACAAAGTCTTCAGGGGTATCGTGTTGCAACATTAACCACATACACTTCACATAATCCTTAGCATAGCCCCAGTCTCGTAAAGAATCTAAATTTCCCAAATACAGTTTTTCTTGCTTTCCAACCGATATGCGTGCAGCAGCAAGTGTAATTTTTCGGGTGACAAAGGTTTCGCCTCTTCGTTCTGATTCGTGGTTAAATAAAATGCCGTTAACCGCAAACATGTCGTATGATTCACGGTAATTCTTAGTAATCCAATAGGCGTAAATTTTAGCAACACCATATGGAGATCGAGGGTAAAAAGGTGTCGTCTCTTTTTGAGGAATTTCTTGAACCTTTCCATACAGCTCAGAAGTTGATGCTTGGTAAATACGGGTTTTGTTTTCAAGCCCACAAATACGAATGGCTTCTAAAAGACGTAACGTTCCTACTGCGTCTGTTTCAGCGGTATATTCGGGAAGGTCAAATGAAACTTTTACGTGCGATTGAGCAGCAAGGTTGTAAATCTCATCGGGTTTAATTTCTTGAATTAAGCGAATAAGATTTGTAGAGTCTGTCATGTCGCCATAATGGAGAGAAACTTTTCTGTCAGAGTGTAGGTCGCGTATCAGCTCTTCGATATATAAGTGCT
>ERZ887830.1641-NODE-1641-length-12344-cov-5.239482_pt1 | contig 12344 bp, 12 predicted proteins | sample MGYA00521101_ERZ887830 | MGnify/ENA primary metagenome ERZ887830 (study PRJEB32303, sample SAMEA104408592) | aquatic metagenome | biome: Marine water; feature: Pelagic; material: water | place: Baltic Sea | collected 2014-06-05T16:38:00 | depth 1,762 m ...
AATGTGCGGCAAACCCGGCGCTCGGATACGCTGAGGGTTTGCCGCACATGATCGATACATCGACGGCGGCGGGAAGGGCTTAGAAGTTTCCCCGGGCGGCCTCGGTCAGGATCATCTTGTCCAGCGTCAGATCCGACACCGCACGCCGGAGCCGGGTATTCTCAGTCTCCAGCTCCTTCAACCACTTCAACTGATCTCGGCTCATGCCGCCATACTCTTTGCGCCATCGGTAATAGGTCTGCTGCGTCACCCCAATCTGTCTGACCGCGTCTGCGATCGAGCTGCCTTGTCCTTGCAGCACTTCAACCTGCCGCAGCTTCAGCACGATCTCCTCGGGTTTGTCTCGCTTTCCAGCCATCTCTTGGTCCTCCTGAAATCGGGATAAAACTATCCCTGTGGGTGGACCACTTCAGTGGGGGCACTCCACCGGTTTTGTCGGACAAGGTCCTTGATCCGGCCAGAGAGTAGCACCAACATGCTATCAAAAACCGCTATTTGCTGGGATCTGCGGTTTTGTTCCCAAACCAACCGAAGAGGGAGAGACACATGTCCGCTAATCTCATCCGCATGGACTGGCCCGATTTCGGAATGCCGGACGTTCCACCTGACATGTCCCTGCCTGACATGCGGGCCCGGGTGCAAGCCACCCGCGCCGCGATGGCGGCACGAGGGCTAGAGATATTGCTGATTTACGGTGACCGTGAGCACGCTGCAAATATCCAGTGGCTGACCGGGTTTGACCCACGCTTCGAAGAGGCTGTTCTGATCCTTGCGCAGGATGACGCACTGCTGTTGGCTGGAAATGAGTGTCTCCCCTACACAGATATTTCTCTGCTAGTGGCGGTGGGCGACATCGCTGTGGGCCATTGTGCAAGCCTGTCCTTGCCGTCACAGCCCCGCGAGGGGCGTCGTTTGGCGGATTGGCTGCAACAGGCCGTGCCAGCGGGCGCAGCCGTGGGCGTAGCGGGATGGAAGTGGTTTGAGGCGACCGAAATGGACAATCCCTCGTCCGCGCTTGATATCCCGACGTTTCTGGCCGATCTGCTGCGTGCAATTGCTGGATCAGTGGTTGCGGCCGCCGATCTGCTGATGCATCCGGGATACGGCCTTCGCGCCCGCGTCGATGCGGCCGAAGTGGCAAGGCTTGAGTTCGCGAACCACATGGCCTCATCCGCTGTACGGCGGATGGCCTTCGGGTTTCGCGAAGGGATGCGGGATTTCGAGGCTGTGGAGGTGGGCCAGGTCGGTGGCTTACCGTTGGGATGCCATACTACATTCGCTACCGGCAGGCGCGCGGCCCAAGGCCTAAGTAGCCCCAGCGGGGAGGTCCTCCGACGAGGATCGGCAATCTCATTCAATGTCTGTCATTGGCGGGCCAATATCTGCCGTGCGGGATGGCTTGCAACCGGTCCGGACGACGCCCCGAATGGGTATCTTGAGGATTTTGCAGGCCCCTATGTGGCAGCCATGTCCGAATGGTTCGACATGATGCGGCCGGGTGTCGCGGGAGGGGATGTCTGGTCACGGATGCAGACCCTTTTGCCGTTCGAGATGTTCGGGCTCTATCTGAACCCCGGGCATCTGATCGGTCTGGACGAATGGTTGTCGTCCCCTATCGCCGAAGGCTCACAAGTACCTTTGGCAAGCGGCATGGCGATGCAATGCGATGTAATCCCCTCGCATCCGGTATTTGGTTCGACCAGAATGGAGGATGGATATGTGATCGCGGATCAAGCGCTTCGGGCGGAACTGGCGGCGCAGTTTCCCGAAGTCCTCGCCCGATGCGACGCGCGGGCCTCATTCATGAGAGACGTCATCGGGCTTAAAGTTCCCGAGACACTACTGCCCCTCGCCGACACATGCGGAATCGTGGCGCCTTATCTTTTTGATCCAAGCAAAGTGATCAGCTTGCGGTGATACCTAGTGCCCTGACCGGCCCTTGGGGGGCGACTGCCGTGTGGACGAGATAATGGCGTCGCGTTGTCTACCGCAAGGGTGGCGGTTGATCGAGCCTAACGAGAAGCTAACCCACTGCCCCACTCTTCGACGGCCCGAACATGTGTCCATCAGGTCTGCCAGTCGTATGGGTCAGGCCAGAGACTTTCTGAACTCCGCAAGTTCGTCCGCAGCCATGTGCAACACATGCCTGTCTTCCGGATAGTTTCCGCTGGCAACGTCGGCCCTGAACTCCTGAAACGCCGCCACGCGCTCGACTTGCAACCTATCGTATTCAGCGGCAAAGTTGCGATAGACCTTGGAATGCCGTGGCATATGTCCCCGGTTCGTGCCGAGGATGTCCTCGGCGAACAGGTACTGGGCATCACAGCCAGGACCCGCTCCCATTGACCAAAGCAGTATTCCGACGCGGCGGCTTATTTCGCTGGCAACCTCGACCGGAACAACCTCTATTTCAACCGCAAAGGCACCGGACTCCTCAAACGCTCGGACCTCGTCATAAAGAGCGCGCGCCGATTTTGCTGTCTTGCCCACAGCCTTGAACCCGCCGGTCCAGGTGGCCCTGCTAGGAACCAGCCCGACATGGCCTACAACTGGGATGTGTTCGCGCGCCACATGTTCGACTGTGCCCAACCCACCGGAACAATAGACCGCATCTGCCCCGGCAAGCATCACCTTGCAGGCCCAACGTAGGTAGTCGTCGCGAGATCCGGCCTCTAGGTGGGTTCGGCCGGTCATCGAGAACAGGGACGGGGCGACCGCGCGATATTCGGGATGCAGTATCAGGTCCTCCGGCACCGAGACGATATCGATGCCGGCGGCCTCGGCGGCGGCGGCCTCTTCCAGTGTCATGACCCGAAGCATGGTCATCTGGCCCTTGCCCTTGCGCGCGCGCAGATCGGCGATGGTGGGTTTGCTACGGCTCATGTTCTTCTCCATTAGCGTGACAGGAACAAGTTGTGGAATTCGTCGCGATAGGGCTTGGCCGTCGGCGGAAGCTCTCGTTTGATATAATATTCCGGGTCGGACATCTGCCGCTTTACCGCCCGGTACATCTCGACATAGCCGTCAAGAATCGACCGGTTTGGCGGTGGGTAATCGTCTTTTACCAACTCATGAAGCTGCGGCAGCGCGTGGTAGGGGACCATCGGAAACATGTGGTGTTCAATATGGTAGTTCATGTTCCAGTAGATGAAGCGCGTCACTGGGTTCATGTAAACGGTGCGGCTGTTCAGCCGGTGATCGATCACGTTGTCGGCGAGACCGCCATGCTGAAGCAGCCCAGTCATGACCATGTGCCAGCAGCCATAGATGCGCGTCAGGCCGATCAGCATCAGGGGGATCCAGCTTTGCCAGATTAGCGCTGCGGCAATCGTAGCCGCGTAGATGGCGATGTGCACCCGCGCGGCAAGGATCGCTTTGCCGCGCTCGGATTCGGGGATGTAGTCCTTTTCATCGTCGCTCAGCCGGCCACTAGCCTGGCGCAGCAGGATCGCCATCGATTCCCAGGCCGCTTGCACACCGATAAAGGCAAGCAGCAGTTTGACCACAGGCGGGGGACGGAAAAACGCGATCTCGGGATCGCGGCCAACGATATAGGTGTCGGTATGGTGACGGGCGTGGCTCCAACGCCAGGCAACCGGATTGCGCATCACCTGGAACGATGCGATCTCATAGACGACATCGTTCTTCCATCCGGTCCGAAACGCTGTCCCATGGCCGCATTCGTGCCAACGGGAGTCACAAGCTGATCCGTAGAAAACGCCGTATGCCAGCCAGAACGGCACACACCACCAGCTTCCCCAAAGCCAGATGCCACCTGCCGCAAACAAGACATGCGCCAGCGCCCAGATGATTGTATCGCGCGTGGCCGGTCCGTCGGTTCGTGCCATCAGCCCCTTGATGACCTTCCGGGGGATCTCGGTATGATACCAGTCTGCTGCGGCCAGTCCGATCTCTTGCGCGAAGCGCGACGAAGGTCCGGTGAGGCTGTATTCGCGAGGCGGGGCATTGTGCTGGGCGACATCGTTGGGACTGTCGATGCTGGTGAAGGTCATGTCTCTCTCTCCTTCTGCGATGGCAGAGCTGCTGTCCAACCGAGGGTCATTCCCAGCGTTAGTGTCCCACCTTGAGGCAGGATCCGAAGCCCCGGAAACCCGGGCGCATTGTGGGCATCTACCGGATGGCTCACCGGTTCAAAACAGAAAAACCCAGCGTCAGCGCCGGGCGAATAGACCTGTGCAACCATCAAGCCGGGGGCTGTGACCGATACCGAAACCGCGTCAGGTCCCTGCGTGATAGTCGCCTCGCCCATCCATCCGTCGTAGGCCATGTTCACGAAACCATCCGGTAGCGACGTCCCGGTGGCGTATGGCCCACCCGAAGGCAATGGATCAGGCTCATTGCGCAGGGGCAGATGCCGATCACCTTCGGGCCACTGCCCCGTGGCCGAAAAGTTCAACTGGGTGCAGGCACCGCGGGGGAACCAGGGGTGGAACCCGGCGCCAAAGGGTAGCTCCGGGCCGGTGTTGGTGATAGTCAGGGCAATAGACAATTGTTGTGGTGCCAAAGTGTAGGTGACGGCCGCGCAATAAGCGAAGGGACCGATCTGCCCGTCTGTCAGGTCCAGTCGGGCCACAGATTCGGTCACATAAACTGGTGTCCAGGGCCGCTGGAACCCGTCGCCGTGTATCGGACAAGCCTCTCCTGCAAGGTTCGGCGCAATGGCAAGGAAGGCACCATTGTACGCGAAACCGCCGCTTGAAATGCGATTGCTGAACGGCACAAGCAGATTGAGCGCCAGCGCAAACGGGTTGTCAGATCCGTCCCATGAACGCAGAACTGGACGCTGGAAGACCGAAAGCTCTGCAAGCCCAGCACCCATGTCCGGCACGATGCACACCCGCGCAGATCCGGAGCCAAGAGTTACCATCCGCCGTCCACGCCGATATTCTGACCCGAGATCATGGACGCGCCGTCAGACGCGAGAAAAACCGCCAGACTGGCGATATCCTCCGCCGTGATGCGTCGCTTGATCGCCTGCCGTTTCAGTACAAATTCATTGTATTCATGCAACTTTACGCCGAATACTCTTGCCTCAGCCTCGGAGACCACGGCCCCGGGCGCAATCGCATTCACAGTGATCCCATACGGCCCCAACTCTCGCGACAAAGCCCGCGTTAGGCCAAGAACAGCGCCTTTAGAGGCGACATAGGGCGTAAACCCGTCCCATTCGCCGTTCAAGGTCAGCGATGTGAGGTTGATGATCCTCCCCCGCCCCCTGGATTTCATCACAGGCGATACCGCACGCGCCAACACGAAACCAGCCGTGGAGTTAACGCGGATCTGCTCTTCGTATTCTTCAAAGGTAAAGTCCTCATGCGAACGGTTCAGGATCAGGGCGGCATTGTTAACAAGGACGTCGAAACCGCCTGTCTCTTCGACCACCGCATCAACAGCCGCCGCGGTGCCCTTCAGATCATTCAAGTCGCAGCCAATCCAGCCGTGGCCCGGCAGCGGTGTCGCATCATGCCGGTCGAGGATCGTCACGTGCGCGTCCGCCTCTGTGAAAGCCGCGACAAGCGCCCGCCCGATCGTGCCGCAGCCCCCTGTCACTAACACTCGGCGTCGTGCAAGTACCCCCATACAGTCCTCCATTCCGCGTCTCAGAGCATGTCCTGAACTTCTTCGATCGACGTTTCCTCGGTCCGCTTGTCCAGCACGACCTGCCCCAACGCCATGGCCACGATCCGGTCACAACAGGCAAAGACGTGGTGCATGTTGTGACTGATGAAGATCGCTGTGACCCCCTGTTCCTTCAGGCTGCGGACAAAACCGATGACCTTGGCGGTTTCCTTGACCGAAAGGTGGTTGGTCGGTTCATCTAGGATCATGACCTTGGACTTGAAGTGCATGGCACGAGCGATAGCCACACCTTGCCTTTGGCCACCGGACAACTCGCCAACCAGCGCATCCGGGCTTCGCAGGTGCAGATCGACATCAGCAATTGCCTTCACCGATTCCGCGCGCATCTTCTTCTGGTCCAGCCAGCCCAGACCGCCGATCGAAAAGGTTAGCGGTTCACGCCCGATAAACATGTTTCGCGCAATCGACATGATCGGCACCATGGAATTGTACTGGTAGATGGTCTCAATCCCCAGCGCCATCGCGTCCTTGGGATTGCGGATAGAGGTCGGCTTGCCCTCAACCACTACCTCACCTTCGTCCTGGCTGTGCAGCCCCGACAGGATGTTGATCAGGGTCGATTTGCCCGCACCGTTGTCACCAACAAGACCTAGCGCCTCGCCCCGGTTGACCGCAAGCGATACCCCCTTCAGCGCATGCACGCCCGAATACCACTTGTGCAGGTTCTGCACCTCGATGATGGCGTCGCTCATTTGTCCGTCTCCACCTTCATCTTGCGGCCACTCTTGCGTAGCCATGAATTACCGACGACGGCAAAGATGGTAAGCGCACCGATTGCGAACTTGAACCAATTGGCGTCGATTTGGCTCATGACCATGCCGTTGTCTATCACTCGGATTAGTGTCGCGCCGATAACGCCGCCTATGATTGAGCCGATCCCGCCCAACAGGCTCGTTCCACCGATCACAGCTGCGGCCACGGCCTGCAGCTCCATCCCCTCGCCAATCGACGGCAGGAAGGAGTTCAGTCGCAGCGACTGGATCATCCCGGCGAAACCGGCCAGCATTGAACAGATCATGAAGCAGGCAATCTTCACCCGTCCGGTTGGAATCCCCAAGGCATTGGCTGCAGGTAGATAGCCACCCGTCGCCCGCACCCAGTTGCCAAAGTTGGTCTTGCCCAGAAGCAGGCCCAGAAGGATGGCGATCCCAAGAAACCAGAGGACCGAGGCCCGGATCAGTCCGCCATCGTCCACGAAGCCTACAAAGAGGTGGCTGGGCACTTCGCCAGCACGAATTCTCGGGGGAAATCCGCCGGAAATGACGATGGTCAGGGACCGTGCCATGAACAACATGCCGAGGGTGGTGATAAACGATGGGATTTCAAAACGGATCGTAAGCCAACCGTTGATGAACCCGATCAGCGCGCATACGCCCAATCCCGCGAGCATGGCCAGCCAGAACGGTGTTCCCCCGACGAAAAGGACGGCCATCGTCATTGGCATTAAGGCAAAGGTCGATCCAACAGACAGATCAAACTCTCCGCAGATCATCAGAAGCGTTACGCCTAGGGCAACCAGAGCTGTTTCCGGCAGCAATCCCATGATGCCCCGCAGGTTGTTAGTGGAGAGAAAAAGCCCTTCGGTGCGCACCTGGAACACAAACACGAGGAGCAGGAGCAGCATGAACCCGGCCAGTTCAGGCTTTTGCAGAGCAAGTTTAACAAGACGGCGCATTGGGCTCCAGTCCTTTCATGGTTGGACCGACACGGCGGATCTTTACCGCCGCGCCGGTCTATGGACTTAGCGCAGCCCTTGTTCGGAAAGCTCCCGGACGGCAGGCACGTCGGCCGGATAGACCAGTGCTTCGCCCGTGTTGATGTCTGCCGGGACAAGACCCACGGTGACGGCCTGGTAAACCATCATGACCGGCATGAAGCCCTGCATGTATGGCTGTTGGTCCACTTCGACCTGGATGTAGCCTGCTTCCATTTCGTCAAGCACGATCGGGACGAGGTCGAAGCCGCCTAGCAAAACCTCTCCCGGTCCGACGCCGCGGTCGCGCAGCACTCCGGCGACGCCAGCATGCCAGAACCCAGTGTCGAAATACGCATTCGTGTTGGGGTTGGCTGACAGGTAGGCGCCGACGCGATCCGCGACAATGGCCAGATCCAGACCGGAGTCGATCTTTTCATAGGTTATCTCGCGATCCGGGTTTGCCGCAATGTACTCGTCTAAGAAGTTGGTCACGCCAAGCGCGCGCTGCTCGGACCAGTTCTGACCCGGCCCAGAAACGCCCACGAGGATGTGAAGCGGCCCCTCAGATGGGAAGTTCTCTGACTGTGCACGGGCAAGACCATAGCCCGCCGGAATGAAGCCCTGGCCAACAAAGGCCTGGCGGGCGTTGCCAGCGGCCCCCTCAAGATCGTCCACGTTGGACGAAATCACAATGACCCCTGAGTCACGCGCCCGCTGGATAACCTCGTCAAAGGCGTCGTTGTCGATGATAGACGTGATCAGCGCGTCAGGCTGACGCGCCAGTGCGGCCTCGATGTTGCTGACCTGCTCGGCGATGGATCCGTCAGTTTGCACAAAAACCATCTGGCAATTTGCATCGATCAAATCGCAGGCTGCCTCATAGCCTTTCAGGACCGCCTGCCAAAAGGTGTTGGACGCGCCCGAGTGAACGGTAAACACCATGTCGAGTTGGTCGTCCTGCGCCATGGCCGTGGAGGCGGCCATTAGCGCGGCTGCCGCAGTAAGTGTCTTGATCAGTTTCATTTCAGTCTCCTCCCAGAGATTGGTTGTTCCGATTTTTAAGAGCTTCCCGCGTCGGAACGTCTGCGGGTAACAGTAAATGCTTTGTCGAGATCTGGATTGAGGTCGAGCCCAAGTCCAGGCCCCGGCGGCACGGTGATCATGCCATCCTTGACCTCCGGTAGAGCCGTGACCAGATCGCGATACCAGCCACGATAAAACGCCCGAACACTTTCCTGGATCAGCGCGTTGGGCGCGTTCAGCGACAGGTGAGTCGAGGCGGCAAGGACGACAGGCCCCGTGCAATCATGTGGCGCGATCGGCAAGTGCCAGGCCTCAGCCATGGTGGCAATCTTGCGCGCCTCGGACAGCCCGCCGCACCACCCGATATCCAACATGACCACACCAGCGGCGCCGGTCTCCAGCAGATCGCGAAACCCCCAGCGGGTCGCCAGCGTCTCAGAGGCACAGACGGGCGCCGCCGAGGCGTCAGCATAGCGGGCCAGATCGCCAAGGCTGTCCATCCGGATCGGATCTTCATGCCAGTAAGTGTCATAGGCGGCCAGCGCCCGAGCAATCTTGATTGCAGGAGTCAGTTGCCAAAGCGAATGGAATTCAACCATTACGTCCATTCGGTCTCCGACGGCACGGCGGATCTTTTCGAACGGCTCAAGGCCACGGGCAAGATCCGCGGCCGAGATGTGCTGTCCCCGCGAAGCCTCGGCGGCGGCATCGAACGGCCAAATCTTCATGGCCGTGATACCCTCGTCCAGCAGCGAATGCGCCAGATCGTCCGCCCGGTGCAGGAAGCCATTCAGATCGTCGTAGTCGGCGGCAGCCCGACCCGGTCCAAGTCCGAAATTGGCGGTTGTCTGACCAGCGGCACTCTTTATGTAGTCGTTGCCCGCACAGGTGTTGTAGGTCCGTATTGAGTCGCGAGTGAAGCCACCCAGAAGTTGCGCCACCGGTTGCCCCGTCGCACGCCCCCAGAGGTCCCACAGTGCAATGTCGAATGCCGAATTCCCGCGCGTCTCGATCCCGGCTGACCGCCAGCCAAGATAGCCCGTCAGGTCTGCCGACAGCTTATCGATCGCAAGCGGGTCACGCCCGATCACCCGGGGCGCGATCCAGTCGTGCACATGGGCCTCGACCGCGCTTGCTCCAAAGAAGGTCTCTCCAAGACCGTGCACGCCCTCGTCTGTATGAACCAGAACCCAGATTAGGTTTGGTCGCTCTGCTAGGCGGACGGTTTCGACGGCAGAAATCTTCATGCCATGCCTGCCTTCACCAGCGCTCGCAAACTTTCGTCAAAATGTTGCGCCATCAGATCGACTGCACCGACCTGATCACCGGCCGCAACCCTCTCAGCGATACTCTCATGGGTCGCGATCATCACTTCGCGGGCTTCCACCGTGGAGCGGCTTTTCCAGCCGATCGGCCAAGTTTGGCGGGTGATGCCCTGAAATGAACCGACTAGAAGGCCAAAGACTGGGTTGCGCGAGGCATTGGCAAGCGCTGCGTGAAAGGCAAGGTCATGCTCCATCAGACGCGCCGGATCTTCTACTGTGGCCCGCATCGCGGCGACAATCTCCAACAACTCGCTTGCTTCCTGCTCACTTCGCCGCATCGAGGCTAAGGCGACAATTCGGGTCTCGATCGTGCGCCGCACGTCATAGATATGCTGGATCCCGATCTGGTCTGTATGGACCCCATGTTCGATCATCAGAGACATGGCTCCAAAGTCGATCCGCGCGACCTTCGCCCGCTTTCCAGTCGCAAGCTTAATGATATGCATCGCATCCAGCGACCGAAACGCCTCGCGCACAACGGTGCGTGATACCCCGAGCTCACGCGACATCGCCGCCTCTGAAGGAAGCCTGTCACCCGGCATGAGGGCCTGATCCTGGATATGGCGGGTGACGGCTTCGATCGTAGCGCTGACGAGTCCGCTCGAGGATCCGATGAGCGGAGGCTCTTGTGTCGGCACGACAGCCGACTTCACTTCCTTGGTGCTTTTCATCCCTTATGCCTCAAACCTGTCTGATAGGTTTTGCTTGAATTGTATCAAGAAACGGATCAACCTTTCTGTCAACCACCAATTTACAACGCGAGCGACGACCATGATGACTGAACTCGTATTCGATGCGCAGGACGTTGTGGGCGAAAGCGTGCTCTGGGACGACCGGCGGGAACGGCTTGTCTGGGTCGACATAATCGGCCGGCGGATCCATGCCTTGGACCCGACGACTGGTGCACACAGGCTCTGGCTAATCGAGGCGCGCCCGACTTCGATTGCTCTGTGTTTGGACGGTTCCGCCCTTGTAGGAACGGAACGGCACATCTGCGCATGGTCGTGGCATGGAGAGCCGCGCCCACTTGTCGAAGTCGAACCCGACCTGCCAGACAACCGACTGAACGAAGGCGCGGCCGGACCGGACGGCGCCTTTTGGGTTGGATCCATGCAGCAGAATATAGCACCAGACGACAGCCCCCGAGACATCACCGCCGCCGCCGGCCGGTTGTATCGATACGCCCCTGATGGCAGGTTGTCGCAGGTCAGTGACGATCTCTACGGGATCGCCAACACACTGGTCTGGCCAGAGCCCAACCGGCTGGTGGTCGCGGATACGACGAAAAACAGCCTCTATCAGTGCTCTCTTCGCCCGGATGGCCGGCTTGGTCCACGCGACATCCTGAGCGAGGGGTTTGATCGCGGCTTGCCTGATGGGTCCTGCATGGATGCCGAGGGCGGCATCTGGACGGCGCGCGTGGCAGGTGGCGCCTGCCTGACACGAACCGGTCCAGACGGACAGATCGACCGTGTGGCAGACTTGCCCTGCTCTTGGCCGACGTCCTGCACCTTTGGCGGACCGGATCTCGATAAGCTCTACGTCACCTCTGCTCGGTTCACGATGGCCTCCGCCCACCTGGCCGCTCATCCTCTGGAAGGCGCCCTCTTTGCCCTCAAACCAGGCGTCCGTGGCTACCCCGCCCATCGGTTTGGAGCCCCGCCATGATGTCCGCCGTGAAGATCATCGATCTGCGTGCCACGACCGTGGCGGTTCCGCTTGAGGCACCGCTGCGTCATGCCAATGGCGCCCATTGGGGCCGCTTCATCCGGACCATCGTCGAAGTGAAGGGGGACAACGGCATTATAGGCCTGGGCGAGATGGGCGGTGGCGGAGCCGGAGCCGAAGGCGCGGTGTTAGCACTCAAACCCTATCTGCTCGGACATGATCCACTTCAACTCGAACAACTTAGATGGAAGATCATGAACCCTGTCGGCAGTCTCTACAATGCCCGGGCCCAACTACACGCAGCGGTCGAGATGGCCTGCATTGACCTCGCAGGCAAGTCGCTCGGCATCCGTGCCTGCGACCTGCTGGGCGGCGCCCTACGGGAGAAGGTCCCCTTTGCCTCATACCTCTTTTTCCGTTACCGCAATGCCAAAACCGGCGCGGGCGGGGAAACCACCCCCGAGGAAATAGTGACCCATGCCACCGACCTTAAGGCCCGTCATGGGTTTACCACGCACAAGCTCAAGGCCGGCGTCTTTCCGCCCGATTTCGAGGTCGAGGTATTCCGCGCCCTTGGGGCCGCCTTTCCGACAGACCGACTGCGGATCGACCCAAATTCGGTCTGGTCGGTCGAGGACTCGGTTCGAGTAGGTCGTGCCATTCTCGACCTTAACAACGATTATTTTGAAGATCCTTGCTGGGGCCTCGAGGGCATGCGCAGGCTGCGACAGTTTGTGCCAATCCCGACTGCCACAAACGCAGTAGTAGTGAACTTCGAGCAGTTGGCACAGGCGATCCGGCACGATCTACTTGATGTCGTCCTGCTCGACACGACCTTTTGGGGCGGTCTGCGGCAAGCCTTCAAGGCGGGGTGCGTGCTCGAGACATTTCAGTATGGTGCTTCGGTCCATTCGTCAGGCGAGTTGGGCATTCAACTCGCGTCGATGCTTCACTTGGGGGCCTCGCTGCCC